>Ga0302319_10003467_pt1 | contig 32994 bp, 24 predicted proteins | sample Bog_T0_2_FD_203319 | JGI IMG/M metagenome (GOLD analysis project Ga0302319, IMG submission 203319) | Peat permafrost microbial communities from Stordalen Mire near Abisko, Sweden - Bog_T0_2 | ecosystem: Environmental > Terrestrial > Soil > Wetlands > Peat | place: Sweden: Abisko, Stordalen Mire... | reverse complement strand
CGGCGCATGGATCGAGCACGCTAGCGGCGTCGCAGTCTTCACGGAACGACAGGAAGCGCCGAATCCGCTCTGCTTCTTTCTGTGACAGGGGGAAGTAACCGAGTTTCTGCCTCGCAATTCCGCGCATCGAGAGAACTCCTTCATTGTTTGGCCTACTAGTTGTAACTCAAACCATAATTTTGCATGGCAAGGTTATGGTTTATTTGATCCATTCGAGCCTTGCACCAGTGGGGTCGAAAAGGGATCTAACGCGCGAGCACCGATTGGGGAGCGGCGCGGATGACTGTCCCACATGGCGACTACGCGGCCAAGCGTTAGCCGAAGCCAAGAGGAGTTTTCGGCGGCAGGTCAGGACGGCTAGTTGGCATCACCGGGTTGTTGCTGCTCTGCTTTCCTCGCCAAGATCTGTTCAATCTTCTGGTTTACGAACTGCAGACTCTCAGTACGGTTTTCGCTACTATTACCCCGCAACAATCGCTGGGCATTTCCGAGGGCGTCAATAGCAGCAACAAACTCCTCGCGGTATTCATGTATTTCTGCGAGCACCACCCACAGCGCATCGTTGGCAGGATTGTGATCGAGGTACGGCTTAAGGAACGCGAGCGCGCGGTCATACCAACCCATGTAATTCAATGCACGAGCCTTCAGGCTAACGGCGAGTAGCGGCTCGTGCCCCCGCTCCAGGAGTTCGTTGCAGCATTCGACGCATTGCCGTCCCTTTTTGTCTTGAAAGAATAGTTTCGCGAGTTGAACAACCGCGAAGTTATCGTCGGGGGCCAGCCTGCGGACATGTTCGAAGCACTCGATGGAATGACAGATGTTAGCGGAGTCCAAGGACAGGAGGCCGAGATTGTGCCAAGCGTCCACGTCGGCCGGTCGAGCTTCTGTCCAATTCCTAAGCAAGATCTCCGCCTCACGGAGCTTTCGTCGTTCGAACAGTACTTTAAGTAGTGCTTCTGCTTTCTGCAAAATCAAGGGCTTCTCGGGCCGCGCTCCAAGCGCCCGCCCTGTGATTGTTGCCGCGTCGAGCCACTCCTCGTGGTCTATCAGCGGCCCAACGAGGTTCATCATTGTAGCCGTGTTGTATGGATCAAAGCGGAGTGCATTCGTGTAAGCTCGTTTCACTTCGGCAATTGTTGCATGAGTCCTGTAGAGCAGTATTCCGAGATTGTTCCACGCGTGAGTGTTGTAGGGATTTACTTCGAGTGACTTTGTTGTCGCCGCCAGGCCCTCCCGATATTCGCCGCGCTCGAAGTGTATTCGCCCCTTTTCTGTCCAACCGCAGTCGTTCTCCGGGTACTTTTGAACATATTCGTCAATTGCAGCCAACGCGCCATCGGGGTTTCCTAGCGCCACATAGCTTTGAGCTTGGGCATAGAGTTCCTCGTTCTCTTTTGAAACGTGGATGGTCCTTGGTATTGTGATCCGTAGCGCCCCAGCGATATGCTCCAAATCTGCCAGTAAGGCGCTATATGTGGCATATCGGCGGGCGGGAGTTTTCTGCAGACACTTGCTGATGACGGGTGCAATTGGCGACTCCACAGCTAATGGCGGTTGTTCCGCGTGCGCCCGAAAATACTCGTAGGTAATGTCGGCGGCATCGGACTTGATGCTGAACGGATACCGGTTCCCGGTGGCCATTTGGAAGAGAACGATGCCGAAGCTGTATATGTCCGCTCGACGGTCAACAGTCTTGGCATCCAGAAACTGCTCGGGAGCCATGTATGGCAGGGTTCCCAGTATTGACCCGGCAATAGTGTTTCCCAAGAAAACTGGTGCTGCCGCCCCGGGCCTTACGGCACGACGGCGCAGCGGACCCTCGGGGGCGATGAGCTTGGCGAGGCCGAAGTCCGTGACCTTGAGAGTGCCGGTCGAGTCGATCATCAGGTTGTCCGGCTTGATGTCCCGATGCGCGCGGATGCCCTTGGATAGAGCGTAGTTCATTCCGCTGCAGAATTGACTCGACCACAAGAGAATCAACTCGATAGGTACTGGACCCTGGCTCAGAAAATGGGTGAGATTATTTCGCTCTTCCTCATCGGGCTGGATATATTCCGCCGCTACGAATAGTTGGCCAGCAATGTCTCGGACCCAATACGCTTGGACCAGGTTGGCGTGGGCACCAGCATTGATCCATGCAGCGGCTTCCGACACGAATCGCCGTTTGGAATCTTCGCTGTCCGCGTCCTGCAGAGTTTTCAACACAATGGGCTTAGGGTACTCGCGGTCACTGACAAGATACACGACGCCCATCCCAGACCGGTTCTCACCGCCAAAGACTTTGAGTACTTTGTATTCGCCCCCGATTCGGTCGCCAGGCTTGTATTGGTTCATCAGTCGCCTCGATGAGCATCCGGTGCAAAAGGCTCAATCCGACCATTAAGATCGGGTAAACTCTCGCGTTGCGAATCTGAGTTTAGCACCAGGAGAGGCACGCCATAGCGCCCGAACCAGGCCGACGAGGGGCTTCGATTTGGGACGAGTCGGCTTGCGTTCTCCGACCGTCACCTGCCGGCGTTTGGCCGTATCACGCGCGTTGCTGACATCTGGTCGGTCACGCCAACATCTTGCGCAGCGCCGGAATCTTGTCGGTCTGGCTCGGTGGTGCCCTTCGCCCGTTCGGACACGAATAGACCGATACCCAGTGCAAGGCACCGGTAAGATCGTGCCTCAAAACCGCGCTTCTGGCAACTTTATGGTTATCGAGTCCGGGGAGAGCCGTTGGGACGGATGCAAACAAAGCACTTACCAGGTCGCATCCGGCAAGGTCATGCTTTATTCGCAGCAGGAAGATGGTTCACATCACACTAGGCTAGTGGTGGTGGGGGGGTGAATCAAAACAGGTGAAGCTGCAGGGCGGACCAGCGCCCATCGAACCAATCCAGTCCATATCGGGCTTTGGTTTCGACAGCAGCCGGCGCGATGGTGAGAAATTCTTCTCGGGTGGGGAAGTCTGTCTCGCTGCGACGCTCATGCCATACGTACGGGATTCCGCGCAATTCTTCGACAGCAACACCGCTACTAGCCGAGATCGTGTTCAAGGCCATTCGCGCCTCGGCCGGGCCCTCGAAAACGTCGAGCTTTTCGACTGCCCGGTCGGCTTTTCCTTTGCCTGAGTAGATGCGGCGGACGCGATACAGCGCCCAGGACTCCGACTCGATGCTGTTGCGGTACAGTTCAACAGCAACGTCGTTGCCGGCTTCGATAGTGATCTGAATCAAAGAGCGACCCTTGTAGATCGTTCCGCGCGGGTTGAGGGCCAGGGAAAGGTGTTCCATTCTCATGGCATCGCCGACCTGGCGCGGGTGCTCTCGCTGCCGCTCGATCGCGTCATCGCGCAACGCATTAAAAGGGCAGTAAACGCACGCCGATTTTTTCCAGGTAATTCCTAAGACAGAGCGAATGTATTCAATGCAGGTCAGCCGGTCCCAACCCCATTCGAGCAGCGGATAGAACGCCTCCCGGCTGAGTGTGTTGTATTCGCAACTGCGGTTGATTCGGCTGTTTTCGTCGACACTGAAACCGAACGCTATTCGTTCGCCGAATGCGTATTCGCTCCTGGCGACCCGCCCGGTTTCGTCGGCGTTGTATCCGATCGCATGGCGGGCGCGGCCACGCACGTGTTCTTCTAGCCACTGTTCGATCACCCACGCCTTGAACTTCAGGGCGCAGCGGTGGACACCGCCGTACTGCGGTACCGTTCCGTTCCGCTTCAGCTCATCCGAGAGTTTGTAGTCGCCTTCCAGGAACACCCTTGCAGGAGTGCGGGAATCGTCGAGCACCGTTATGCCTTCACCTTCGAGATGACCATGTCGCGCGACCTGCACGTACCGTATCCCCTGCGCACGCATCAGCGGAAGGATGTGAGCTTCCACGTCGCGACCGGTGTCGGTGTATTCGTCGCCGACCTGGGACGTAATGACGATCAGATCCTCCAAAGAGCACGGTCTCGTCACCGGGCTCATGACCCAGCGCAGCAGGATCGCTGAGGACTCGACACCCATGCCGTAGGACAGAATGGTGGCTACTGTTTTGGCCATTGGCTCCTCGTTTGGAATTGTTCAGGTGTAAATCTGGCCGTGCGGGTGCTTCGCTGCGTCAGCTACAAATGCGCTGCGCGCATACAGGGGGCTCTCTATCACGCCGCGGTTCCCACACCGCTACTGAGGAGTTCTTCGTATTTGCGAATCACTTCCAGAGGTTGTGTGTATCCCACTTCGATGCCGACGGCACTAGCGACCTCCCGGCGGACATCGCACAGCAGCGAAGCTTCGGCTACTGTCGGTACCGTTCTCGGCCAGCCCTCGGTATACAGCAGGTGTTGCGGAACCTTCGCCTCTGCCGCTTCGCGGCGCCGCGCGCCCGCCTTGGCGACAATTACCGCTTGGCCCAGTTCCGCGGTAAGCCAATGCGGGGCAACGTCACCCAGCCAGCGCGTCGGCTGAAATGAAAACGTCGACGTCGCCTCCAAGCCGACTAAGTCGCGATATACTGCTTGGTTCTCCGCGCATCTGGCCGCTGCTCCGAGATCCCTTTGCGAACTCAGGATACAGAAACAGCATGAAACCCGGCTGGAGCCGTACTGCGTGTAGGCCTCGTGTAGCGGGATTTCTTTCTCTTCGAGATACCCGAACACTTGCTGTGTGGTCCAGTCGAGAATGGGGTGCCAGTCCAGCCCTTGGGTGCGCCGGGAAGCGCTGGCCAGTTTCGGTTGTGGTTTCGCCACGGGCGCTTTGGCTCGATTCGGACTTTCTTGCCTGCGGATGCCCGTGGCCGATAGGATGGTCTGGCCTGGAAAGCGTTGAACCAATGCTCGGCATATGATCGAGGTCTTTAATTCTGAAGTACAGAATCTCATCGAGGCCGTCGACCACGGCAGGATGAGCTTCACGCAACTCAGCGCTGCGTACCGCCGCACGTTATTCTCCCAACGCAAGCTCCAGCGGTCCACAAGGTCCCCGGCCTCCCTCCGCACTACCATCAACTCCAGGCCGAGCCGGACGGCGAGTCGCTGACACGCCGGCAGCGATTGGCGCCACTCCACGCGGCCAAGGTCACTGTGAATCAGTACGCGGGGGCCGCGGTGCCCTGCATCTTCGAGGTAGTCTATAGTCGCCAGGGCAGTAGCCGCCGAGTCCTTGCCGCCAGAAACTCCGATTGCTACGGCTGCCCCTACTTCAAGGGCGGAAGTGATTTCGGGAGTAACCAACACTTCACGGGTTGGGGTCCAGATCTGCTCGAACAGCGGAAACGGGTGGGCCATAGAGGAGTCCCTCGTGTTTTGGGTCGTGTAGGGGAATGAAATAGGCCAGGCAGGAAAGCCCGGAATGGTTGGCCAGAATGAACGCTTTGGCCTCCCGGTCTGCGCCAGTTCTGCCACCTCGTCGAGCGGCGGTTTGATCCGCTCGCCCGCTGGGCGGTAGCTCTCCCGGCGTTCTCGCCGTCGTTGGCTAAATAGCCTGGATATCGCCCCTCCCATACTGTCGATAATGTGAGGAAAACAAGATACTTCCCGTCAAACCGCCGCCTGCCCCACGCTTGCTGCCGTGCGTCCCGATTTCGAGACTTTTGCAGAAACCCGTGTTTCCCGTTTACACTGAGGCCGGAGTATGAGCTATGCGTTGCTGGGAGTGCGGTGCTGAGATTGACGAGTTGAACGAGTCGCAGCCGGTCTGCCCGGCTTGCGGAGCGCCTCCCGGTGTGGGCCGGGATGATGAATACGTCTGCGCCCTTTTGGATGACGCGGCGCTGATTGCCGCCGCTCCTGACGATGCTGAAGACACTGATCCTGGGCTTGGGCTTGGCCTGGACCAGCAAGAGGACCCGGTGCGGATGCCGCTGGACCTGCAGGACGCCCTGGATGATGCCGAATCGCTATTACTGGCGACCGGCCATGCCACGTTTGATCTGCCGGAAGGTTTTCGAATGTTCGCGCTCCCGACCGAGCGGATCATGTAAGGTCAGTTCACGATGCCCTCCGTTGCCACAGGCCCGGCCCCAGCACCAGCGCCCCTCGTGTCCCAACGGATTGCAAAACTGCAGCCGGACGGATCAGCGATCAAGTGCCTGTTTTCTGACGTGGCCTCTCTGACGGTTTCCCGTTTCCTTGCTGGTTTTCTCCATCTCTCAGACGAGATCGAGTTCGACCCTACGGCCGTCGATCCGAATCGAGAACTTCGCGTCGTTCAAAACACATCCCGTCGCCCAAGGGAACTCTACTTCGCACCGATCGGCTATGTGACGCAGCCAAAGCCCGACAAGCGGGGCGAATACTTCGTGCGCGCGGCGGTCACCGGCAGCCGCCTAGGCATCGGGCATGTTCACCTTCCCAACGCAGCCGTTCGCGACTACTTTTACTTCAGCAATCGAAGCCGTCCTGGCTGCGACCAGCAGACTCTTTATGACCTGCTGCGAACCGTTCCCTCGGCCGGACCCGTAGATCTCAGGCTTGCTCTCAAGGTGCGACGGCTCGAACTTCAGACGGATGCTGCGTCCAAAGACCAATTACAGGCCGTCGAACGCGCCTTCAATCTCCTCGCGTGCCCGGATCTCCGATCCTGCTATCAGACCCTGCTTCGCGACCCTGACGCGCCCGCGCTGTTCCCTTACGGCGGCTTTGGAGCGCTGCTCGTTGCCGGTGAACTCTCGCCAGACCGCGAGACCTTTTTCGCCAAGAAGATCCTATCGTTCCTCCCGGATCGTCGGGAGTGGCGATTCCGTGCTCCCCTCAGGAAAGTCGAGTTTTTCGATGGCCATGCCGTTTATCGTGACAGCCGGCGAAAAGCGGAAGTGGTCCTGGACCAGATCTCGCTTCCTCTTGCGTTTGACCCGACATGGAACCAGTGGAGGCACCTGATCAGTACGAAGTTCGGCGTTGAGGCGACCTTCGTGAAGAGCGGAAAGTATCTGTTTCGAAACGGCGAGTGGTGCCTGGTGCACTGGGAGACGGCCCTGCCTAGTCGCCTCAAAATCACCCTCCCAGGTGATACCCAAGAGGTTCTGGCGAATGCCCGCAAGACGTACCATCGATTCGGCAAATTCTACGACGCGATCCAGAAAATTCGCTTCCGGCTGGAACGTGAACCGATCGAGCGGACGGAATTGGACCGCATCTGCGGCGAACTCCGGATCCCCGCGGATTTCGACATCGCCCAAATATCCTGGAAGCCGGACTACGATTCTTTCTATTACAACCAACTCCGGAAACGGACCCGCAAGCTGTTTCTCTTCCGGGATGAGTACATCTTCGATAGATTATCTCGGGATTTTCCGGGAATCGTCTTCACGTACTTACGGGCGAAAGGGATTCTTGGAGTGGGTTGTTTGGCGGCTGACGGAAGGAGGGCGTAGCCCGACTGGAGTTAGCCGCCAAACAACCCGCCGCGACCGCGAGCCGTGCTGGGATTGTGGGATCGTGTGCTATGCCCATCTTCGTTGTTGAAAAGGTGCCCCAAGATGAACCCGCGTTCCGCGTCTTGGGGCCTGATGGAAAGCCGGTAGGCCAAATCCAGGAGTTCCTGATCTATCTGGCCAACTGCGGACGGTCCGCCTATACCATCCGCTCGTACGCGACCGGGCTCGCCCATTTCTTCGGCTGGTTGCATGAGTGTGGCACACAGGTTGACGCTGTGACGCGCACTGTCGTGGGCCACTACATCGGAGCCTTTGGCCGTACCCCGAAACACCGGCTCGGGACTCGCCAACCTCCTGAAAGCCAACCCGCTGTCTCTCGTGGCCAACGACGCGCACGCACAATCAACCATCGGCTGAGCGTGCTAGCGTCCTATTTTGAATTTTGCATTCGGCGCGACCTGGACAATGGCGGGGGAGCGTGGTTCCAACGGCCCAACCCGGTTTCCCCAGATTTCGGCGGGGAAGGGCGCCACCGCGCCGCTGGTCGCGACGCCCCTGTCCGCCGGCGAGTGGCAGAATTTCGAAGGCGCGTGCCACGAGAAATTCACCAAACTCTCGATCCGGCCACCGCCCAGCACCTCATCGGTGCGGCGACTTCCTGCCGTGACAAGTGCATCCTCACATTGCTATTCCGTACAGGGCAACGCATAGGCGACTGGAATGATCTCGCCGGCAGACATGGCTTGCTCGGCATGGACCTCGTCGACATCGACGAAAGGCGCAGGACCATTACGGTCCGTCTTAAGGGGAATCGCGATGAACACCGCGTGCCGGTCACCGATGACTTTTGGCCGTTGTTTCATCGCTACCTCGCGGACGAGCGTGGAAAGGCCGAGACTACCTCGGCGGCTTGGCTGGCTGTCCGCAAAGGAAAGGGAAAGCCATTGTCGTATACCGCGTTTGAATCCTCGATTCGATATATCAGCCGGAAGGTCGGCGCCCACGTGCATCCCCACATGTTCCGCCACACTCTGGCGCAGGCGGTATTGGAAACGACCGGAAACCTCAAAGTGGCGCAGGAACTTTTGGGCCATGCCCAGATAACCACGACCGCCGACTTGTACATGCACGTCGATGAGAACGCCATGGTCAAGGCCCTCGCGACAGTCAAGTCGGCTTTCGACCAGACCAACAATCAGGCAGGTGGACCCGCGTCGAGCCAACAAATCATGGCTGAACGGTATGCCTTCAACTACGACGAGGTTACGATCCTGGAACTCGAAAAGGCCGTGGCTCAGCTCAAAGGAGGCGTCTGTGGGAAAGATCTCTGATGCAGCCCGAATCGGTGCCGGTCCTCCTCCCGGTGAGAGGCGTTACGATCGCTGCGAGATACTAAGCGATCTCACTGAAGCGATCACGCGACTCCGTTTTGAAGCGAATGACAAAGGACGCTTGGCCCGCGGCTGCAAGGATCTCGTCGATGCTCTTGATCGCTGCAGTGGCCAGACACTCCAAGACCGGTGGACCAGCTTCGAGCAGACCATTTGGCCGAAGTGGCGAGCGGGTGAGGATCGGAATCCCACGCACCGGTGGATGTGGGGCCCCCGAGTGATCGTGATGGCCCGCTTCGTGCGTCCCAGTTGGGAGTGGATTGCCTGGGTACACATGCCCAAATGGGTCGCTCGTCTCCCCTCAGGGGATCCATTACTCGACCAACACGATCGGCTCGCAAAAGCGGTGGAGCTGATTTCCTGGGCCGGACCGCTTGTACAGCTGCGCGCTGTCGGCAACGGGTTGCGCATGCTTCTGGTGCGCGGCTATGCCTCAATTTCGGAGTTGACTGAGGAAGACCTGAAGGCGATACCTCCGCAATCAACGGGAACCGATGTTCTGGACGCCGCACTCTGCTCGCTGGGAGTGTTCAACCGCACGCCGCAACGCGGGCCCACACGCCGGCATCGGCGCAGCCGCCACACGATCGCGCATCTGGTCTCGATGGCGGATATTGCAGAGCCTTTTCGGGCCGTTACCGAGTTGTATATAGAGGTTTACAACACGCGCATTAGCGAACTCTACAATACTCAGCGGCAAAAAGTGAGCGCGCTGGGTCATTTCTGGCGTTTCATAGCTCACCGATACCCCGAAATCACCAATTGCGCCGAAGTGCTTCCTGTTCATGGGCGCGCATTTATTACCCACGCTATCGAGCGAGCTCGCGAGCTGGGACGCGGAGGAGAACATAACGAAGCCACGGCGCGTATTACCGCGCATGCCTGGCTTCTCAACGTGCGCGTATTCTTTGCCGATATCTGTACTTGGGCGACAGAACCTGATTCTCCGTTCACTTCTTTCGCACCCCGGGCGGTGCCGCTGGCCAGGCACGACCTGCGAGGCGTGGAACTCGAAAAAGCCCGTCAGCAGCTTCTGAAACACATGACGGCTACTGTCTTTGATCTGGAACGAGAGATGCCGAAAATCCGCGCATTCGCCGTTCGTCGTTGGCATGAGGCAGAGACCGCTCTCAAAGCGGCCCCGGAGGACCTACGATGCCGATCCGTGGAGGCGCATACCTTTTGGGACTGGGCCATTCTGGAATTGCTGGTGCAGAGCGGAATACGGATTGAGGAGGCTAGCGAATTGACAACCTTGGACATCCTGAAACGTCGCACGCCCGACGGGCGAGTGTACTACATGCTCCATGTGAAGCCGTCCAAGTACGATCGGGCGCGAGTGATACCAATCGGAGATGGATTGGGACGCGTCCTTGCCGAGATGATCCGGCATGTTCGGAGCTTCCACGGAAGCGACACGGTACCGTTCTGCGATCACTGGGACCACCACGAAAAACGTCCGTCACCGCGCGCACCCTATCTTGTGCAAGCTCTCAAACATCCGAGTGCGATGGGCATCCAAGGAATGCGCCGCCGTTTGCAGACGCTGTCGGCGAAAGCCGGTGCGGCGAAGGCGGATGGCACGCCGCTTCGCTTGCATCCCCACGATTGCCGGCGCGTTTTCGCCTCAGAGCATCTCAACAACAACACGCCCGTGCATGTCATCCAGGCGCTTCTGGGTCACGCCACGATCAATACCGTCTTGGTTTATGCCAAGCTCTACCCGCAGGCCGTGGTTGAAGAATACCGAAAGGCTGTGCGTGGACTCTACATCGCATTTCATGGAGAAGAAAGCCTGCGCAACCCAACCGGGGAGGAATGGGCGGCTTTCTCAACCAGTTGTAGCATGCGCGACATGGGCACGCATTTGTGCGCGCTGCCCACGGGCGAGTATTGCCCCAAGGGGCTGGTGTGTTTAGGCTGCGTCCATGCGCAGCCGAAGAAGAGTGCAGCGCCGATCTTTCGACGGATGCTGGCGAGTCATGAACGGGAGCTAGCGGCCGCCAAAGGAAGGCAAGAGCCCGCCGGCCAGGTGGCCGCTCGAGAACTCGAAGTAGCCCGCATCCGTGGCGCCTTGATTCGCGCCGAAGAACTGTCCGGCGATGTCGCAGCCGCCATCGAGGCAAGCTGTTTGGCGTCGGGATGATGTTCCTGGATTTAGTGAAAACAATGGAAACGGGAATCAAAAGCCAGCTCACAACGGAGGCAACTGTCCGTCAGGCGCAAGTTCTTCGGCTCCAGCCGGAACCGGGCAAAACCGTCTGCATCCTGAGTGGGGCCGACCCTGTCCTGGTGTCCGAGTCCTTGGGTGCTCGCATCCGTCCCGGAGATCAAATCGGCTTCGTGAGGGAAACTGATTCGGCGGACGCCAGTGGCGAAATCTACATTCGCCGGGCCACTTCCTCCGCACGCAACCAGGACATCTATCAGGCTCGCATCAGTTGCGCGAGCCAACCCAGACCCGACAGTCGTGGCCAACAGTATGTGCGCGCGGAAGTGACGCAGGGACGGTTCGGCATCTCAGGTGTGCATCTGCCCTGCAGTGTGCTCCGCGATTACTTTTACGTCACCGACCGCCATCAAACCTGGGATCGGCAAGTGCGCCTATACGAAATTCTGCGAACGTCTCCGAGCGCGTCACCGACCGAATTGCGCCTGGCTTTTAGACTTCGCCAGCTGGAACTCAACGCCGAACATGCTCCTAAAGCCGACTTTTCCGCCTTGGAACGGGCCTTTAACATTCTGGCGCAGCCGGACCTGCGGGCTTGTTACAACCAGTTGTTGAACGATTCGGAGGGCCAAGTGCTATTCCCGTACGGCGGCCTCGGCTCGATTCTCGCGAACGGGCAGAGATCGCGCGAAGGTCAAACCTTTTTTGCCACTCGCATCCTGTCCTTTCGCCCTGAGGTCCAACAGCGGCGTTTCCGCGCGCCCCTACGCAAGGTGGATTTCTATCACGACCACGCTGTCTATCGCGATGGCCGTCGCAGACTGGAGATTGGTCTCGACCAATCCGCGATGCCGATTGTTTGGGACGCCACTTGGAACCAATGGAGACACCTGCTCGGCACCAAGATGGAGATCCAGGCCACCTTCGTGGCGAATGCAAAGTACCAATGTCGCGGTGGCCAATGGCATGTGCTCAACTGGGAGACCGCGCTTCCGAGCCGCATTGAGGTGAAACTACCGGCCGATCTTGCTGAGCAGGTGGACACGGCGCGCAAGATGTACCATCGCTTCGGCCAGTTCTCGGATGCACTGGAACGGGTTCGGGCTCGCATCAACAGGGAACCTGTTGAAAGGGAGGAACTGCGACGCCTCTGTTGGGACCTCCACATCCCCGGCGACTTTGATGTGGCTCAAATCAACTGGCGCCCCGACTACGATGCCTTCTTCTACCGGCACCTCTGCCGGAAGGCGCGGCGACTGTACCTGTTCCGCGGGGAGTATATCTTGGAACTCCCGATGGCCATTGCTGTCGAGACGCCGCAACTGGGGAACGCGACGTATGTTTTCGCGAGGCCTCCGAACATTGGGACTTTCCTTGCAGACTATACCCGGATCACCAAAGAGGACGTCCGCCAAAATCGCGACAATGCGGCAGAGAAGCTTGGATTCTTGGGGCGCGTTGTGCACGGGCCAAATCCCCGCGCCTGGGTCAAAGAACTGGATCGTCGGTGCGGTGAAGCTATAGACTGATCGCGCAAACATATCGCCGCCGTCGGCAGTAGATGCGTTGCCGCCCCTGAAAACACTTCTGGCACACGGTCCCCGATCTGACCTGGGCCGCATCGGAACACTGTGCGATACTTGCCAGGACGTTCGTGGTTGGGTCGGCGGAAGCTGCCTTTCGCTCGTTGGAGGTGTTCATGCAGTCGAAAGTCAAGGCGCGTTCTGGTTTGTGCATCTTTTTTGTGGTGTTGATCGCGGGGTCTGCCTATTTCGAGCACAGGATTCTGGTGCTCGGTGGGTCTATCCAGAATCACCTCGGCCTTATTTTCGGACTTGTATGGTGGGTGACCATTGCATCAATTATTGCGAGGTTGGCTCTTCGTGAACGGATCGGCGATGTTTCCTTCCGCTGGGGTGGGGCGGCTGGGACGCGCGCAATCGTGGTCGCCGGCGCAATGCCGCTCGTCGTGGGATTCACGGCATATGGAATCGCCTGGAGCACGGGCCTGGCGCATTTCAAAGCGCCGGTACTTCCTGGTGCTGTTCTGGGAATGCATTTTGCGTCTGCCGAAAGCGGGTTCGTGAGATTTTGCCAGTGTCTCGGAGCGATGTTGTTGCTTGGAGCGCTGGAGAATTTCAAGTATGCCGCGGGTGAAGAGATTGGCTGGCGAGGTTACATGCTAACGCGATTGGTCGATTCCGGTATCCGGGCGCCCATCCTGATCAGCGGCTTGGCGTGGGGGCTATGGCACACACCTTTGATCCTTAGCGGGCAGTATGCTTCGGGACCGCATCCGATATTGTCGACCTGTCTCTTTCTGGTCGGCATCGTCGCGGCCGGATATATCTTCGCATGGCTTAGGCTCTCCTCCGGAAGCATTTGGCCCTGTATCTGGGGGCATGGCGCATGGAACGCGGTCGTCCAGGGTGCATTTGACAGATCGACGGCCGGGCGGAGCGTGTGGGTCGGCGAATCGGGCGTGCTTACGGCAGGCATGCTCATTCTCTTCGCGGTTGTGATGTATAAGCGTTGGCCGCTGGCACAACTCTCTTCTCAGGCACCTTCATCGAGACATTCATATGCATCGGAACCCCAGGGATGAGCACCGATATGCGCCCTTAGAGGGTCGATCCGCCGAACGCGCGCCTGAATCTCACAAACCAAAGACGTACAAGACGCGATCGGCTGCGATCGCGATGTATTGATGTCCGCCGACCGTGAAGCTGATGGGGTTCGCCGCAATCGCACTGCCGGTCTGAAAGTCCCACAATGGTTTTCCTGTTCGCGCATCCAGGGCATAAAAATTGCCTTCGTCGGAACCCGAAAACACAAGGCCCCCGGCCGTCGACATTACGCCCGCCCATGGTGGCGAGTGCAGCGTGAACTCCCAGCGGATCTCACCGGTCTCCGCCTGCAACGCGCGGATCGCGCCCCACGCTTCGTCCTTGGGCAATGCTTCTTCGCCGCCGCCCATAAACTCCGTTCCGGGCTTATAGCGGGTTTCGCGCTTGAAGTACCTTGAGCCTATTTCACGTACCGCTACGTAGAAATAACCGGTCGCCGGGCTGAATGAGGGGCTGAACCATACCGTCGCTCCGTTGGCGTTCGGCCAGACCAGCACACCCTCTTTAGTTGGTTCGGCGTTGCCCGCAAGAATGGGTCGTCCCTTCGCGTCCAAGCCTTTCGCCCAGGTCTGCTTCGCGTACGGTCTGCCGGCTAAGAATTCACCTGTGACCCGGTCCAGCACGTAGTAAAACGCGTTGCGGTTCGCCACAGCGACCAGTTTGCGCTTCGCGCCGCTCACCTCGGCGTCGAAAAGAACCGGCACGTGGGTCGCATCCCAGTCGTGCGTGTCGTGCGGCGTGAACTGGAAGTACCACCGCAGCTTTCCGCTATCCGCATCAAGCGCGACCAACGAGCAGGAATACAAATTGTCGCCCTGCCGGGCGTCGCCGTTCCAGTCCGGGCCGGGATTGCCCACGCCCCAGTACACTAACTTCAGTTGCGGATCATAGGCGCCCGTCACCCAGGTCGGCGCGCCGCCGGTTTTCCAACTGTCGCCCGCCCAGGTGTCGTGGCCTGGTTCGCCGGGTCCGGGAATCGTCCAGAAGCGCCACGCCTGCTTTCCCGTTTTCGCATCGTACGCATCGATGAATCCGCGAATTCCGGCTTCACCGCCGCTCACGCCAACCACCACTTTGCCGTCGATGGCTAGGGGCGCCATCGTCATGCTGTATCCTCTTTTGTAATCCAGGACCTTGCTGGACCAGCGCTCGCCACCGCTCTTCAAATCCAACGCGACAAGAAAGCCATCCAGGGTAGCAACATATAACTGATCGTCCAGCACCGCCGGCCCACGGCTCGTATGCCCGAACCCAATGCTGCGATAATCCGCGGGCAGCGCGCGCTTCCACGTCCACAGTGGGCGCCCAGTTCGTCCATCCAGTGCGGCCGCGGAATTCGGCCCAGTAGTGTAGACGATTCCGTCGACCACAATCGGCGATACTTCGTTCTGGGGATCCGGAAACTGATAAGCCCACTTCACCTTGAGGCGCGACACGTTTTCGACGTTGATTTCCGGGAGCGGTGAAAACCGCTGGCCCTCCAGATTACGCGAATAGGTCAGCCAGTTGCCGGGCTCCTGGTCGGCATTCACGATGCGCTGAAACGGAACCTGCGCCGCAATTGAGGAGCACGCCAGCAACAAGCACGGCAGCAGTTTCATCGGAGCCCCCGTTGCGATGCCAGAAACGCCACGAGATCTTCCAACCCGGCGGCCGAAAAAGCCGATGCATAGGAAGGCATTGGCGTCTCATTGCGAAGCTTCTTCAACCCGCGAAGCTCGCTTTTGCGAAAGCTATAAAGTCGACCCTGCATGTCTTTCAACTGAATCGTGAACGTGTCCTCGTTCAGACGGATGCCGCGAAATGTCTCGCCAGCCGATGTCGTCGCCTCCACCAGCAGAAATCCATCCGGGATGGTCTTTCCTGGGTTCCGCAACGTTTCGAGCAGGCGCGCCGCCCCGCGCTTTGCTCCAATATCCGTCAGCGCCGGACCGAATCCCGCGCCTCGGCTGCCAAGAATGTGGCACCGGTCGCACGCGCTCCGGTCATACAGTGCCTCTCCGCGCGCCGCGTTGCCTGGCAGCTTTTCCGTTGGAACATTTCCCAGGCTGCGCACAAATGCGGCGACGTTCGCGATATCTTCCTTGCTGAGATACCATCCATCCGGCATCTCCGGCGGAATCCCATTTTCGATGAGGGTCTTCAGCGCTCCGTCGTCCGCGGCGTGATCGAGTTTTGGGCGCCGCAGGTCCGGCCCGCGGCCGCCTCCGCCGTCCAGACCATGGCACAGGGCGCAGTGTGCCTGAAAGATGACTTTTCCTGCGGCAGGGTCTACCCTGGGCGCCGCCTTCGCGGCCGCTGCCTTCGGCTGTATAAGGACCTGGCAAATGGCTGCCGAAATCAGCAGTAAGCCGGTCAGACTCGTCCACAACAGAATCCGCATGTCTTCCATCCTTCCTCTGGAAATGCTGCTCGGAGGCCCAATGCGCGACGGGTGACTTATTGTACGCCATCTCCGATCGTTCATCGTTAAGTCACGGAGGATCGGCCGTGGGGGAGCGGTAGGTGGTACGATGCGAAGAATTGGCAGAAAATGAGTCCGCGCCCTTCCATCGGCCACTACCGCATCGTTTCCAAACTCGGCGAAGGAGGCATGGGCGCGGTCTATCGTGCCACTGACACCAAGCTGAATCGTGATGTCGCGGTGAAAGTCTTACCTGACGCATTCGCCGCGGACCCCGACCGCCTGGCGCGCTTCACCCGCGAAGCTCAGGTGCTGGCCTCGTTGAACCATCCCAACATCGGCGCGATCTACGGCGTGGAAGAGGGTGCGCTTATTCTTGAACTGGTCGAAGGCCCCACCCTAGCCGAACGGATCGCGTGCGGGCCCATGCCGCTCGAGGAAGCTCTGGCCATTGCGCGCCAGATCGCTGAAGCGCTGGAATACGCGCACGAGAAGGGCATCGTGCACCGCGATTTGAAGCCCGCAAATGTCAAAGTTACTCCCGAGGGCCGCGTGAAAGTATTGGATTTCGGCTTGGCCAAAGCTTTCACCCAAGATCCGATGCCTGGCGATCCGGCTTCCTCGCCCACGCTCACCATGAGCGCGACAAAGGCCGGGTTTATCGCCGGCACTCCCGCCTACATGTCGCCGGAGCAGGCCAAAGGCAAGCCCGTCGACCGGCGTGCCGATATCTGGGCCTTTGGCGTGATTCTGGCCGAGATGCTCACCGGCCGCCCCATGTACGCGGGCGAGACGGTTTCGGAGGTTCTGGCCGCGGTGATCATGCAGGAGCCGGAAATCCCGCAATCCGCCCCGGCGCACGTGTGCGCGCTACTCCGCCGCTGCCTGGAGAAAGATCCGCAATTCCGCCTGCGGGCCATCGGTGAGGCGTGGATCGCACTGGTCCGGCCGGACGAGGTGGCGACTGCCCCACAGTCGCCGTTTACGCGTGGCGCGCCGTGGTGGGCGCTGGCCACCGCAGCAGCGATGATTGTGGTGCTGGCGGTCTTCCTTTGGCGCGCCACCCGCCCGATCGACTTGCCCTTGGAGCGCCTCGGCGTAGACCTTGGGCCGGACGCCGTGGAAGGATGGCCCTACACCGCGGCTATTTCTCCTGACGGGACGCGCATCGTTTACGAGATGCGTTCCGACGGAGGCGGCACCATGTTGGCGACGCGGCTTTTGGATCAGTCCAAAGCCGTCATTCTTCCCGACACCGTGAATGGCACGCAGCCGTTCTTTTCTCCCGACGGACAGTGGGTCGGATTCACGGCCGATCAGAGGTTGAAAAAGATCTCGGTCGAGGGCGGCGCGGCGGTGACTCTCTGCGAGGCGCAGAATATGCGGGGCGCGGCATGGAGCGCGGATGGAAATATCTACGCCACGATCGGGCTGCGGAAATTGTTCCGCGTGTCCACGGCCGGTGGTACGCCGCAGCCGCTCACAAACCTGGCGGGACCGAGCGAGCACGCGTACCATTCGCATCGCTGGCCGCAGATTCTGCCTGGGCAAGCGGCGCTGCTGGTCAGCGCCGGCTCGAACGCCAAGGCGGGCGGTTGGGATGAGGCCAATATCGAAGTCTTCTCCTTCAAGACGGGGCAGTTCAAGATCGTTCAACACGGTGGATACTTCGGGCGTTACCTGCCCAGCGGACACCTGATCTACCTCCACCAGGGAACCCTTTTTGCCGTGCCGTTCTCCCCCGAGCGCCTGGAAACCCGCGGCACTCCGGTGCCTATCCTGGATGACGTCGCCGGCTCTGACACCAACGGTGGGGGACAGTTCGATTTCTCCCCCGCGCCCTCCGGCCACGGTACGCTCGTTTACCTGAGCGGCAAGATCAGCGCGGCAACGCTTCCCGCCGTCTGGTTGGACGCCGATGGAAGCAGGCAGCCTCTATGGCCCTCTCCACCCGGCCCGTCGGTGTCGCCGCGCCTTTCTCCGGATGGTTCGAGGCTGGCGGTCTCGCTGAATAACGACATCTATATCTACGATCCGCAGCGCGGATCCAGCTTGCGGCTGAGCTTCGATTCGGCATACAACGCGTATCCCGTTTGGACGCCGGACGGCAAGCACATCGTCTACAGCCGGACGGGCGCGAGCGCCATGTTGTGGGTGCGCTCGGATGGCTCGGACCAGCCGCAGTTGCTCTACGAAGCGAAGAATGGAAGTGCGATTCCCGTCTCCTTCACTCCTGATGGCCGCCGGCTGGCCTTTCACGAGCCCGGAGCCGGCACGGGCCGCGACATCTGGACGCTGCCGCTTGACCTGACCGACCCGGACCATCCTAAAGCCGGTGCCCCAGAACTGTTCCTGGCCACGCCAAGCGATGACGTCGAGCCTGCGTTTTCCCCCGATGGGCGCTGGCTGGCCTATTCGTCCGGCGAGGCGGGCACGTATGAAATATACGTGCGCCCCTTTCCCCCAGCCACAGGCGGTAAGTGGCAGGTTTCGTCCGGCGGCGGACGCTTTCCCATCTGGTCGCACACGTCCAAGGAGTTGTTTTACCTGGATTCCGGTCATATCATGGCGGCTCCTTACACCGCCGGCGGCGCCTTCTCCGCCGGCGCCCCGCGCCAGTGGTCAGCGACGCCAGTGCGCGCCACGGGCAATTGGCCACCGCTCGATCTGGCACCGGACGGCAAGCGCTTCGTGGTCTTCCTCGCAGCCGAATCACCCGCCGGCCGATCGAATATGCACGTTGGCTTCCTCTTGAACTTTTTCGACGAACTGAGGCGGCGTGTGCGCTGAGCGTGTCGCGGTGGGGTTCATTGGCCTGAAGCGGAATATCGTAGAATGCCTTGCATGACCTGCGCCAAAATAGTCCTCGTTCTTTTCGGGAGTTGTATCATGGCAGCCGCACAAGCGATTCAGCCCGCGGACTTGTGGAAGCAGCAGGTCCCCGCGGCTGATCACAAGCTGGCATATGGCCAGGACCCTCTACAGTTCGGTGAGTTGCGATTGCCGAAAACCAAGGGGCCGTATCCGGTCGTCATATTAGTGCACGGTGGATGCTACGTGGACCGTCTTCCCGGGCGTGACCCGCGCGACACCTCCTCCGAACCGTTGCGCCCCCTGGCCGCGGCTCTAGCCGACGCCGGAGTCGCTACCTGGAATATCGAGTACCGGCGTGCCGGAAATCCGGGCGGCGGATGGCCTGGCACCTTTCTCGATTTAGCCGCGGGCGCTGACTTTCTGCGAACCGTCGCGCGGGATAATCGCTTGGACCTCCACCGCGTGGTCGTCGTTGGACATTCCTCCGGCGGATCGTTCGCGCACTGGCTCGCCGCCCGTTCGAAACTCCCCCGGTCGAGTCCGCTGTACTCGAAGAACCCTTTGCACGTGAAAGCCGTAGTGAATATCGATGGCCCTCCCGATCTGGCTGCATTTCAGCCGATAGAACGGAAGGGTTGTCCGGTTCCCGGCCTGACGCAACTCATGGGCGGTACTCCCTCCGAACAGCCCGAACGCTACGCCCAGAGTTCGGCGACCCCCCTTCTGCCGGTCGGCGTTCCGCAGACAATCGTCGCCGGCGGATTTCTGCTGTCCATGTACGATCTGGTCAGTAGCTATGAAGCCGCGGCAATGGCCAAGGGGGACTCCGTGACCGTATTAAAGCTGCAAGGTGCTGGACATTTCGATATGCTCGCGCCCGGGAGCCAATACGGGAAGCCCGTCGACGAAGCAATTCTGGCTTTGTTGAAATGAAGTGCGTTTATCCGGCCACTCAGCTCATTTGGGTTTCGGCTGAAACGCAGGAAGCGCATCTTCCCATTGATTGTCTGTCAACTGCCGAACTCCGCTTCCATCCGCACGCATCGCGAAGAGTTCGCCGTATGGCTGCGGTCCGTGGTCGCTGACCAACGCCTCGTCCTTCCAACCCTTACGGGAACTGCTGAACACAATCCACTCGCCGTCTGGCGACCATATTCCGTGCGCGTCGTTGCCTCTCGTGTGTGTCAGCCCCTGAACGCCGGAGCCGTCCGGCTTGATAGAGTAAATCTCGAAATCGCCGTCGCGGAAGCTCGTAAACTCGATCAGGTCCCCTTTCGGTGACCAGGCGGGAAAGTTGTCGTATTCGCTGGTGAGTGTGACGACTTTGCCGTCCGCCAGATTTAGAATCCGTAACCCCTGCTCCGGTCCTGCCACTCGAAATACTATCCGTTTCCCGTCCGGCGACCAGCTCGGAAAACCGGCATTTCCCGGCCCCTCGGTCAGCGTCCGACGTCCAGAGCCGTCCGGGTGGATAATCTCAATCGCGGCGGGTTTGGCGTGGCCGGTGAAGTAGGACCCGAACCCGAACGCGACCTCTTTCCCATCCGGCGACCAGGCCGGAAACGTTATTTGACCGTTTTTGCCACCGCTGTAAATTGTTCGGCCGCTTCCGCCCCTCGCGTCGAACATCTGGAGATCCGAGCCCACCGTCACCACGAAACGGTCGCCCGCCGGCGACCAGGCGGGGAAATTGCCAGTGCGATAGAGCGAAAACCCGGAGTCGCTGCTGAATGCCGGAAGCATTTCGGGTGCTGGGGCGTCAATCGTCTTCTGGTATACCACCGTCTTGCCATCCGGAGACCACGATGGATTTCGCATGACGCCGGGCACGCCGGTTTTGCCGGACACGAAAACCAGCCCTTTGGCATCGCCGAACTTCTCCAGAAATCCGACCTCGCCACCCGGCAGCCACTGTGGCGCGACTTTCAGTCCGGGCCCTGAAGTATATTCGTGGACCGTACCCGACTCCACATTCATCGATACGATTTGCGATACCGCAGGCCGGTTGCGGCCAAACCGCCCCGGGTAAACGTCTTGCGGTGTCGACCGGTAAAACACGATTCGCCGCCCGTCGGGACTCCATCGCGGTGACCCGGCGTAGCCGCCCGGTTCGGTCAGGCGCCGCAGCGAGCTTCCGTCGGCTCGAACGATGTACAACGCCGTCGACTGGATTAACTCCCACCCGCCGTCCCATCGCGCGCGCGTGGTGTCGCGATCAGAAGTAAACGCGATCCACTTCCCGTCCGGCGACCAACTCGGCCGAAAGCTCCCCGCGTTCGTCTTTGCGACTGGCCTGGCGTGCCGGCTCGGGCTCGACAGATCCTGCAACCAGAGGTTGGCAAAGCCGCCTTCCCGGGTGGATACAAACGCGAGCGTCGACCCATCCGGTGACAGTGCCCCCTGGTCGTCAAAAGCGGGATCATCCGTCAGCCGTTCCAGTCCGCTGCCGTCTGGATGGACCCGGTAAATGTCCGCCGATCCGCCGCGCTCGGAGGTGAACACGATCCACTTTCCATTCGTGGAGAACGACGGGGTATAGTCCAGGCTGTCCGCCGGCAGCAGCGCACGTTCGTTACTGCCGTCGATATTGGCGAGGAATAAGCCAATCCGGGTGGGCCCAATTCGCGTAAACTGCAAGCGGGCGGGTTCACCGGCAATCGCCAGATTTAGGCTCAGCAGGCACAGCAGGAGTCGGATTCTCATCGCTGCCGCATTCTATCATTGACGTGGACCCCGGAAGCTGCGTTTTCGGAACGACTCCGACTTTGCCTCCAGCCGAAGTTTCGACATGTCAACTTCTGAATCCAAGTGACTTCGGCGGCATTCCAACTACTGATGCGTAGCCGGCCAGTTTACCGATCCGGTCGGTTTACGCGCTACTCTTCCATTCCCAGTTTATCGAAGCCGACGATCCTACCCGGACCGGATAGGCCGGGCTATTCTCGCGCTCTGGTGAATCGCCATAATGTGGAGTGAAGGCTGACGCGCAGCGCCATGATCCTGCCGTCCGGCAGCCAGCCCAGAGAGCCATAATCGCTCCCGTTGTCGAACGGGAGCGGCTCTACGTGGCCGGTGCCCGTATCCAGCACTGCCGGTCCGATGAACCACGAATCGTGAAGCGAGACCAGCAGCCGGCCATCCGGGTTCCAACTGCCGGGCGAGAGGAGCTGATACGCCACCGAGTGGGACGAGTCGGCGAGAATCTCGCTCTCCGGCGCGCCATTCAGGGGAACCCGAAACAGGCGCATCTTTGGGCTTTCGAGCACGCTGACGAGTAGCGCTTGGCCGGAACGGTTGGCTACTACCCGATTGCCGGATCGAATCTTCCGAGCATCACCGCCGGCTGAGGGAATGGACCAGATGGTGCCACCGGCGGCGAAGTAAACCGTGGCGCCATCGGAGGAGGCCGCCAGCGAAACGATCTCTCCCTTGTCAGGAGCGATTCGGCGCGTCATCCGCCCGGTCTCGATGTCGGCGAACCCAATCGTTCCGCGTGGTTCCGGACCGATCAGGAAGGCGATCTCCCGCTGGCCCGCCATTGTAGCCGGAACTGAGGTTTCCTCCGTGGTAGTAACCATCGCGACCGGGGACTTCCCTCGCTCCACGGCGACCAGGCGGTTACGTCCCGAATAGAACACATCCATGACCACGCGTCCGTCCGGTAGGACGACAATCGAGTCCGGATCGGAAACCCATGGAAACCGCGCCACCGTTTGCCCCTCATCACGATCCAGCGGGCGGCTTACCAACTCCGCCGGCACGTCGGTTACACACGCGTAGATGCTCCCGTCCGGTGCCGTTTCCACTCCCCACACTTCGTGGGTTGCTGTAAACACTGTTTGTGCGGTTCCGTGCCCGTGGGCGGGGACTGAAACCACGCGGGTAAATGGTCCGAATTCCTGTGTGATCAGCACGGATTTGCCGTCGCGCGTTACGGCGAAATCGGGCGCGCCGCTGCCCCGCGGGAGACCGGGCGCGAGTGGCCGTGTGGCGCCGGTAACGAGATCTACCACCAGCAGGTTCATCCCGGCTGCTTCCTTCCCCAACGGCGCTCCATCGACCAGCGCTTCTTTGCCGTCCGGAAATACGCGCGGATTGGAAAGGCTCTCTTGCGCGTCCACCACCGCCACCGGCAGATCCTGTACCTTCCCTGTTGCGGGCCAGAAGCGGAACAGTTGCCACTCGTGGTTTGCGTTCAGCTTGACCGCCAGCAGGCTTCCATCAGGGAGCGCTTCGGGCCGAAAGGCGTCAGCGAAGACCAGGTGCTCGTCGCCGCCGAGCAACGGAACGCTGTAAATCCCCTTCGGCACAGAGGTGAAGCGATCATAATAGATGGCGCTTCCATCCGGCGCCCAGGCGACGTTCGTCACGTATCCCTGGCGGCGGTTATGGGTGAGCATCGACCAGTTCCCGGTTTCCGGTTTCATCACGGCGACCTGTGTATAGCCGTCCTCGATAGCGTAGAAGGCAAGCAGTTGTCCGTCGGGCGAGGGACGGGGCCTGAAGGCGACTTCTGGGCCACCCAGAAGCGATCCCGTCCAGTTCGTGGACGGCGGCGGGGGCGCCAGCAGCAAGAAAGCTGCGATGGCGAGCGCCGTCGCCCCAACCGCGGCCGCCATAAGAATCCAGCGCCGCCGGCGCGACGTCCCTGCGAGATTTGGTGCGCCTCCGCTCGTGGTCCTGCTTTGCATTACCGCGCTCAGCGCAAACGACAGATCGCGCGCCGACTGAAAACGGCGGCTCGGATCCTTGTCCAGACAGTGGTGCACCACCTCCCGTATACCGGGCGGCACGGTCTCCGGCAATTCCGGTAACTCCTGCTTGAGGATCGCCGTCATGGTTTCCACCGAAGTCTCACCCTGAAATGCACGGCCGCCGCTCAATAACTCATACAGGACTACGCCGAAGCTGAAGATATCGGAACGATGATCGGCTTCCTTGCCGCGAACCTGCTCCGGCGACATGTAGCCAACCGTGCCCATCACCACGCCGGGTTCCGTGTGGATTGTCAGTGTCTCGGTGGCTACGGCGGCCTTTCGCGACGCACTCATTCTCGCCAGCCCGAAATCCAGGATTTTGATGTGGCCGTCACGAGTCAGGAGGATATTGTCGGGCTTCAAGTCCCGGTGTATGACCCCTGCATCGTGCGCGGCAGCAAGGCCGTTGGCAATCTGAACGGCGCAGTCGAGGCTCTTCCGTAGCGCGAATACGCCCGCCCGCAGCGGTTCGCCGTCAATCAACTCGGTAACTATATATGGCGTGGTGTCTTCCATCCCCACGTCGTAGATCGCAATTATGTTGGGGTGATTCAGCGTAGCCACGGTACGGGCCTCGAATTCAAACCGCTGGCGCCGAGCCGGATCTGTGGCAAATTCCTGGGGCAGGATTTTCACTGCGACTTCGCGCTTCAGTCGCGTGTCTCGTGCGCGATAGACCTCGCCCATTCCGCCGGCGCCAAGGGCCGCGAGAATCTCATAGGGTCCTAGACGAGTCCCAGCGGAGAGAGGCATATTGGAGCCAGCTTAAGCGATTCTACCGTATACCGGCCGGATTACGCTTTTATACCGGACAGACGCCCTTCGAAGCCGTTATCACTCTTTGGTTCGGGCGGGCCGCTCACCACTGGCAAAGCAGCAATCTTTGAAGCGCGTTCGGCGAGCACCAAAACGCTCCTCCGGCTTCCCGACCTGGATCAAGCCAAATCGGCGGTTCTCAACAGCCTGAGCTCCGTCGATGCGCAGCGAGGGTACTGCGATAATGAGAATCAGGGCTGGAGTGAAGGCCCCGCCGCTGACGCTCGCCTGCAAGACGATTCGCTCTGCTGGCCGGGCCTGAACCAGATGCTCACCGCGATCAAGCATGTTCTTAACTATCGCGAATACCTCGTTGCTCATCTGCTGACGCCGCCGCTCCATGGATTCAACCTGCTCTCTCAAATGTCTGGCGGCAAAGGCGTGGGCCAAGTCCCGGTGCAGGAAGTAACAGGCGCTCGCACACGGACCCGGCCTGGCGCAACCTTGCCGTGCCCTTCACCGTCGTTGGCAGCGTCCACATCTGAAATTCCAGGTCGTCGGCAATCTGCCTATGCGAGCGCATCCCAGTCTCGGCCAAGCCACGCTGGTAAGCATTCCGAGGCGTCTGCCCAAGTGCCGGATGCTCGATGCCGTGCCAGAGGCCCGTTCATGCGGCTTCGGTACCAACCCGCCCCGGTGTGGACAACGGTAATGTCAGCGAGATCCGATGGTAAGGGACTCGCGGGGCAACTGATCCCCGCACCCCCCGGACGAGATGCACGAAGCCGTAACGCTCCATGGTTCTTAGCGTTCGGGACAGGTTTGATTTTTTTCTCCCAGTCAGTTCGGCGAGTTGCGCAAGCGATTCGGGAGCGGATTCGGCGATGGTCGCAAGCAAGGCACGGTTGTGGTCGGATAGGACCCTGGCAAAGCTTTCAGTCGATGTGAACCATACTTTCGGCTCGCCGGCCGCCGGCCGGTACTCGCCTCGAGCGATGGCAACCGTCCGAGCTTTCATCTGCTCGTAACTGGCAATCCCTACGCGCAGCGTCCTCATTAGATGACTCCCTTCTCTTTCAAGAGTTTATCCACCTCGGTCCAATAGTCCACCAGAAGTGTGGCCGCGTCTTTGAACCGATAAGGTCGAACAGTCTCCATCCGGTGCTTGTGGTCAAGAGGACCCCGGCTCTTGCCCCCAGGCCCACGCGATTCCCGGACGGAATGAGCGTTGTCAAATCCAACCAGTCGGTGGCCACTTGGCCCGTGCAGCGTCAACGAGTAGTTCAGCCCATGCGGCCGCTCGGCGGAACAAGCGACACGGCTGACCGAGAACCGAACCCAGTACTGGCCCTTCGCATCGACCACAAATACCTGGCCGTCAGGATCCAGCAGCACGTCTGCGCCTGGATCTCAATCATGGCCTTTCATCGATTCAAGGTTATCACCTATTGATAACCATTGCAACCGATAACGTCCGGAGCCGTTAGGGGCGCAGGGTTTTGGCGGCTAACTCCAGTCGGGCTACGCCCTCCCTCCGTCAGCCGGCAAAACCCCAAACGTGAGTATGATCCGCAACGTCAACGGCCACCTCACCCCAAAAAACCGGCCACAAATCCCGAATTCCCGAGATAAGAGCTGGAGCACGCCACCGTGGTGGAAGTTCCACAGCAAGGGCATGCGACCTACGTTTTCTCGCGGCCGCCGAACCTCGATCAATGGGTCCGCGCGTACGCCAGAGCCGTCAAGGACGACATCCGCCAGAACCGGGGGAACGCGGCCGAGCAACTCGGCTTCCTCGGCCGCGTCATGCACGGCCGAAATCCAAGAAACTGGGTGCGCGACCTCCGCGCGAAAATCGGTGAGCCGGTGGACTACTCACTTGCGGTGGATGAGACGCCTTAACGGACTCCCATGCGCCGCGATGATCGATTCATCTCTGCTTCCGAGATCGGCACCTGGTGCTACTGCAAGAAAGCGTGGCACCTGAGCCACAGCGGCAATCCATGCTCGCTTACAGAAGAGCGCGCGGCCGGAATCCGATATCACAAGGCCCACAATCGCCGCCTGCGAGCGGCCAACCAGAGGCAGGCGGTAGCGAGAATTGTCATGCTCGTCTGCGTTCTGATCGTCATTCTGCTTGGGACTTCCCGCTTATGGACCCAATGACAATCGAATTTGCCGTCCTCGGCATGGTATTTGTAGTGGCCCTGCTCATGTGGGCGCGCGCCCGTCAACAGATACGGCAAAGTGGGATTCCGGATGGTCGCGTTGTCTACCAAGACACCGATCGGCGCCACAATGTCGAACGTCCCCTGGTGTCTCCGAGTTGCGGCTTGACCGGGAAGCCAGACTATTTGGTGGAAGCAGCGAATGGCCTGATTCCTGTTGAGCTGAAATCACGCAACTGCCCCCGCTCCGGTCCTCATGATGGCGAGGTTGCTCAGGTGACCGCCTACTGCGTGCTTGTCGAAGACGCCTTCGGGGCGACACCGCCCTGTGGGATTATTCAATACGCCGATCGCTCCTGGCCCATCCGGTATACCCTTAAAGACCGCAACCGACTTCTTCACATTCTCGACGAAATGCGCGAACCTCGAAATGCCCGGACGGCGCACCGCGATCATCAGCACGCGGCTCGTTGTCGCGCCTGCGGCTACCGCGCCGTCTGCGACGAGGCACTCGACTGAGTGGCCTGGCGTTTCTACGGTTGCCGGGTGCCGGTCAAGTAGTGGCACCGTGTAGCTGGGCCGTACCGGCCTCAGTTGGCGCAGATTCAGTCTTCCCGCCGCGATGCTGACGCCGAGATCTGATAGGGCCGGATCGGGACGGGCCCAGTAGCACCCGGGCCAAACGCCGATCAGACCGCTGTCGCTCTTTTCGATACCGCCGGAACAATGGGTTAGAATACGCCGACCCGGAGTCTCGGCGCCGCTCCAAATGCAACACAGTTCGCCTAACATCTGTCATCCTCGATACTTCCAGCTCGCCGTTTCCGGGGAGTCTCAGGTTCGGAGGGCAGTTCTCACCAAGGCGCTTAATTTACGCCCAAATGAATCGCCTGACGCTGGCCCCTGAAAAGTGCGAGCTAAGGTACGTTCCAGGTAAACTCGGTCGAGAGGTTCGGTCGCTAGTGTCGTTTAAATCGCAATTTTCGGCCTCGCAAGATAAGGCCCACAACCGTAACATCGCGACGAAAATCCATGAGGAGATGTCCAAGCTCCGTGCCGGTGTGGATGCATCGCCCACGACACCAAAGCGCTGGGTCTGGGAGTTGATCCAGAACGCCAAGGACGTGAACATCGGGGGCAAAGTTCGCGTTCGTATCGAAACAGACCTGGACGACCCGGAAGCGCACGTCACCTTCAAACACAATGGGGGCGCGTTCTCAGCAGAGAATATTCGTTTCCTTATCGAGCAAGTCTCATCGAAGGACAGGACGAATGACAGCGAAGGACGCCCAACGACAACTGGGAAGTTCGGCACGGGATTTCTCACCACCCACCTGCTGTCCGAACGCGTCGTTATCAAGGGTGTTGCGGAGGGACGGGGCTTCGCGCCGAGGAAGTTCGAACTTTCGCTCGATCGCAGCGGCTCCGAGTTGAAAGACATCATCGATGCCGTACAGGCCGCGAAAGACTCAGTCCTAGACCTGGATGAACAACCGGAATATAAAGGATACGTTCCCGGCAAATTCAATACGTCCTTCCGCTACGAGTTAACGGACAAGACCGGCAAAAAGGTAGCGAGTGCCGGTTTGAGAGACCTCGACATCTGCCTGCCGTACACGCTCGCATTCGTGCGGGAGATCGAAAGCGTGACGTACCCGAACCATCTGGTTTGCCTGCAAGACACCGATGACCTAATAATAGACGGCGAGGTGCAATTCCTTTCCGTGACCGCCACCGACGCCGAAGGGGACACCGAAACCCGCTCGATCGCCGTAATGAGCAACGAGCTGACCACGATCGCCATGCCGGTAGAGCATACCGACGACGGTATGCGGATCCTCCCGCTCGGCCCCGAGGTCCCCCGATTGTTCTGCGATTTTCCGCTCCTGGGAACCGAAACCTTCCCGTTCCCGGTGATTATCAACAACCCGACCTTCAATCCGACCGAACCACGGGACGGCGTATTCCTCACTAAGACGGAGCGCCCCGTTCCTCAGATCGACCACAACAAAAGCATCATCAAAGAAGCACTTGCTCTTTATCTCTCGCTGCTCGACTACGCGTCGAAAAACGGCTGGCACAATCTCCATCTCCTCGCTGCCGTAAAGCCAGTTCCAGCGGAGCTCGCCCGGCTAGATCAGAAGTGGTATACAACCGAAATCCTCAAGCCCATGCGGGACACTCTCCTGCGCACCAGCATCGTGCGCACTGCAGCGGGCAAAATGGCTCCCATTCATTCCACCGACGGCGCGAACAACATCTGGTTTCCGAGCAATCCCTCCAAAGATATCCGGCGTGCCATTTGGCGTTGCTGCAAGACATGGATCCCCGAACAGCTACCAGCACAATCGGACGTCGAAATCTGGCATGACATCATCTGGCCCGAGTGCGACAAACTGACGCTCGATCAGGCCGCAGTATTTATAGAGGACGACGGAACGATCGAAAAGCTGGCAGGCGAACTAGAGGGAAAAGAAGTCCATGAATGGCTCAATGACTTCTACTCGGCGTTGAAACTCGACGAGACCGCCTTCCTAGCGGTGGTCACCAAGCGACGCATCTTCCCCAACCAGAACGGCACATTCAAGAAGAAGGCCGAACTCTCTCGAGACGCTGGCGACATCGACACCACACTCTTGGACATTCTCAAACTCCTCGGAAACGACCTGCGCGATCACCTTCTCGATGCGGAGATCGACTCGGACCTTGATGATCTCTCCCAAAAAGACGGAAGCTTCGTCGTCAATCAAATCACGGCAGCGGTCGACAAGCTCATCAACGACCGGAATGCTATGGACCGCTATCGGCCCGCAGTCTCCGAACTGCTGCTCTGGTTCCACAAGAACCCGTCACAAGCAAAAAAGCTCTTCTCAATGCTGTACGAGCAAAAACACCGGCTCTATGACGACGAGGAAATCCTCGACAACATCAAACACGCGAATCAGCTCAAGCAACTTTTCAGCCGCTACAACGTGAAGGACATTGACGAGCTCCACGCCGTCATCGAGAAGCACACCGCGGCCTCGCAGCTCTTGCCCGTGACGCAGCAGATCATTGCCAGCCTGGGGATCACCTCGATAGAAGAGTGGACTAAAGCGCTCGAAGACAAGAACTTGGCCGCTCTCTTCTCCCATGAGTCCACACCAACGACCGACATGTTCGTCTACGCCCAATCGTTGATCCAGAAAACCAAAGACCGCGTGATCGCCCACCTATCGACGCTTGAGGAATACGACCTCACCGATCTCGAAGAGACAGCGACAACAATTCTCGCAGGAGTCAAGCATGACGGCCGGGATGTGAATATCGTCGTCAGGCCCGCGTACGATGGCACGGTGATCATCTATTACCAATCGGAACGGGACGTCCTGGACTTCGTAGACCACGAACTCTGGGTCGATACGGGCAGGGACGTTCGGCGGATCACCTTTGGCCATATCCTCAAGAAGACCGAGATTCGACGGTTCCCGATATAACGCCATGGACATCGCTCAAGAGACCTTGGACCGCATTGGTCAGCACGAATCCGAACTGCTTGAATACAAAGCAGTGCTGCCGCCCGCCGCGACCGTCGCGCAACTGATCTGCGCGTTCGCCAATACCAAGGGAGGAGCCATCGTGCTCGGCGTCGTCGAAGACGGCAAGGGCGTCCTCATCAACGGCCTCAGCGACGAATTCCGCGCTGTACAAATCACCCGCAAGGCAATCGATCTCCTCTCCCCACCATCCACCGTGGTCTACGACTACGTCGTTCATCAGGGCAAGCGTCTCTTCGTCATCGACGTGCAGAAGTCGGACACGGAAGTCTCGCTTGGTGGCAAGGTGTATCTCCGGACTGGCGAGCGCACGACGCTCAAGCAGACAGGCCCCGACAAAACCATCCGCAACGCCGGTATCGACCGCCTGTCCAAGGCCCTGAAGGAGGATCGCAAATGGTGTACCGCCGCCAGAGCGAAGCTGTTGGACCACTACGAAAGCGTGCTCCGCATCCTTGACGACCTCAGCAATCTCCTGTACCCGAAAGCGCCCAACGTCGCGACCGACAATGCGGAGGGAAAGATGCTCATGCGCATCCTCTTCTCATCCTGCGCGGACACGTTTGAGACGTTCATGTCGGATCTCCTTTATGAGATCTACCTCGCCAAGCCCCAGACACTCAAATCGGAAGCGACCGTCAGCGTCAAGGAGGTCCTGGACTGTTCCGACATGCAAGAGTTCATCAGCCGATACGCCAAGGAAAAGCTCAAGAAGCTCCAACGCGGCAGCGTCAAAGGTTTCATAGCGGACAACCCAGCGATAAAGTCATTGAACGTATTCGATGCGACGCGGCAAGCGGAGATCGAGAAGATCCTGCAGATCCGACACCTCTATACGCACCAGAATGGGATCATAGACGACAAGTTCCGGAAATCATTCCCAGCCACCAAGCTCAACGACGAATACCGTATGACGCTCGAAGAGTTCCTGGACCGATTCGAATACCTTGCACAGGCCATCGAAGCCGTCGATGAGGCAGCGCGCAAGGACTTCAAGCTCGCATCCTTTTCGTAGAATGCCGACCGAGTGATGGGCTGCCGTTCAATAGAGGGCGAAGCGTTCCAAGGATTCTTCGAGGGCTGCTGCGATCTCTTGGAACCATTCGTGTTCCATCAGCGCCGGGAAGTCGCTGATGAGCAGCGCACGCTCTTTCTTCTGATCTTTCGAATGTGTGAGCGCGAGTGTTGCTGCTCTGACGGCCTGCGTGTAGTCCGGATCCTTGAGGAGCAAGGCGATTGCGATGTGGAGTTTGCGGACGATGTTCGTGTCTTCGTAGAGCAGCACGTCAAGGCATTCCCCGAGCGTGCCCCGTCCGTAGTCAGAGTGATCGACGGCCCGGAGCATATGCGCGAGCTCTTCCGGCGACCAGCAGAACGAGGGCAGGAGAAGCATTTCGGCTTCCGGTTTGATCCAGGTGTCCTTCGTGAAGAGGATGTTGGGGTGCGATCCGATGTGCGATAGGAGCCAAATCGATCGCCGTGTTGCCTCAGGGTGCAGGTCCACAAGGAACCGTCGCAGGAGCAAGAGGTACTTGGGGTCCGAACGGCTGAGCGCCCAGGCGTCGTACATTGCGCCCATCTGAAAGGGATCGGGTGACAGGAGGTTCAGCACGAGATCGGTCGTACCACGCGCACCATACGCCCGCACTCCATTGGCAAACGCTCCGCGCAACGTCAGTTCGTCGAGCGTCTGTCGTCCTGACACGGGGACATTCCCGCCCTCTTGGTCCGGGTGCGCCCGGAGGTAGCCGGTCAGATCCACCCAGCGAAGCTGCGAATCATCAGGGTCATACACGATGCCAAAGACCGGGACCGTTGACCGTCGCCACAGGTCCGCATGGTGCTCTACTGGGACCACATAGTCGCCCTTGCCCGTCCGGTAGGAGACGCCGGACTTTATCTGGAGCGCAACACACAGCGGCGTGATCCCGGCCTTGTCCGCGAGGTCAACGTACGCGTCCTTGCCGATATCTTGTTGCTGGTCGATCTCCTGAAACCTGCAAGCATGGTGCTCGAAGAACAGCCGCGCCGTGTTCACGCCGTCCCTGCTGGTAATGCGGCTGGAAGTAGGTGGCACCATCTCATTTTCGCTTGTAAGCCTAGCTTTGGCGAGAGTAAATTACGCGCCTAGCTATCTAGGGATCACCCTCGATCCGGACCGCTAAGTCGGCTTCCCACCTGCGGTGTTCAGCGAGCCAGCCCACTTTGACGGCGAGCGCTCACACCGCACGTTAGCCTAACCCCAAGTCCCGTTGTGTCGCGTTAGGCTGGTTTCTTAACCGAATAGTCTCTGGCGTTTTCATCACTGCCCGTTAACCCGCCGTTTCCCCCTTCTTTGAAGGGCACGCCAAACCGCCGGATCGGCTGCCAGGGGTTGCACGCGACACCCGGCCACGTTGACGAAAGCACCATGGTAAGTAATCGAGCCATGCCGGAAGAGTCTCGCCAAGAGCGCCAGCGCATGGTTGGCAAGCGTCGGATTTACGAATGGCTCCTGTCGCTCGAGCGCTTCCACGGCACTGCAGCTCGGCAGACCGTCGTTGTCGAGCGACGGATCGACCAGTTCTGGGAACAATTCGGCGACGGTTCTCAGCCGGGTAGCCGAGCGCTTGTTCTCCCAGTTCCAGGGCTGGCCAAGGACGAACTGCCCGCCCGTCGCATGGTTTCCGAGATCGAGCCAAAGCGAAACGGCACTTCGCGGCCCCGTCACCTTCTGAGCAATCACCTTCCGGGCCGCGCGGCTATCTACGCAACCGATCAGGATGTCCACCCGATCCACGCTTGTTTTTGCCGAAAAGTGGTCCGCTACAGCGTGCCACTTCAAGCCCCAGAAGAGATTCATGCGGGAGACAAGCACTACCGCCTTTGAATGTCCGATCTCGGCCTGGCTGAAGGGCTGCCGAACACAGTTCGTGGGCGAGACGACGTCACCGTCCATCAACGTCACTTCGAGCCCGCCAGGGTGGCCGTGAACCAGCATCGCCTGGTGCAAATACGGCAGACCGGCCGTGATTGCAC
>Ga0302319_10003466_pt1 | contig 32997 bp, 19 predicted proteins | sample Bog_T0_2_FD_203319 | JGI IMG/M metagenome (GOLD analysis project Ga0302319, IMG submission 203319) | Peat permafrost microbial communities from Stordalen Mire near Abisko, Sweden - Bog_T0_2 | ecosystem: Environmental > Terrestrial > Soil > Wetlands > Peat | place: Sweden: Abisko, Stordalen Mire... | reverse complement strand
ATCCTCATGTTCCTTGCCTCCGCCGAGTGGCTCGTCGCTGCCTCGCAACTCCTCCGTGAACCCGCTTATACCCGAGCCCTCGCACCGGAGACCGCACGATGAAACGCCGCCACCTCCTCCTCCTTTACCAACTCCTCATCGGCGCCTCCGACGCCGCCACCGGCGTTCTTCTAATCGCCGCGCCCGCCCTCACTCTCCGCCTCATGAACCTCGACGCTCCAGACACGGCCGCGCTCCCGTACCTCTCGTACGTCGGAGCCTTCGTCCTCTCCACCGGCCTCGCCTGCTTCTACGGAGCCTCTCTCACCACCCGCCCCATCTACGCGGCCAAGCTGGAAGTCGTCTGGCTCCTCACGGCCATCACCCGCGCCTGCGTCGCCTTGTTCGTCGTCTACCAAGTCTCGACCGGAACATTAGAGACCGGCTGGCTAACGGTAGCCCTCACCGACGGCCTCATCGCCCTGCTCCAATTCACCGGCCTCGCCCGAGGCTGGCTCACCCGAGGCTGGCTGCGCGATGTCCTCAGCTAACTCCATCGCCGAGCCGTACCCCGCAACCAGCCGCACCACCGGCTGGCGAGGCGTCGCGCTCGTCGCCATCACCTACATCTACTTCCTCATCTTCGCGCAGTTCGCCTTCCTCCAGCGCCTCGCCCAGCTCCGCATCGCCGACGCCCACCTGAAAGCCGTCATGGCCGCCATGGCCTTCGGCGGAATCCTCTTCAGCCTCCTAACCCCACGCACCAAAATCCTCGCAGCCCCCCGCAAACGCCTCCAACTAGCCCTCACCCTCAGCGCAACCGCAGCCCTCCTAACCCTGCTACGCCTGAACCTTCCCTCCGCAATCGCCGTAGCGTTTCTCATCGGAGCCGCGCTCGGCACCCTCACCGTAACCTTGGTGACCCACCTCCCCGTCTGGATCGGCAGCGCAAATCCACTCCTCAATGTCGGCGTCGGCACCGGCCTTGGCTATTTCGTCTGCAACTTCCCGCCGCTCTTCAACGCCTCCGCACAAACGCAGGCCCTCACGGCAGCCGCGCTCTGCTTAGCCGGTGCCTTTATCGCTGCTCAAAGTATGCCCACCCTCGCGAGCGAAGAGGAAGACTCGCGCGATTCCCTGACCACTGCATCTCCGAGAGAGACCGCGTTCCTCCCGCTGCTCCTCGCCTTCACCGCGCTCATCTGGCTGGACTCCGCGGCCTTCTTCATCATCCAGAACACTCCCGCCCTCAAAGCCGGCACCTGGCAAGGAACCACCCATCTCTACCTCAACGGCTCACTCCACCTCCTCGCCGCCCTCGCGAGCGTCTACCTCCTTCGTCGCCGAGGCCTCTCCACCACCCTCGCCGCCGCATTCCTGGCCCTGGCCGCCGCCTGCCTGCTCCTCCTCGACCCGCACCGAGCCCTCCTCGCGTCGCTCTTCTACCCCGTCGGCGTCTCGCTCTACTCCGTCGCCCTCGTTGCCTACCCCTCCCTCCTGTCCGGACCACTCACCCTCGCCGAGCGCGGCCGCCGCGCCGGCTGGATCTACGCCATCGGCGGCTGGTTCGGCTCCGCCATGGGAATCGGCATGGGCCAGAACCTCGGCCACATTCCGCCCCTCTTCGTCCTAGCCGCCGCAACCCTCATCCTGCTCCCAACGCTCCTACAAACCCGCCGCCGCGAACTCCTCGCCACCCTCGCGATCCTGCTATCCGCAGCCGCCGCGTGGACCACACAGAAAGCCGTCGCTCCCCCCGCCCAAACCCTCACCCAGGTGGAGCGCGGCCGCCAAGTCTACATAGCCGAGGGCTGCATCAACTGCCACTCCCAGTACGTCCGCACCAACACCCCCGACGTCCTCCCCTGGGGTCCCGTCCAAACCGTCGCCGACCTCCGTTCGCAGCGACCACCGCTGATCGGCAACCGCCGCCAAGGCCCCGACCTCTCCAACGTCGCCCTCCGCCGCTCCCCGCTCTGGCTCCGCGCCCACTTCTACGCTCCCGCCCAAATCAGCCACGGCTCCATCATGCCGTCCTTCGCTCCCTTCTTCCGCACCCAGCGCGGCGACGACCTTATCGCCTATCTAGAAACGCTTCATCCCGACCCCACCGCTGCCGCTCAGCATCGCGCCCTCGAACTGGCCTGGCGTCCCAATCCTGCCGCCGTCGCCGCAGCGACCAGCGCTCATGGCCAACAGCTCTACAACCAGGAGTGCGCCACCTGCCACAATCCCGACGGCGCCACGCGCACCGAGTGGCGCACCAGCTTCCACCACCTCCCGACGCTTCTTTCCACCGGTCCGTATCTCGATCTCAACTCCACCACGACTCCAACGCAGATCGCCCAAATCATCAAATTCGGCATCCCGAACACCGACATGGTCGGCCACGAATACCTCTCTGACGCCGACGTCGCCTCGCTCACCCTTTACCTCCAGCAAATCCTGCCGCAGCCCATCACCACCGACCCCAACGCACGTCACGGAGACACACGATGAATCCCCGCGCCTTCCTCGCTCTCACTGCCGCCCTTCTTTGCGCTCCTCTCGCCATCGCCCAGCATCAAGCGTTCAACATCAATCCAGACTCCAGCACCGTCGCCTTCACGCTCGAGAGCGGGCACGACACAACCAACGGCACCTTCCACGTAGAGAAGGGCGTCGTCAACTTTGACGCCACCTCTCCCAACCTGTCCGGCCTCATCGTCGTCTCGGCCGCCAGCGGCAACACCGGCAACGCGAGTCGCGACAAGAAAATGCTTGGCGATGTTCTCCAAGCGACCAAGTTTGCCGACGTCACTTTCGTCCCCCAGACCTATACCGGGACCCTTGCCCCAACCGGCGACTCCACCCTCCAGGTCACCGGCATCTTCACGCTCCACGGAGCGCCCCACACCATCACCGTCCCCATGCTCCTTCACGTCGACGGCGCCAAGCTCACTGCGAAGACGACCTTCAAAGTGCCCTACGTCGAGTGGGGCCTCAAAGACCCCAGCTGGTTCGTCCTCAAGGTCGCCAAAGAGGTCGACGTCAACCTGACGCTGATAGGCTTTCTCTCACCGAAAAGCTAGCAGGCATCTTCCCATTTGCTGCTCCACATCCACCGTTGACCGGTGGATGTGTTTAAGTTGTGGGCAGCCCCCCAGCCCTATTCGGCTAAGCTCTCGCTACGGCTGCGGCGCAGGGAGTTGCGACGTATTCTGCCCGGCGGCAAACTTCCATGTACCGTCCGCCTGCTGCACTGCCAAATATTTGAAGTGGGTGACGAGCGTGCCCGGAGACGTCGCTACGATACCGGGAGGCATCCCTTTGAAATTGATTACGCTCTGGTCTGTATCCACCAGGGCCGACTGATCAGAAAGCAGCGTGAACTTTCGAACGACGATGGCGATGGTGCTTCCTTTGAAAGGCCCGCCGAAAATCATGGCATGCTGCTGTTGGATCGCTGGTTTCCCTGTGAAGATCTGGCCGCGGATATTGATGAAGTCGGCGTCGTCGGTATACTCATCGGCATACGTGACGCTGTCGTTGGCATTCCAGGCCGCCTGCTCAATGGCCAGCATCTTCTCAACTGCAGTTTGAGGCGAATCCTCGGCGGCGTGAACGTCTCCGCCGCATCCGGTTGCTATGATGGCCATGGTCACTGTAGCTACTCCCATCCAATATCGAAATCGCATAGTTGAAGTTCCTTTCCGTTGTTCAATAACGCTATTTTTGCGAGATCCTTTCTCTAAGTCCTGACCACGGTCTGAACTTTTCCTGAAGGTCTTTCGGTGCCCTATGAGCGAGAACACGTGGATCATCGACGGATTGGAGCTTGACCGCCGCAGCTTCTCCCTGCGGCGCAACGGAAGCGTTGTGCGGCTGGATCCGAAGCCGCTGGAGCTTCTGTTTCTGCTGGTCGAAAGCCAAGGCGCCGTCGTCTCCCACGACGAAGCACTTCGGCGCGTTTGGGGAGCAGACGTCTTTGTGAACGGAGAGGCCGCGCTATACACGGCGGTCAAAAAGATTCGGCAGGCGACCGGTGACCCAACGTTGATCGAAACCGTGCCGGGGAGAGGCTACCGACTCCGCGCAGCCCCCGAGAAATCCGTAAATGGTCGCGGTGTAACGGGTGCTGCTCCACCGCGATCCGAAGAGCAAAGGCTCGCGATCCTGCCTCTTGTCAACCTTTCGAACGATCCCGAACAGGACTACTTCTCAGATGGACTCACCGAAGAGCTGATTAACACGATCTCGCGGCTTCTGCGAGGACGAATGGGTGTAATCGCGCGGACGTCGGTGATGCGCTATCGCGCGGTGAGCAAGCCCGTGCAGCAGATCGCTCGCGAACTCAACACGCACTACCTCCTCGAAGGAAGCGTGCGCCGCCAGGCCGGCAGAGTACGGGTTACCGTACAACTGGTGCGCGCCGCGGACGGTACAGGATTATGGAGCGAAATCTTCGAGCGATCCCTGGAGGACGCACTCGCGCTACAGTCAGAAATAGCGCTCGCAACCGTGACCGCCATCGGTCTCCAACTCTCGCCACGAGCGGCCCTTGCCGTGGAGATGCAAAAGCCGGCGATGATCGATGCGGAGGTTCACGATCGCTACCTGCGCGCCCGGCACCTGATGGGCCAACGCACTCGCCCCACCATTCAAGCGGCCATGCGGTATTTTCAGGAAGCCCTCGCGATCGATCCCAAGTTCGCCCCAGCGATGGCGGGGCTCGCGTTCTGCCACGCCGTGCTGCCCATTACGAGCCTGCTGCGACCGCACGACTGCTTCCCCGCAGCTCAGAACCTGGCCGGCGATGCCTTGTCCTTGGACCCCACTCTTGCGGATGCGCATATCGCGCTCGGTCTCGTCGATTTCTGGTATCAGCGCGATTGGAGCGCAGCGCGAGGCCATTTCAACGACGCTGCCCTGATGAACCCCGGGGACAGCGCGCCGCCGATGTTCCTCGCTCATATCCATTCCGTGCTGGGCGAACACGACGACGCCCTCACAACCCTGGCGTCCGCCCTGCGACTAGATCCCATCTCTCCGATCGTGAGAACCCATCAGGGGCACTTCCTATACAACGCCGGCCGATCCAAGGAGGCATTGCTTCCTCTGAAACAGGTGCTCGAGCTAAATCCTCAATTCTGGATTGCTCATCTCATGCAGGGAAAAGCTCTCGCAACGCCGGACCATGCGCCGGGAGCAGCTTGCGGCGTCTCCGCTACCTCTGCCGAAGCGATAGAGTCGTTCCTTCTTTCGGAACGCTTTGGCGTGGGCAACACGGAGCCGTTGGCGTTTCGCATCCACACCCTGGCAGCGTCTGGAAATAGCGTCGCAGCAAAGCAGGCGTTTTCAGAGATGCAGCAGATCCATGAGACCAATCCCGTGCCTCCGCTGCATCGTGCCCTGGCAGTCTTAGGGATGGGTGACCGCGAAACTGCCCTGGAGTTACTGGAAGAAGGATTCGCGGAGCGCGACGTGCGCTTAATCTTCCTGGCCGTCGAATCGCGTTGGCGCGCTTTGGGGGAACACAACTACGCGCGCATTCTGGAGCGAGCCGGCCTGCCGAATCAAGTCTCGAACGTTAGCTCTGTGAATTAACGCGCTCGTCTAGAGCGTTCATGCTGCTTACGGGGCCCGATGGGAATTAAGCCGGGGTATGAGCAGGTCTTCGTGGAACTTGCCGCGCAAGGACAGAGCTTCTTCATCGCATCGGGAGATTCTGGCGTCAACGTTGGAGACGTGGGCTATCCCGACAACCGTTTACGTCCCTCGACTCTCCATCTCACTCGACATTCCGTCCGTCATCGACCTCGAGGGACCGATCTGCAACTTCGTTGGAGGACATCGTATCCAGTGAGCGCAAGCTCCCTGCTTGTAGGCTGGACTGGCGAAGAGCCCGGCGCTTGATGAGCAGGAAAAAGACCGGGACCAGGATCAGAACGTGAATCGTCGACGTCACCATCCCTCCCACGATGGGGGCGGCGATCGGCTTCATCACGTCGGACCCAATCCCGGTCTCCCACAGGATCGGCGCGAGGCTGAGCACAACGGCGGTGACGGTCATGAGCTTCGGCCGCAGGCGTTGAACGGCTCCCTTGATGACGGCCTCGACAAGATCGGCTTCGGTCATCGGCGTGGATTCCGCGAGGCGCTCCTGGTATGCCTCGTGGAGATAGACCACCATCACCACCCCCGTCTCGACCGCGATACCGAAGAGCGCAATGTAGCCAACCCAAACCGCAACGCTGAAGTTGTAGCCGAGCGCCCATTGCAGCAGAAGGCCGCCAGACATAGCGTAGAGCGTCGGGAAGATAAGCACGGCAGCTTCAATGACCGATTTGAAGACTAGGTAAAGCAACAGGAAGATGACGACGAACACGACGGGAAGAATCATCTCCAGGCGTTGCTTCGCGCGCATCTCGAACTCGTACTCCCCCGCCCAGCGCCAACTATAGCCTGCGGGGAGGATCAGTTTCTGGTGCAGCAAGTCCTGCGCACTCTTCACGAAACCGCCGTAGTTGCTGGTCTTGAGATTGAGATAGACGTAGCCAGTGAGCGCGCCGTCTTCATCACGGATCATCGAGGGGCCGCGCGAGAAATACACGCGAGCGACTTCACTCACAGGAATCTGTTCCCCCGAAGGCGTGGGAATGAGCGCCTGCGACAGCGCCTCAGGATGGTCGCGGAAATCGCGCTGATAGCGCACCGCGATAGGAAACCGCTCACGTCCTTCGACATTCTCCGCGATGTCTGCTCCGCCGATCTCTGAGCTGACCACGCGCTGCACGTCGGCGACGGTAAGTCCGTAGCGTGCGGCCTCGAGTCGGTTGACCTCGACGTTGAGATAGAAGCCCTGTGCGACGCGCTCGGCGTAGACAGAATCGGACTGCGGCATCGTGGAAAGAATCTGCTGCATCTGCGCTCCGATCTGCTCGATGTGCGCGAGGTCCGGTCCTTGAATCTTGATGCCAACCGCCGTCTTGATCCCAGTGAGCTCCATATCGAGGCGGTTCTGGACGGGCATGGTCCAGGTGTTCGTGAGTCCGGGAAACTGCAGCTTCGCGTCCATCGCGGCGATGAGCTTTTCGTAGGTCATGCCAACGCGCCACTGATTGCGCGGCTTCAGCATGATGGTGGTGTCGTACATATCAAGCGGCGCATTGTCCGTGGCACTATCTGAACGGCCTACTGTGCCGGCGACGGTGGCAACCTCCGGAAAAGAGTGGATGATGCGATCCTGCTCCTGCATGAGCGAGACAGCCTGCGTGATCGAAATTCCCGGCAGCGCGTTCGGCATGTAGAGCGCAGAACCCTCATACAGCGCGGGCATGAACTGGCTGCCGAGGCGGAAGTACAGAGGAATGGTGACGGCAAGGAAGATCACGTTGAGCGCGATCACAATCTTCCAGTGCTCGAGGCACCAGCGCAGGATGGGAAGGTAGATCGCCTGCGTGACGCGAGCCGCGGGGTTAGCGGATTCCGGGCGCAGCTTTCCGCGCAGGCAGAATGGCATGAGCGCAGGGACAAGCGTGATCGACAGCAGCGAAGCAAAAATGAGTGCAAGCGTTTTGGTCCACGCCAGCGGCCGGAACATGCGGCCTTCCTGGGCTTCCAGCAGAAACACCGGAAGAAACGAAACCACGATGATAATGAGCGAGTAGAACAGCGCCGGGCCAACCTGTTGCGCGGAGTGAATCAAGATGTTGCGTCGCTCCGCAGTGTTGGGCACATCCTTGCGCTCGGCGAGATGGCGGTGTCCATTCTCGACCATGACAATCGCAGCATCGATGAGCACTCCAACGGCCAGCGCGAGGCCGCCAAGCGACATAATGTTAGAGCTCACATGCAGGAAGTACATGGGAATGAACGCGGCCGTCACAGCGATAGGCAGCGTCAGGATCGGCACCAGCGCAGACCGGAAGTGAAAGAGAAATAGAATACTGACGAAGCTGACGATCAGTGCCTCGGCGAAGAGGTCGCGCTTCAGCGTATGAATCGATTCGTCGATGAGCCACGAGCGATCGTAGGAAGTTACGATTTCGACGCCGGGAGGAAGAGACGGCGCAATCTCTTTGAACTTGGCCTTGACCCCATCGATCACGTTGAGCGCATTCATGCCGTAGCGCATCACCACGATGCCGCCAACAGTCTCGCCTTCTCCCTGCCAGTCCACCGCGCCGCGGCGCACGTCCGGACCGAAAGAAACCGTGCCAAGATTGCGGATCAGAATCGGTGTGCCGTTCTTCGTGGCGACAGGAACATTCTCGAGGTCGGAGAGATTGTGCAGATAGCCGAGCCCGCGGATCATATACTCGGCGCCATTCATGTCGAGCACGTCGCCGCCCACCTCGTTGGTGCTCTGACGCACGCGGTCGATGACGGTGGCAGCAGAGATGCCGTAAGAAAACAGCTTTTTCGGATCGAGATTCACCTGATACTGGCGCACGAAGCCGCCAATGCTGGCCACCTCCGCAACGCCATGCACAGTTTCGAGTTGATAGCGCAGATACCAATCCTGCAAAGCGCGCAGGTCCGCAAGGCTTCTCGTGTGGGTGCGGTCGACCAGGACGTACTCGTAGACCCACCCTGCGCCAGTAGCGTCCGGCCCGATGGCCGGATGCACGTTCGCCGGAAGCCGTCCCGCGATCTGCTGCAGATACTCGGTCACGCGCGAACGCGCCCAGTAGAGGTCGGTTCCGTCCTGAAAGACGACGAAGACATACGAGTCGCCGAACATAGTCTGCGCGCGCACACTTTTCACATTCGGCGCGGAGAGAAGTGACGTCACAATCGGATACGTGACTTGGTCCTCGATCACGTTCGGCGGTTCGCCAGCCCATGGAGTGTGAATGATGACTTGCACGTCGCTGATGTCAGGTAACGCGTCGAGCGGAACCCGCCGCATGCACCACACTCCTGCGAAGACGAGGAGCAGCGCTCCCGCAAAGACGAGGAACGGATTGCGCGCGCACCACGCAATAATCTTTGAGATCAAGCCATCCCCCCCGTGCCGTCGAGGCTCAGTTGTTTTGTAGCAATGGTCTTGCCGCCGCGCCGAACCGTGACGGTCGTTGTCCATGTGCCGCCCGATGGAAGTTGCACCACTCCTTCATAGTCGCCATTACCTTTTTCAGTAAGCGTGGCAGCGGCATGCTGACCCGCCATCCCCATGGCAGGCATTGCCGGGATAGCGAACGTCACGCTCACCTGCGCACCGGTTGCCGCCTTCTCATCGCTACCGGTCAACTTCACGCGAACAGTATTCGTCCCCTTACGCGGCGGCGACGGTTGCGTAGTCAGGTCGATATGCAACTGCGCAGCGACGCCGCTACTAGCTCCCGCGGCCGTTTGTGGCAGAGGCGTAAACGCTCCCATGGCCGCCTGCAGTTGCGCTTCGGAGTCCACCAGGAAGTTGGCCGAGTTAACCACCAGGTCACCCGCCTTCAATCCGCTGAGAACAATCACTGAATCATCCACCTGCAGCCCCAACTCAATGACGCGCGGCTCCAGAACGCCGTTGCCGTGGTCAAGAAACGCGATGGCCTGCGACCCGGATTGCAGGACCGCAGAAGTCGGAACGACTAGCTGCTGCCCAAGCGGAACCGCGATGGCGACGTTCACATACATTCCCGGTTTGAGTTCCACGCCAGGGTTGCGAAACACGAGTCGAACGCGCACAGTGCGCGTTGTCGGATCCACCTCAGGCAGAATCTGATCGATGCGGCCGCTGAAGCGTCGTCCGGGATAAGCGTCCACCGTGACTTGTGCCGTATCTCCAGGCTTGAGACGCCCCACGTCGTTCTGAAAAACATTCGCGTACACCCAGACTGTGGAAAGATCCGCGATGGTATATAGCTTCGTGTCAGGCTGCACGTAGGCGTTCGGCAGAGCGGTGCGCTCGATGATGTAGCCGGATGCCGGCGAGGTGATCGCGATATCGTGTTGCACCTTGCCGCTCTGCTCCAGGTCCGTGATGGTCTGCTGCGGAACATCGAATTGCCGCAACCGCTCTTGAGCTGCGCGCATCATCCAGCCACTCTCCTGCGCGGCCATATCCTGCGCATTTGGAGCAAAGGTGTCCTGATTTTTGCGCGCGAGCAGATACTCCTGCTGGCTGCCAACAATGTCCGGGCTATAGATGGTGAAGAGTCGCTCGCCCTTGCGCACATACTGATAGGTCGCGTTCGCAAAGACCTGTTGAATCCACCCCGGGAACCGCACCTGCACATACGACAAGCGCTCTTCGTCCATCGTTACGTTGCCCGGAGCGGTAAGCGTATCATTCAGATTCTTGCGCTGCACGGTTGTAGTCGTCACGCCAATTTCCTGCATGCGTTGTGGCGATAGTTGAATAGTCGCCAGCGCGGGCTGGGTTCCTGTCGCGGCGCCATCCGTTTGCGGCGTGGGCTGAGAGCCAGCATCCGGTCCGCGCGCGACAACTGGGTCCTGAGGATCTTGTGAGCCTTCCGCCGGGCGTCGGTGCAGCAGCACAAACGCAAGCGCGGCGGCAAGCAAAATGCCAGCAGCCACGGCGGCCGCCAAAGAAATTTGATACGTGCGAGTCTTCATGGCCTCATCTCCGTTGCAGGCATAGTGCTCGGTTCGATCGGCGTGCCTGTCGCCAGTTCAAGGTCAGCAAGGCGCGAGTCAAAATCCGCGACTGCGGCGAGCCACGTGAGATCAACATTGATCACCGTCATCTGGCTGTCGAGCAGATCCAGAAAGCCAGTCTTGTTGTTTTCATAGGCGATCACGCTGGACTCCAGCGTGGCTTCGGCCTGGGGGCGCAACTGATCGTGATACACATGCGCCAGCTTCTGCGCTGCTTGCGCTTCGACAAGCGCTTGCTGAATCTGCCCGAACACAACATTGCGCATCGCCGAAAGTTCAGCGTCCTGCTCGGTAGCGCGTGCGGTTGCTTCCTCGATTTCGGCATCATGTTTGCGACGATTCAGCCAAGGCAGATTGACCGAGGCTTCCACCATGTAGTCGTTGCGCATCGCAGAGCCAGCAGGCATCAGCATGTAGCCTGCCGACAGAGTGAAGTCCGGCACATAAGCCTTCTTAGCCAGCGCCTGCTCGGTATGACTTCGCACGGCGGCTTGCTCGGCCGCCATCAGATCCGGCCGGGAATGAAGGGCCATCTCGTCGAGTGCACGGACCTCAGGGAGCGCGTCCACGACCGCGAACTCCCCAGTGACACGAACCAGCGTCTCGGGATCACGACCCAGCAACGTGTTGAGCCGCGCCTGCGCCAAGGCGGCATCGTGGTCGAAGCGGATCATATGTTCTGCAAGCAACGTAAGCGCCACCTGCGCCTTCAACATGTCCTGCTGCGGCCCCTTGCCGACGGTGTACTGAATGCGCGCCGCCTCAATCGCCTGCCGCGCAATCGCTACGTGCTGGTGGTGAATCTCCATTTCGTTTTGCGCCAGCACCAGGTCGTCGAAAGCTTTGTGTACGCGTACCCGCACATCGCGGCGAACCTCATCAAGCTGCGCCTTCGCCACGTCCACATCTGACTGGGCAACACTCGTTCGCAGCGCCCGCTTCCCACTCCCCGGAAAGGTCTGGCTGATGCTGAACATGTTCTGTGCGTCGTTATAGTTCCACGGCTGCCGCAGCGGCACGCCCCACCCGCGATACATGGCCATCGGATCGTCGAGCGCGCCTGCAACCGGGACATGCGCCTCGCTCACATTCACGCGACGCGCTGCCACCGCGAGCTCCGGGCTGCGTGCAAGCGCGAGTTGTTCCACATCCTCCAGCGTCAGAGGCGACGCACTTTCCTGCACCGTAGACGCCTCCTGAAACAGTGCGGTATAGCCCGCCATTCCGCCATCCCCGGCAATCACTTGCGCACGGCAGATACCGCCCGCCATTGCAGCCGCAAGAAGGCATACGGCACAGACAAAATCGTTCATCGCTCCCTCCAACGGAGACACAGTTCACGGGACGTTCGCGTGTTCTCTCCGCGCCTGGGCGCACGAGAACGCACGAAGGCCAAGGTTCAGCCTGCGAAGGAAGGAGTTTCAGATTCGGAGTATGGAGATTTGTCCTGCAGAGGTTCTGGGCGGAGGTGTTTCGAACGCATTGCGCCATCCGGCGTTGGTTGCGACGGACCGCTCCAAGCTGGTTGGATACGCCACCAACAGCGGCCTCAGCAATGGCTCAGGAGAAAACGGGGGAACCGGTGTCAGAGCGGGCTCTGTTCCATGAACGCGGCAGCAGGCAGGAAGCATCTTCATGCCGGGCATCGCGCCTTGGGCCATTCCATCGCAGCACGCAGGTCGCGCGCTCGGTTGCATCGTAAGGACGCACGCCGATACCGGCATAGCAGTCCACAGGACCACCGCGGCCAGCACGAGCAACGCGATTTTTCTTCCCCAATGCATGAAGGTAGTATCCCAGTTTCAGCTTAGAGTATCCACCCATGCGCTTTGTGCGGGTGTGTCCCTCGTCACACCCCGGTCGACGCGGGGTCTATTGAGTCGACACAAGTTCCCGATATCTCGGCTCTGCCTCTGAAACGTCGCAATCCAACGGCGTCGGGCCGACGAAGCATCCACGATCATCGAACTCCCACCGTGCCGCTCTCCGCCGGCACCTCTTCCAGCCGAAACCGGTTGCTCTTGGAGCCCTGCGGCGTGGCAGAGCGCAGCTGATTAAGTCTATTGAGCAGGTCAGGTATCTCGTCTTTCGCATTCGTCTTTCGCAGGGCAAGGATGAGGTGGTACACAGCCTGTTGATCGTTCAGATTCGTAGCGAGCGCCGCGCGGCATTGCAGGATCGCCTTCTGTGGCTCGTTGTTTCGCAGGTAAGCGGTGGCGAGGAGGTCGTGAGCGGCTGCCATGTGCGGGTCAAGGCGTGCAGCGCGCTCGGCGGCAGCAACCTCGTCCCTGTAGTCGGCCGAGCCGACCGCACCGCTCTTCTGCGAGAGCGCCTCTGCCAGCAGATACTGCGTAAGCGCGTCGTCTGGATGAGCCTTTGCGGCCGCACGAAAGCTGCTCAGTGCCTCCTCCGAATGGTGCTCCTGAGAAGCGACCATGCCTTGCGCTACCGTGGAAAACGACAGGTGCGGATCCAGTTCGTTCGCCTTCGCGAAGTCGTCGGTGGCCTCCGGAAAGCGGCCAAGCTGGGCTTGCAGCACGCCGCGTGCAAGATACAGATTCGGCTCTCGAGGCAACTGCGTAAGCCCCGCGCTCAAGTAGTCGACGCCCACTTGCATCGCGTCATGATCGAACGCGAGCGATGCGAAGTCGAGATAGGCCTCCACGTTCTTTGGATCTTGCAGAATCACTTTCCGCAATAGCTCCACAGCGTGCGGCGTGTCGCTCATAGTCTCGTAAATATTCGCAGACAGAAGCTCGGCTGCCGTCAGCGCGGGCGTCGAGTCCACGAGCGGCTGCAAGGTCGCAAGCGCTTCCTGCGCGTGGTTCGCCCGCCACTGCACGAGTGCAAGATCCAGGCGCACATGCTCGCTCTCAGGCTTCAGACTGAGCGCTTTTGTGAAGTCCTCCATTGCGTCGTCATAGCGCTCAAGCGTCGCCAGGCAATACCCGTAAGCCCCGAGCGCATTCGCATCGCTACTCAGCGCGACCTGTCCTCGCTCAAAGCTTGCGACGGCCGCTTTGCAGTCTTTGCTGCGGTATTCGAGGAACCCCATCATGGCGTTCGAGGTAGGGTCTTCAGGATGTTGGGCGAGAATAGTCGCGAGGAACGATTTGGCTTCCGGAGATCCCTTGCGAAAGGCTGCCTGGGCCGCGCCTTCGAGCGCAGGGAGATAGCGGGGATCGAGCGACAGCGCGTGCTTGAAGGAGCCCAACGCTTCCGATGTGGAGCCTTTGCCGGACAAGGCCATTCCGCGAAGGGTCCACAGCCGCTTGTCCGCCGGGTACTTCTTCAAAGCGAGTTGCGACAACCGCAGCGCATCGTCGAACTGTTGCGACTGCAGCGACTGGATGATTTCAGCGGGAGTCGGCGAGGATGTCGCCGTCTGCGCGTAGAGCGAGACGCAGAGTGTGGAAGCGACCGACACAATCAATGCGCCGAGGGTAAGCAGCAAATATCTGGAAGGCTGGGATATGCGCATTTGAACTGTGGGCATGCTTCCCCATCAAACTTTGTATTCAGAGAATACGCCGGAACAGTAAATCGGGCGACCTCGCACAGACAATCGCCCGACCCCAGCATTGCGACAAAAAACTACTCGCTAAAAGTTCAGCTTCGCTCCAAGAAGCATGTTGCGCGGAACATTCGTGCCAGACGTTTGCCCAAAGTTACCGTCCTGCAGATTCGTATCCACGCCGTTGAGATTGACGCGGTTGAACACGTTGAAGGTATCCAGGCGAAGCTCAAGATTCAGGCTCCCCTTAATCTCCGTGACCTTCTTCAGCGTCACATCCGCATCCGCATAGCCCGGATTCCGGAATTGATTCGGCGTCTCGTTTCCTTCCGTACCAAGGGCCGGAAGAACAAACTGCCCGCAAGGCAGCACGCCGCCAGGGCAGGTTGGGAAGATGCCATGCCCAGACTCATAATCCGAGCGGCTATGCTTCTGCTTGTAACTCGTCACGCTCGGATAGTCGTTGTTGTCGCCATCGGCGTTGAAGTCTCCGCTGCCGGGCGCAAACTGCAGATTACCCGCCGCCTGTTCGGCTGCGTAGTTGAGAGAGGTCAGGGTCGCTCCGTCGGAGGCTGTCGTGGAGATAGCCAGGGGCGCACCCGTGTAGACAGTAAACGGCTCGCCAGACTGCAGCACCAACGTCCCCGCAAGCGTCCATCCGCCCAGCGTGCGGCGCGCAAGTCCATTCGCGAGATGGTCTCCGGGCAACAGGTAGCTGGCACCCAGCGACAAGCGGTTCGGCACGTCCCACGGCGACGGCGCGTAGAAGTGTTTGTAGTTCGCCGCCACAGGATAGTTCTGCCAATCGTCCATCGACTTGCCGTGCGTATAGGAAACCGTCACAAATCCGCGCCGCGCAAATCGACCCTTCACCGCGGACACCACTGCATCGTAGTTAGCAGTCGCTCCGTTGAAGGCGTAGGTGATGGACCCAAAGCTCGTGTTGAGGCGCGTCTGTGTTCCGTCACCCAGATAGGCTCCGGTGGTCGTAGAAAACTGTGGATGATTCAGTAGATCACCCGCAAACGTATTGACGTCGTTGCCGTAAGAAGTCGCACCCGTGTTGCCTCCGCCGGTCACCAGGTTCCCCGAATGAGAGCCAACGTAACCGACGCTCGCCACCATGTCCCGGCCAATCGCGTGCTCGATGGTCAAAGAGTAATTCAGCGTGTGAGGCGAGGTAAGACCAGGGTCAACCCCTCCTACGCCGATCTGCTGACCCACCAGGCCGCCCTTTGCATCGAGCGCGCCGCCTTGGAAGGCCGGATACGTGAAGCCAAACGGGTAAGTATTCTGCGTGCCATACCCGAAGATAGGGGCGGCCGTCGACCCGTTGTTATAGAACGTAGGCACGACGGGGCCGGGCGGATTGGAGCCAAGCCCGTTCTCCGCGTTCCCCAGCGTGAAGTAATCGTGATAAAGACCAATGCCGCCGCGAACAACCCATGAGCCTTTGCCGAACGGATCGTAAGAAAAGCCGACGCGCGGAGCAAAATTCCAGTTCAGGTCATGGTTGAAGACGTGGCCCTGCTGCTTCATCACGCCATCGGTTACCTGATCAGCAAAATTCGAACCTTGCGCCAGATGGAAGTTTGCGAGGACCGTTCCCTTCAGCGCAACGTAGGGATTCCCGAAGTTGTCATACCGCACGCCGTAATTCACAGTCAGCCTGGGAGTGGCCTTCCATGTGTCTTCAACGAACCCGCCACCGGTAGTTTCCTGGTAGCCATAGTTCCGGTTTGCGGGCTGACCGGTCACCGGGTTATACGCTAGCCCACTTTCGGTGTACGGATCGTTATTGATCAAATTGATCATGTTCGTATAGTTCAGGGTGGGCTGACCATAAGCGCCAGCGAACAAAGCAAGATCGTCTCCGTGCCACCCTTCATACCCGGCCTTGATGGTATGCGAGCCGCGGATGTGGGTGAGCACGTCGCGCCAGTGGTAGCTGTGCTGGATGTAATCTCCCAGGGCGAAGCCGTCGCCGAACCCGACACCCAGACCCGTAACGTTGACGATCGGCACCGTGAACAGGCCGGTGCGGGGAGAGAAGCCTTCGATGCGGTTATAGCCGCCAAACGCCTCGTTCAACGTCGTCGGCGTGAACGTGTGCGTCTCGTTGCCCTGCAGCGAGAAGGTGTAGTAGTTGCTGGTTTCCGTGAACGCAGGACGTACCGAGGGTCCACCGGTGCTGATCGTATCGCGGTAAAACAGGCCGTACACGCGGTCCTTCGGAAAATACTTGTCGATGCGAATGTTGTACTGCTTCGAATTGTTGAAGCTGGACGAGTTGAAATTACCCTGATCAAAGACCGGCGTTGCGCAGGGAATATTGTCGGTGCTGGGTGTTCCGCAACCAGTATTGGCTGCAGCGTCCTGCGGCCCAAACGCCTGCGCCGCCGTTTGCAACACGCTGCGGAACGTTGCATTCGTTGGCGGGTATTTTGCCAACAGCGCAACCTCCGGGCTGTTCGGCTGAGCAGTCTGCGCAAAGGCTACAAACGCTGGATCCTCATACGTCTGCAACGACGAGCCGTTCGATGTGAGCGAGAGATAGGGCTCATAGCTGAAGAAGAAGAAAAACTTGTGCCTCGGAATGACGGGTCCGCCCACGCCGAACGACATGTTATTCGTGTGGTACGGAGCGAGCCTGTCCGGCTGAGGAACACCAAACTCGCCGCGAGCCTGCAGTCCCTGGTAGGTGTAATATTCGCTCGCGAACCCGTGATACTTATCGGTACCAGATCGCGTGGACATCACAGTCTGCAGCGAACTCGCGCGGCCATAGTCCACGCTATAAATATTTGTCTGAACGGTCGTCTCCGACAGCGAATCAACATTCGGGGTAAGGTTCACAACACCGGGACGAATGCTGCTGGTGACGTCGAGGCCGTCCACAATATACATGTTGCCGTTCTGGCCGCGCCCATTCGCGCTGGCATCGACATAGTTTTCCGGATTGAACGTGGTGGCCGTACCCGCACCAAGGCCGGTGACCCCAGGCGTAAGCGTAATGAGCGCGGTCGGATTCCTGGAAGCCAGCGGAAGATTTTCCAGCGCGATCTCGTCCAGCGTCTGCTGATTGCGACTGTCACCGGTATCCAGCAAGGGAGCCTGGCTGGTAACGGTAAGGCTGGTGTTTGCCTGTCCAACCGTAAGCTTGAATGGCACATCGAGGGTCTCGCCGGCCGTCAGCGTAATATCCGTACGCGCCGACGAGAAGCCGGCGGCACTGGCCGTCAGCGTGTAACTTCCCGGGCCAAGGCTGGCGAAGCTGAACACGCCAGCCGAATCGCTCGTCGCATTCACGGTAACGTTCGTGGCGTTATTCACGAGGGTAATCTTGGCGGAAGGGATGGACGCGCCACTCGAATCCTGAACGTTGCCCTCAACGCTCGCATTGAACTGGGCCGAAGCGCTCGCCGATCCCAGCAACAGGAACAGTGCCGCAAGGCACACCGACAGGTGCGATGAGCGAAGGCGTATCAGGTTGAACCCAAAACTCCTGCGGAGCGGGCGAAGTGCATCCATGCGTTCGTTCAAGCTAGCCTCCAAAGGGAACTGCAAATTGATTCATGGATTGTGGCCCCATTGCAGCTTCAACGTTCAGCGCAATCCATTGGCCCCAACCTTCAGCCGACAGAGACTATCCACCGGAAGATAACATCGGCATGAGCCATCTTGGTGCAGTGCCTATAGTCCATATGGACTATTAGCGACCCCGGCACCGGTTGATCACCCTCAGGACCAGCGCGTAGACTCCTCGCATTCGCGTGAGCCCTTCCCTGCAGCGTCAAATCGTTTCAAACGAGCGCCAAATCAGGTGCTCCCTCGCGTTGGCTGCATCCTTGGCGATCACGCTGCTCGCAGCGTGCCAGTCAAACCAGAATCCGACGATCGCCGTCATCGCGCGAACCTCCGGGAGCATGATGACCGAGTCGGAACACGGTGGCGCGATGGCTGCGGCAGATCCTGAACATGCCCGCATCTATTGGAACGCTCCCACCCGCGAAGACGACATCGAAGGCCAGATTGCGATGGTCGAACGGGTCGCCAACGGCGGCGCGCAGGGCCTGATATTAGTGCCGGATCACACATCTGCCTTGATTTCGCCGGTGCGCAGTGCGCTCGCCAAAGGCATTCCTACGGTCATCCTCAGTTCGCCCTTAGCCATGCCCCCCGGCGACCACTTGTTTTACCTGCTCAACGATGAAGTGCGAGGAGGCGAGCTCGCCGCCGAAAGAGTCTCCTCGATCCTCCACAACCACGGCAAGGTCGCCATCCTGGGAATTGATCCCGACATCAGTGGCATTACCACCCGCGCGCGCAGCCTCAAAGAGACACTTGCGCGCACCGATCCTGGCATTCAGATCGTCACCGATGCCATCGGCTCCTTCAACGTCCCGCACGAACAGCAGATGGCCGAAGAAACATTGAAGGCACATCCAGACCTGGACGTCATCGTCGCGCTCACCGCAGTCTCCGGCCATGGTGCCTTGTCTGCCCTCGCGAGCAGCGGCAACACGCATGTGAAAGTGATTTACTACGACCCCGGTGACACGTCCTTTGACGATCCCAACCTTGACTCCATGATTTTGCAGGATACCCGCAGCATGGGCTACGACGCTGTGCGGATCATTCTCGCCAGTCTTCGCAACCAGCCCATCCCCCCGCAGAAAAAGTTCGAACCCACGTTGGTCACGCGCGAAAACGTCAACTCATCCAAGGTAGAAAAGTTGTCTTACATGGAGTGGCGAACCAAGCCACTCCAATGGACCTGGAGTATCGGCCCATGAGGATGCCAGCGAAAACAAGCAGGCTTCTCGTCGCCGTAAGCCTCTCCGCGGTCGTCCTTCTGATACTCGCGGTCATCTGGCTACATCAACACAATCCGTCAAGAGGTCTTCCTTACCGCGACACCTTCAGCCAGGGCCGGGCCGACGAGTGGACTGCCTTCGGCGGCACCTGGGAACTCGCCAACGGAACGATGCGCAACAACTCGGATGAGCGCGGAGCGAAGCTCCTGACCGGCTCGGCCCAGTGGCAGGATTACTCCGTCGAAGCCGATGTGATGCTGCTGGGATTGGGTGGAGATGCAGGCCTGACGATTCGCTCCAGCGGCGAAGAAGAGGGGGTGGACGCCTATCACGGCTACTACGCCGGCCTTCGCTCCGTTGATGACGCCCTGGCAGTGGGTCGCGCGGACTACGGCTGGTCGGAGATCATCTTCCCGCTCAAGCCGCGAGGCATCACCGTGCTCGCCTCCCAGTGGTATCACCTGAAGTTGATGGCCGTAGGATGCACCTTCGCCGTGTCCATGAATCGTATCGGAGATGACAGTATTACCGTCGCCACGGTCAACGATCCCGACTGTATACCCGCAGGCCGCGCCGGCCTTCGCTCGTACTCCTCCGGCGGGGTCTGGCGAAACGTGATCATCCAGAAAGCAACGCAGCAGGACCTTCAGCAGATGTTCTCCCGACAACATCCACCCCACGCTGTTGCACCGAAATCAGAAAGCCAATCGTCCAATCTAGTAGTAGTTCCCCCACTATCGCAGAGCAATATTCCTCAAGCGCTGCCCTCAAGCCCAAATACTCAGCCGGTAAGCAGTCTCCGATTCTCTTCGCTTGGCGAGTCAAAGACTGCGACCATCCGCGGCATCGTCGCCCTCACCTCGCCCGTGCTCGTTGTGCAGGACTCGACGGGAGGCGTCGAGGTGCGGTGCGCGCAACCGCAGCCGTTGAAGGTGGGAGACGAGGTTGAAGTAACCGGGCAGATCGAAGCGCGGGAATTCAGTTCGGTTCTAAACAACGCGAACGTTCGCGTCCTGTGGGAGGGCACGCCCACCCCCGCCGTTTCGGTTACGGCGACGCAGGCGGCCACCGGAGCATTTGATGCCACGTTCATCGAGGTGTCTGGGCACCTGCTCCAGAAACACTACGGCCCGGACGACACGCTGGTCTTCGATCTAGCATCCGGCTCGCAATCGTTTCGAATCATCCTGAATCGGGGCCGCGGAAACTCTCTCTACAAGAACCTCGCGCTCGATAGCATGTTGCGCATTCGTGGAGTCGCCGTGATGGACCCGGTCTACACGCAGGGCACCGTCCCCTTTGCCCTGCTGGCGCGCTCCAGCGACGATTTCGAAGTGCTCGCAGGGCCGCCGTGGTGGAGCGCGGGGCACCTCGTCCTCATGGGCATATGCCTTCTTTTGCTCGCCTTCATCGCCAACATCCTCTACCACCGCATCGAGAATATGCGCGTACAAGCGGTCGCTGAGGAGCGCGAACACCTTGCCTATGACATGCACGATACGCTGGCGCAGAGCGTCGCCGGCATCGGGTTTCAGCTCGAAGCGATTCGGATGAACACGCCGGAGGAGTTGCGCCACGTCCACCGCCAGCTTGATCTTGCCAGCGAACTTGTACGCCACAGCCACGCCGAGGCGCGTCGCAGCATCGACATGCTACGGCCGCAGCAGCTCGATTCCAAAGGCCTTCTCAGCGCGCTGATGCACACAGCCGAGCACCTGGTGCAGGGAGGCAATGTCCAGGTGATCGCCAGGACCGTTGGAGAGCCGCGAACCCTGTCGCTACGCCTCAACGACGCGCTCTACCGCCTCGGTCAGGAGGCACTGGCGAACGCGGTACGCCACGCCAATCCCGGCACACTGCAGATCACGCTGCGCTATGACGACGACACCGTGACCCTAACGGTGAGCGATGACGGAGCGGGCTTCAACCACGATGCCGAGGCACAGGGTTTTGGCGTCCAAGGTATGCGCAAGAGGGCCGCAAGCATCGCCGCAACACTCCAAATCACCAGCACTGAAGGCAGCGGAACCCGCGTCGTCATTACCGCCCCTCTCGCGCCGCGCCTCACATTGATGCGATGGCCATCCCAGCTCAGAAAGCTTTTCTAGGAGAAGTCACCCATGCCGCAGACACCCGATCGCATTCGTATCTTCATCGTGGACGATCACCCGGTCGTCCGCGCAGGACTGACCAGCATGTTGGGCACGCAGCAGGAGATCGACGTCGTCGCTACCGCCTCCAGCGGAGATGCGGCGCTTGAGGCCCTCGCTACAACCGCAGCCGACGTCATGCTCCTCGACCTGCGCATGCCGGGATTAAGCGGCGTGAAGACAATCCAGGAGATACGCCGCTCTGCGCATACCATCCGGATCATCGTTCTCACCAGCTTCGAAACCGACGAAGATATCTTCCGCGCGATCCAGTCAGGAGCGCAGGGCTACCTACTCAAGGACACCTCCCTGAAGGAGATGATCGAAGCGATCAAGACCGTCCACGCCGGCAAGCGTTACATCCCGCGAGACATTGCCGCGCGTCTTGCGGAGCGGATGATGCGCACCGAACTCACGCCGCGGGAGTTAGAGATTCTGGGAATGCTGGCGAAGGGGCTAACCAACAAGCAAATTGGCAAAATTCTGAACATCAGCAACAACACGGTAAAGAACCACGTGAACAGCGTGATCGAGAAGCTGGAAGTCTGCGACCGCACCGAGGCCGCAACCACGGCCATACAACGAGGCATCCTCTCCGCCGACGCATAGCCCACCTGGACTATAGACCGGTTGCCTTTGCGCGCGTAACACTAATCAGGCTCGTACTCTATGCGCCTCGGGGCAAAGAGCCGCGCGATCACCCTCACTGGAGTCCGCAGTTGCTCGAGCGTCGCGACGTTCTAAAGCTTTTCGGTTTGATTGGAGCCGGGTCTGTTCTACCCTCTGGCTTCTGCGCTGCGTCTGCTCTTGCCGCTGCTCAGAAAAACGGCGAGCACCTGCCGCGAGGCTATGCGCCCGGCCGCATCCCGAATGAGTACTCGCTCTACCTTCCCGGCGAGCAAGCGGCTCTCAAGAATGTTCCGACCATCAGCAATCTCAACTCCGGAAGCGTCACAGCGACAACGAAAACAGCGTCTGCGATCCTTCACCCAGGGGAATCGCACGACGGCTGGAAGCTCATCGCGATTGCGGACATGAATGGCGTGCAGACGGCGGTCTTCGAGAAGCATGTTACCCATCGCGGAGCGATCGCGTATGTCACCGAAGACCAAGGCACCATCGCATGGATCCCGAAGCAGATCGGTAATCTTGCGGCGATTCGTCCTCGGCCCGCCGATAGTCCGCAAGGTGTAAGACTGGAGCGCGCGCCCCACTATATTCCCGGCCCGGATGTTACAGGCGACTATCTGCTCAACTCCTCAGAAGACCCGTCCTACGAAAATGTAGCTGCGCTTGGCCCCGAGTACATCGGCTGGACCCTCGTCGCAAACGAGCAGGGAGGCCCTGCGACCTCACTCTATTTGGAGGCGAACGGCAAGTCCCGCGAGATCGGCGGCAAGCCCGACGGCGCCGGCACCTGGGAGCCCGACCAACTTGGTGCCTTCTTCGATCCTGCCGAACTTCTGCCGGGCGAAAATCCGCAGCTCTACGAATATCTTCCCGGATACAGTAAGCGAACACTCCTCGGAGGCTACCTTCCCGTCGCCAACATCGGCGTCTGGAATGCAAAGTACGAATGTGGCTACGAAGTCATGGTGCTCCTCCCGCCGGGGACGGAAGCCAAACCCATGGCACGTGTGCGCGCAACATTACTCAAAGATGATCCGCGCGCCGTTCTCCCTGATACCAACGGGCGCACCTACACCGAACGCTATTGGAACTGCGATGCTTCACAGTTCTTCTCCGAGCTAGCAGGAATCTGGAACCGGTGGTCGACCCTCTATGAAACCTCGATGCCCATCGAAATTCCCGACCCGTGGTTGCTGGACGCCGCTCGAGCCGGAATCACGTTGTCCCGCTGCAGCTATCGAGGTCTCGAGCCCACCTATCAGATCGGCGAAGGAGCCTACACCAAGATTCCGGAACGCAGCCACGCGCTCTTCCCTGTTGCGCACTACGAGTTCATCTGGGCACAGCAGCTTTGGAACCTCAACCGCGATGCCGACGCCTACGCCCAGTTCTACCTCGACAAGTACATCCTGCCCAACGGCGACTTCCTCTACAACACGCAGGATCAAGTCGAAGCTCCGCTGAACGTCGGCATCTTCCTGATGAACTCCGCGCGCTCCTACGACTACACTCGAGACGCCGACGCACTACGCAAACGACTGCCGGTCCTCGAGCGCATGATCGCCTTCGTGCTCGAACGGTACAACTACAGCAAGCAAACCTTCGCGCCAACCGATCGCCGCTACGGTCTCATCTACGGCTCGCCCGAAGCCGACCTCGGCGACCCCAACAACGATTTCCCCAACTCCCATCCGCTCTACTACCAGAACGCGGCCTGCACTTGGCGAGGCCTGCATGAACACGCACGCTGCCTCCAACTCGCCGGCCAGGCCACGCACGACGACACCCTGCGCGCCTCCGCCGCCCACTACGAAGCCATCGCCAAGGAGATGCGCGCCAACATCCAATCTTCGCTCGCGGCAACGCTGGCCTTGTGCAATCCGGAGATGAAAGCGGCCAACATCTCGCCCTTCACCCCCGACGACATTCACCGCCAACCCAAAGACCTCTCCAGCTACGAAAATCATCGCTTCATGCAAGACTGGTTTCTCGCCGACTGGGGTGACGCCGCGCTCGACACCGGCCACCTCCGCCATCGCGAAATCGCCGGCCTGCAAATCTGCGGCCTGCACACCGACGGAGCCTGGGCCCGCACCTCCAACTTCATGGATCACGGCAGCCTCGCTGTAAAGATTCGCCAGGACGACTACCGTCCCTTCCTTCTGAACCTCTACGCGTTACTCTGTTACGCCGCAGACTCCGGCAACCGCTACGCTCCCGAAGACGCGATGATTCCCGGGAGCTTTCCCGGCGAAGGGGGCCGATATGGTTGGGCATCGGTGATCAACAGCACGCTACAGCCGGCCATGGGACTTCGCTGGCTGCTGTGCTACGAAGAGAGTGACGCCGACATTTGCCATCTACAAAAAGCAGCGCCCAAACATTGGTTCGCGACCTCCAACAAAATCTCCGTCAAGCGCTGTCCCACCCGATTCGGCACCATTACCTGGGAAACGCGCGCGATCACCAATCGCAGTTGGCACATCACCCTCGATGTATCCGAAGGCTTCACCGGGGACGTACGCCTCCACCTCCATCCGCCCGACGGCAACCCACTTCAGAGGACCAGCCTCGGTACCCTTGAGAGAAGCAGCATCCTGCTCGACAGAGCGACCTTCGCTCATTCCACCCACCTTGAGATTGACGCGTCGTAACCGCGTGTGTCCGCCGCGCGGCGTCACCGTCTCAAACCTTTGGAGACACGATGAGGACTTCTCAATCTGTTCGAAGCCGACGCACCTTTCTAAAGCAGGCAGGCGCAGTGGCAGCCGCCGCGGCTCTCCACTCTCACGCCGCATCGGCGTTGCAACCGGCAGCGAAGGAGCCGACGCGACCATCGCAAGAGCCCGGAAAGAATCGCGCTCCCCTTGCACCAAACGCCTTCTACACGCTGCCTCTCGGCTCCATTCGCCCGACAGGATGGCTACTCGCACAGATGCAAACGCAGGCCTCGGGTCTCGGCGGCCACCTCGACGAAGTGTGGCCCGACGTCGGCCCCAACAGCGGCTGGCTCGGCGGCTCCGGCGAATCCTGGGAACGAGGCCCTTACTTCCTCGATGGCCTCCTTCCGCTCGCCTATCAACTCGACGACGATCGCCTCAAGGCGAAGGCGCAGAAGTTTATCGAGTGGACAATCACGCATCAAGCCCCCGACGGCATGATCGGCCCAGCATCCAACGACGACTGGTGGCCGCGCATGGTGATGCTCAAGGCCCTCATCCAATACCAGGAAGCCACCGGCGATCCCCGCGTAATCCCTCTCCTCGAGCGCTACTTCGACTATCAACTGCGTTCTCTGAAGTCTCGTCCGATCAAGGACTGGGGAAAGTTTCGCTGGCAGGACAACGCGCTCACCGTGATTTGGCTGTACAACCGCAACGGCGACCCCAGACTCCTCGACCTCATCCGCCTGCTGCACTCTCAAGGTTTCGACTGGCAGGCAAACTTCGCCGACTTCAAATACACCACCGCTGTCACAGCCGAGTCCATTCATCTCAACGTCGGCGGCGGCCTCGGCGACATGGCGCTGGCCACGCACGGCGTCAACAATGGCCAGGCCCTCAAGGCAGCGCCCGTCTGGTCGCTCCTCTCGGGAAATCCGGCCGACCGCAAAGGCTTTGCGCAGATGCTCGACGCGCTCGACAAATACCACGGCCTACCCAACGGCATGTTCTCGTGCGATGAGCATCTCGCCGGCCGAAGCCCCGTACAAGGCAGCGAGCTCTGCACCGTGGTCGAGACCATGTTCTCGCTCGAGCAATCCCTCGCCATCCTCGGCGATGCGAGCATCGGTGATCGCCTCGAACTGCTCGCCTTCAACGCCCTTCCCGGCACCTTCACCGACGACATGTGGGCTCACCAATACGATCAGGAGCCGAACCAGGTGGAAGTAAGTCTGCATCGCAAGCCGTGGACCACCGACGGCCCCGAGTCCAACATCTACGGACTCGCGCCACACTTCGGATGCTGCACCGCCAACTTCCATCAAGGCTGGCCAAAGTTCACCGCCAGCCTCTGGATGGCTTCCCACGACGACGGCCTGACAGCTGCGGCCTACGCTCCGTGCGACCTTCGCACCACCGTTCGCGGAGAAACAGTCGCGCTAACCGTCGAGACGCAATACCCTTTCCGCGACCGGGTTCACATCACGATCAAGCAAGCTGGCGGAAAAGAGTTCCCCCTTCGCTTACGAATTCCCGAGTGGGCGCAAACAGGCGTCACGCTCACCATCAACGGACAGCCACAACCCACGCCGCAGCCCGGGACCTTCGCCACGATTCGTCGAGCGTGGAACCCCGGCGACAAAATCGAGCTCACCCTCCCCATCACTCCGCGCGTACTGCCCGGCTACAACGGTTCCCTCTCCGTGCGAGCCGGCGCGCTGGTGTTCTCGCTTCCCATCCAGCAGGATTGGCTGAAGCTGCGCGATCGCGGTCCCGCCTCCGATTGGCAAGCCTTCCCCGCCTCAAGCTGGAACTACGCCATCGCTCCGACCCCGCATCTCGACCAAGGCTTGAAGCTCGAGCAGTCCATGATCGGCAGCCCGCCGTTCACGCAAAAGTCTCCCGGCCTCAGCATCAACGTCGCCGCGCGAAAAGTTCCAACGTGGAGAGCGGTCGACGGAGTCGCCGACCCCATGCCCGGAAGTCCCGTCGCATCGAGCGAGCCACCTGAAACCGTCACACTGATTCCCTACGCGGCGGCAAAGCTGCGCATCACTGCGTTCCCACAACTCAAGCTCTTCGGCTAGGAACACGGTCTCCCCCGAGTGAGAATCTCGCGGCGGAAACAGTGATCCTCAAAAACAGCTGAAGCCCCCGATTTGTGTCGCCAAACAGGGCTGAGTCACACACAAAACGAACGCTTTAAGCGTGCGATCAAGACCCGGCCAAGGAAATCTGGCGTCGGAACAAGGCTGGATTCAATCGGGGTCCGAGGCCGCAACCAAATACTTGACCGGTGTTCGCCCATGCTTGGTCGGTTATCGAGACAAAAAATTACGCCGGGACTGCCGCAGAGTGTAAGACTGGTGGCAGCGCTGACCTCTTTCGCAGTCAGTGCGGGAGTCAACCTTGGACGCGCTCGCTCTCCACCGAATTCAATTCGGCTTCACCATCACGTATCACTATCTTTTCCCCCAGCTCACCATGGGCCTCGCGCTGCTGATTGTCGTTCTCAAGACGATCGCTCTGCGCTCCACCGATCTGGAGAAGCAAGCGAAATACGATGAGGCCGCCCGCTTCTGGGCCAAGATTTTCGCCATCAATTTCCTCCTCGGCGTCGTAACCGGCATCCCCATGGAGTTCCAGTTCGGCACCAACTGGAGCGAGTTCTCGCGGCGCACCGGCGGCGTGATCGGCATGCCTCTTGCCATGGAAGGTATCTTCTCCTTCTTCCTGGAATCCGCGTTCCTCGGCCTCTTTCTCTTTGGCGAACGCCGCCTATCCCGCCGCTTTCATTGGCTTTCGGCCGTGCTGGTCTTCGTCGGCTCGTGGATCTCCGGCTTCTTCATCATCGTCACCAACGCCTGGATGCAGCATCCCGTTGGCTACAGGCTCCTCCCGAATGGCGTGTACGAAGTGTCCAGCTTCACGCAGCTTCTGCTGAACCCGTGGGCCTGGCTGGAGTACACCCACAATATGTGCGCTGCCGTCGTGACTGCGTCGTTCGTCATGGCCGCGGTTGGAGCGCTCTACATACTGCAGCGCCGCCAAGGCCCTTACGGTCACATCTTCCTTAAGCTCGGCGTGTATGCCGGAATCGTCTCCTCTGTACTGCAGGTGTTCCCCACCGGCGACCTCCACGGCAAGTACATGGCGAAAAACCAGCCCACAGCGATCGCTGCGATGGAAGGCCTCTTCCACACCGAAAAGGGTGCCGGCATGATCGTGATGGGCCAGCCCAACTACGAATCCCAGACGATTGACAACCCCTTTCGTGTCAACAAGGTACTGAGCTTCCTGATCTACGGAACCACATCGGCTGAAGTCGAAGGGCTCGATCATTTTCCCCGAGACCAATGGCCATCCACCCTGCCGCTCTTGTTCTACAGCTACCACATCATGGTCGGCCTCGGAACCTGGTTTGGCTTGATCATGGCCATCGCCGCGTTCTACCTCTGGCGAGGCAAGCTCGACTCTGCCCGCTGGATTCTCTGGTGCCTGCTGCTCAGTTGGCCGCTGCCCTACATCGCCACCACGGCGGGATGGATGACGGCTGAAATTGGGCGCCAACCCTGGCTAGTCTTCGGGCTCATCCGAACGTCGACCGGCTCCTCCATTCACGTAAGCGCCGGCAACAGTCTCTTCACGCTCCTCGGTTTCCTCGGCATGTACACCGTGCTCTCGCTGCTCTGGATCATCCTCGTCTACAACCACGTGCAGCAAGGGCCGGAGACACCGACACCTGCCACCCACCCCCAATCCCTCACCGCATAAGGAGCCGACATCATGGGTACTCTTTGGTTCTGGATCGTAGCTCTTATGCTCACCGGCTATGTCATTCTTGACGGTTTCGACCTCGGCGTCGGCATCATCTATCTCTTCGTCGCGCGCACGGAATCGGAACGCGCACAGGCTCTCCGCACCATCGGGCCTGTCTGGGATGGCAACGAAGTCTGGCTGCTCGCCGCGGGCGGCACGCTCTTCTTCGCCTTCCCGCTGCTTTATGCGTCGGCGTTCAGTGGCTTCTACCTACCGCTGATGATGGTGCTCTGGCTGCTGATTCTGCGCGGCGTCAGCATTGAACTCCGAGGTCACTCTCCCGACGCTCTCTGGCGATCCTTCTTCGACGGCCTCTTCACCTTCTCCAGCGTTCTGCTCACAATCTTCTTCGGCGCCGCGCTCGGAAACGTAATCCGCGGCGTCCCCATCGGCGCTGACAACTACTTCTTTCTCTCCCTCTGGACCAACTGGCGGACAGGCCCCAACCCCGGCATCCTCGACTGGTATACCGTCCTCGGCGGGGTGATCGCACTTTCCGCGCTCTCGCTCCACGGAGCGCTCTACCTCGCGATGAAAACCGAAGGCCACTTGGAGCGCCGCGCCCTCCACTTCGCTCGCCGGATTTGGATTGCTACCGTAGCCCTCACCCTCATCGGCCTCCCGGCCACGGTTCTCGCGCGTCCCGCTTCGCTCAACAACTACAAGGGCCACCCGGTAGCGTTCCTCGCTCCTCTGGCCGTGATCCTCAGCGTCGTCATAATGCGCGTCACCATGGGGATTCGCTCGAGGCTTCCGTCGTTCCTCGCTTCGTGCGCGTACCTGGGCTCCATGATGATCGGAGCCGCAACCGGCCTCTTTCCCGTACTGCTTCCCGCAGTCGGAACGCAGGGCCAGGACCTCACGATCGCACGCGCGATCTCTGGTCCGCACACCCTGCGCGTCGGCCTCGCCTGGTGGTGCGTTGGGATGAGCCTGGCGGTCATGTATTTTTGCGTTGTCTACTGGCTCTTCCGCGGGAAAGTTCCGACAGATGCCGAAGGCTACGGACACTAAGCCGTATAGCTTCGTCCAAGGCCAAGCGCCGCAAGCCCTTTGCGATAGGTGATGGAGCTTCGGTCCGCAGGAAAGTGCGCTTCGTCCTGCAGATTGATCGGTAGGTCCTCAGGAAACTGACGTTCCACGATAGCAATGTCCTCTGCGAACACCTGGTAGTTGAAGTCCAATGTTTGTTCGATCGGCGAGTCCTTGTCGAAATTCCTGCAGATCGGCACAAAGAGTTGCGTCTTGCGGGCGGATACAGGCGAGGCAGCATTCATGATCTGCAGCAATCCACCCCCGGGAAACTCGACCGTGAGCTTAGCGGTAAACGGAAGAAAGACCTCAAAGCGTCGATGCCATTGAAAGCCGGGCGGATTGAGATGCTTATAGCCGTGCGCATAGTTGCTGACGCTGCTGATGTAGTCGGCGACAAAGCCATGCGGAGTCTTGCTGACCTTATAGTCAGGGACGACGGGATTGTCGGGCTCGCCAAAGCTCTCCTTGTGCACGAACGCGAAGTGCGACACGTCCAGGAAGCCTTCGACCTGGCGACCGGCGGCAGCGTTGATATGAACGCTGTCGGGTAGCACCTGGAGATAGCTGGCGTCTTCCCACTCGATCATCTCGGGCAAGGGCTGCGGCCCATTGTCGACCAGGCGAACCCACACCAAGCCATAACGCTCCTGCGCCTGATACATATCCAGGTGCAACCTCGGAGAGATCGCGCCACCGGGATGTGCAGGGATGCAAACGCAGCGACCTTCGCGATCATAGCGGAGCCCGTGATATTTGCAGACAATCTCGTCGCCTTCGACGTGACCAAGGCTCAAGGGCACGCCACGGTGGTAGCAAATGTCGCGGGCGGCCATCACAGACCCATCGCTGAGCCGATAGACCACAACGCGTTCGTCCAGCAGCCGCGCGGCGTACGGCGTGTCCGTTATTTCACGAGAAAATGCAACCGGATACCAGAACGGAGCAAGCGCCCGCCAATCAGACTCGGTGAAGGTGCAATCCCGAGGCAACACCGCGTCGGCGGATGCCCTGGGAGCGAGCAGATCGGAGGTCTGGACAAAGGAGTCGGAGGTCGCCATGCACCATTATGAGCGCAAGCTTGAAATCGAATCAATGAAAGCAGCTACGCAATCAGTGAGGTTTCTGCAGGGCGGCCAACTGCTGTTTACCTTCTTTCAAGAATTTCGCATCGGGATCGGCATGAGCCCAGAGCGCCAGGAACTGCTGATAGGCGCCGATCGCTGCCGTCCGATTGCCTTCGGCGGCAAGGGCTCGGCCTAATTCGAGATAACTCACGGGATAATCGCTTGAAGTGGGATCCAGATGCTGATTGCCGACGATGTAGCGGAAATCTTTTTCGGCCAACGCAGGCTGGGCTGCGGCGAGATGAGCAAGTCCGCGGCACATGGGCAGGTCGAGGCCCTTGGGGTCGAACTGGTGGTTCGTATCAAGCAGCGCAACGGCATCATTGGGCTTGTTGCTGGCGAGAGCAATCTTGGCGCGGATGAGCGGTCCCCAGTAGAGCTTCCAGAGAGTTCCCTGGGGATGCTCGTTCTGCATGGCCTGAAGGCCGCCGGTAGCCGCCGCGATGTCGTTGATCTCAGCGAGGCCAACGAGGTCTGTGCCACTTTCAGGGTCCGGAGGGCTGGAGTGGAGCAGGCGCGTGCCTGCGTCGACGTCCCCTGCCCCGACCAGATCGATGCCCATGCTTCGGGTGTAGGAGTCGGCCTGCGCGTGTAGGCCCTGGTCGTTCATGAGTTGAGTGGCGCCGGAGATGAGTTTGTGCGCGGCATTGAACCGGCCCTCGGTGATAGCGATTCCGGCTTCCTCGAGCGCGAAGAGCGTGGCCGTGGGATGGACGGCTCCCCAATCGCGCTCGGCTTTGAGCATTTCTGCATCTTGGAGGAAGTACGCGACGGAGAGGCAGGCAGCGCGAAGGTGATCGCCGTCGATTCCCTGCTGGATGGCGTGGTTGCAGGTTGCACGCGCGGCCGGGCCGTTGCCGGTGGTCATCTGAGCGAGCGCCAGATTGAGGTTTAACCCGACGTGGCGTGGACGAAGAGCGACGGCGTGGGCGGCGGAAGCTTCGGCGTCCGCCCAATGGCCTAGCTGTTGCTGGGTCAGGGAGAGACCGTTCCATGCGGTGACGGAGCGTGGGTAGAGCTGCGCCCAGGTCTGATAGGTTCTTTCCGATTCGTACAGATCGCCGACGACGACCATTTCGTAATGAGTGGTGATGGTGAAGCGTTCTAGAGCACCGGCGGAGCCACGCAAGCTGTATGCCTTCTCGATGGCGCTGCGGGCAGACATCGGATCCCCGTTGAGGCTGGCGTTGTAGGCCCACAGGTCGTTCCAGGCGATGGCGAAACCGGGGTCTTCCACGATAGATTTCTTGAGTAGGTCAATGGCCTCGGGAAGCTTACCCTGCTCGGCCATTCGGCCGGATTCACTGTAGGCTTTGAGCGCTTCGAGAGACGCTGTGGTTGCGGGAGCAAGCCGGGCGTTGAAGCGGGCGACGCTGCTGCGGGATTCCCCTAGTTGGTGGCGAAGGCTCTCCGATAACTTGTCGATGCTTTGCGGCAGGTACTCGGGTTTATCCGCCTCCCGGTGCGCTGCGGCGAGCGTTGTGCCGTCAACGCAGCTGGTAGCTTCCTCGGTAAGCAGGAAGTGTTGGCCGCTGTGGACGATCATGCCGTGGAGGTAGGCCTGGCTGTTCGTCCGCTCACAGAGATCGCGGGCAATCACCGCAGTGACCGGCTCGTCAGGCTTCTGCTTCATCTCGACGAGCGTGGAGTTCATCGTGTCTCTAGGGACGAGCGACACAAATGGGCTTTGCGAGAGATTCATGCGCAGTGCGGAAAGCAGGGCGCGGTCAAGAATTGGGTCGCCGCTTGACCCATCCATGCCAATGACGACTACTTGAATGGGAGGGCCACCGGTGCGTTGGTCCCAATATCGCCACGCTAACCACCCGCCGATCACAAGCGCCGCGAGAACCAGCGTTGCGGCGGTGATCCAAAGAAGAGGGCGGCCGGCGGCGGCAGGAGGCAAGAGGGATTGGGTGGGGTGGGTGAGCGAGGGCTCGGCGGCGTCCAACTCTTCCTCTTCGAGGGTGATGCGTGTGATCGACTGGGAAGCGCTGATGACCATTAAGTCAGAGGCCGGCGGCGGATCGACCTGCAGGGCAGCAGCGAACCGGTAGCCCCGGCTCGGGACCGTCTCGATGATCTTCGCTCCCGATTCGTGCCGGGACAGCGCCTTCCTCAGGAGGAAGATGTGCTGGGCGAGGTTGCTCTCTTCAACGAACGACCCAGGCCACAGCGATTGCAGCAGTTCCTCCTTCCCAACGACGCGGTCGGCATGGTCCACCAGGTACAGCAGCAGGTCGAAGGTCTTTCGTGCGACGGGCACCGGCTCTTTTCGCCAGCTTAACTGCCATCGGTCCCGATCAATTTCATACTCTTCAAATTTGATTAAAGCATTGCCAATGAAGGGCATAGGCCGATTGATCCCGAATTGAGATTTGTTTGAGGTGGAGTTGAAGACGTCGTTTCTGCCGTCGTGGGAGAACTGTGTGTGTCGGAACCAACGTTGGAAGCTCTATGGAATCGGACGAGCCAAGTATAGCAATGCTTTCTTGACTCCCCGAGAACCACCACCCGATTCTTCATGCCTCAGCAAGGACGAGATGAAACGAATGAAGCGACTTGCGATTGAGTTCTGGCACAGCGAAGTGGTGATCACGGTTCCCGGTTCCTCGGGCTACCGACAGGAAGCCGCTGCGCAGGAAACAGGAGGTCCCGAGGCAGTCT
>Ga0302319_10003465_pt1 | contig 33001 bp, 32 predicted proteins | sample Bog_T0_2_FD_203319 | JGI IMG/M metagenome (GOLD analysis project Ga0302319, IMG submission 203319) | Peat permafrost microbial communities from Stordalen Mire near Abisko, Sweden - Bog_T0_2 | ecosystem: Environmental > Terrestrial > Soil > Wetlands > Peat | place: Sweden: Abisko, Stordalen Mire... | reverse complement strand
ATTATGGAAAAGCGATTGACGCCAAGCCCGATGAAAGTTATTTTCACGAGCCACAAAAACGAATCGAATCCGCCGCCGCTTATTACAAACGTCTGCAGGACCGCCATGAAGGCGTGAGCCTGGCCTCATCCGCCGATGCGATGGAGGACTCGAAGAGCAGCGGCGGCTCCAGCGCAGCAACTCATTCATCCTCAACTGCAAAGAAAACCAGTGCGACTCCCAAGAAATCCACCGCCTCGACTCCGGTCACCAACGCATCCCTGAATCAGAAAGAAGCGGCCGCGACGCCCACGCTCACCAATGCCAAAGTGATAGAAATGTTCAAGAGCGGTGTGGACGAAGACAATATCGTCGCGACCATACGCCAGGCCTCTCACGTGCAATTTGATGTTTCTCCGGACGGGCAGATCGATCTCGCCAAGAATGGCGTCAAAGGGAAAATCCTCGCCGCCATGCGGGACCGCACGCACCGGACTAAGTCCAGCAATTAGTAAGATTGCCGGCAGCGCGTAAAGCCACGCTGAATCATTTCTAGACTGTGGAAGTCTGCCGCAATTCCGTCAGACGCTTTTCCAAAAATCGCAAGAAGTCCTGCATCCCGTCTCCGCTCTTCGCCGATAGCTTAAACACCTGCATCCCCGGACGCACGGCCTGGATGTTTTTGAACGCGGTCTCCCAATTGAATTCGACTGCCTCCGCCAAGTCTGTCTTGGTGACGATTGCGACATCCGCGCTGTTAAAAATAGTGGGATACTTCAACGGCTTATCCTCACCCTCGGTCACAGAAATTAACACCAGGCGCAAATCTTCCCCCAAGTCGTAGGACGATGGACAGACCAAGTTGCCAACATTTTCAATGAAAAGAAAATCCAGTTCGTTGACGTCCCAACCTTCCAAAGCATTTTGCACCATTGCCGCTTCCAGGTGGCAAAGCGTTCCTGTCGTGATTTGCCTGACGGGAGCCTGGCTGCGCGCCAGGCGAACCGCATCATTCTCGGTGGCAAGATCACCCACTAACGCGGCGACGCGAAACTTCGGACGAAGAAGCGTGAGCGTCTTTTCCAGGAATGCAGTCTTCCCCGAACCCGGACTCGACACCAGACTCACCACGAACACTCCCGCGGCGCGAAAGCGGTCGCGAAGCGCTCGCGCCGTTAAGTCATTTTGCTTCAAGACATTTTTTCGGACTTCGATTAAACGGGGTTCGGTGCGCACTCTTGTACCTCCAATGCAACCACTTCGAGTTCTTTGCCCTGCACAATCTCCGCGCAAGGCGTGCCGCATTCCGGGCAGCAAAACAACTGTATCGAATCGATAGGACGTTGCGCCCGGCAGGTCGGACAAAAAATCACCACAGGAACATCTTCAATGATCAGCCGCGAGCCCCGCAACAAAGTATCCTCGCAAACCATTTCATAGCAGGAAAGCAAAGCTTCTTTCACCACGCCCGACAAAGCACCCAGCCGCAAGTGAACCGCCTCCACTTGAACTCCCCTTTGTTTAGCTTCTTCTTCAACCATCTCCACGATGCTCATTACGATTGAAAGTTCGTGCATAATTTCCTTAGTGCGGCGGTTGCAGGGAAGCTCCCGAATCGAACCGGCCAAACGCCGCCAGCGCCGCCTGTCCCAGGCTGATTCCGCCGTCGTTGGGCGGGACTTCATGATTGGTCCACACCTGCAGCGATTCATTGGACAACAAAGATTTCAGATCTTCCAGTAACAGTTCGTTTTGAAAAACCCCGCCCGAAAGAACGACCGTATCCAAACCGCGATTCTGCGCGATGGCTTTCAGTGCATCGCATAATCCCTCAGCAATGCCTCGCTGAAATGCTCGTGCAATCTCATGTACATCGCGGCCGCGCATTCGATCCTGCGCGACCGCGCGAAGCAGAGAACGGAAATCCAGTTCGCCGTCGCTAAACGGAAAAGGATACGCTTCCGCCAATTCCGAGTGATGTGCGAGTTGTTCCAGCCACATCGCGGCCTGCCCCTCAAACGTAACCTCGCGAGTAAATCCTAAAAGAGACGCAGCCGCGTCAAACAAACGTCCCACCGACGTTGTCGCGAATGTGCGGACTTCCTTGGTCACCAACTCTACTGCATTCCTGTATTTTTTGGGAAAAGCGAAAGGCTCCGCGAGCATATCGGGTAAACCATCTAACTGCGCGAGAAATCCAGCAGCGGCCTGCACCGGAAAGTGCGCCGCCGCATCGCCGCCAGCCAGCGCCGCTGGCCGCAAATGAGCTGCTCGCCTAAAACCATCCAGCACGCTTCCCACAAAAATCTCTCCGCCCCAGATCGTCCCGTCGTCGCCGTAGCCAGTGCCATCGAAGCTCACACCGATGACTTGCTTATGCCACTCTCCGCGTTCGGCGAGCACTGAGGCCACGTGCGCACGGTGGTGCTGAACGGCGCCGATTTGTCGAACTTTGAAAGTGTTCGCATGCGTGCTCGAAAGATACTGGGGATGCAAATCGTGGACCAGAAGCAGATCGTCCCAGCGCACCTCGTACATGGAGACGAGATCGTGAATGGTTTCCTGAAATGCGCGAAACGATTGGTAGTGATCCAGGTCTCCAATATGCTGGCTCACAAAAGCCTGGCCATCGACTACGAGGGTGATTGAATTTTTGAGATCGGCGCCAAGCGCCAGAATTGGGCCTTCCGCAGGAAGCGCTGTAACTGCGCCCGGCGCATAGCCGCGAGCCCGTCGCAAAATCACCGGACCACAGGCCCCGGCTCGCGCTACGGAATCATCCACTCTTCGAGCGATTGGTCTTTGCCCGATCAGAAATGCATCCGCGATTCCTGCGAGACGCTGCAGCGCATCCTCGTCTTCATACGCGATCGGCTCACTCGATCGATTGGCGCTGGTCATTACGAGAACCTCCGGCGCTCCTTCCGCGAATAACAGATGATGTACGGGAGTGTAGGGCAACATGATTCCGAATTCGTCGTTGCCAGGCGCCACTTCCTTGAGTTCGACCTTCGCAGGCGCAAGAACGATGGGACGGGCCATGGAAGTCAGTAGCTCTTCTGCATCCGCTGAAAGCTCAACTAAAGTGCGGGCCATTTCGACATCGCACACCATGATGGCGAATGGTTTTTCTTTCCGGTATTTGCGCTCGCGCAAAGCCGCGACAGCTGTGGGATTCCGCGCGTCACAAACCAAATGGTAGCCGCCAAGCCCTTTGACCGCCAGAATCGCGCCCTCGTGGAGCATCTCAATAGCACGACGAATACTTTCTCCACTTTCATCGGCGGTGTCCCCCCTTTCAGAAAATTCCGGATGCAGGTAGTAGTTGGGTCCGCATTCCGGACATGCAACAGGTTGCGCATGAAAGCGGCGATTGCCCGGATCGGAATACTCCCGCGAGCAATACGCATCGAACGGCCAATCTTTCATCGTCGTATTCGGCCGGTCGTAAGGCAAAGCCAGCACTACGGTGTAACGCGGGCCGCAGTTTGTGCAATTGATGTATGGATATAAATGGCGCTGGTTCTTCGGATCGAAAAGTTCCGCCAGACATTCATCGCAAACCGGCAAGTCCGGTGAAATGCGAACTGTCGGACGTTCCCGATGTTCGCTCGAGCGAATGGTAAATCCGTACAAGCCTTCGAGTTCTGCCGCTTTAACATTTACCTCGGAAATCTTAGCCGCGGGTGGCGGGTGTGCTTTTAAATCCCGGAGGAATGCATCCAACCCGGTCTGCGGACCCTCGATATGAATCTCAACGCCCTCTTCCCCGTTCAGCACCCATCCGTTCAACGTATTAGCGCGAGCCAGGCGGTAGACAAAAGGACGAAATCCCACGCCCTGCACGACCCCTCGCACACGGATGGAACAGGCGCTGGCCATAACTTATTGTACGTCCTGCACGTTCCTTCCCTTTCATTCCTCGCCTTACCCGTCGATCGTGCACCCGCGGCCTTGCCATCCAACTTGAATTACTTTTCCGTCCTCCACAAGAATTGGCACCGTGCGCTGCCCTGCCGCGATCTCCCGCAGGCGAATACGAGCGGCGGGATCTGCTTCGACGTCGTATTCGACAAATTCGCTGCGCTTCCACTCCAGCCAGTCGCGCATCTCGCCAGTATGCGGACAGCGGGCCGTCCCGAAGAGCTCAAGCTTCGCCACGATGCAATACCTCCAACATTTCGCGAATCGCGTGGTAGACGGAAGCCTGCACTTCCTGAATGCGCGGGATGTAATCGCAGTTGACGACGATCGGAAAGTCAACAAGTTGTTTGCGTTTAATTTCGCCGCCATCGTATCCCAGCAGAGCGACGGTAAGCAGGCCACGTTTACGTGCTTCTTCGAGCGCAATAATAATGTTGCGCGATCCACCACTGGTGGAAATTCCAATCGCAATATCTTCGGGACGAGCCTGCGCAATCAACTGGCGAAGGAAGATTGCGTCGGTTCCAATGTCGTTCGCCACCGCGGTAATATTCGCCGGCTCCAGTGATAGCGAAACTGCGGGGATGGATTGATATCCCGGCGGCGGCAGCACGCAGTCGATGGCAAAATCGTTGGCATCGGTGGCGGAGCCGCCGTTGCCGAAAATAATTAGTTTGCCGCCGCGCCGCAGCCGCTCGTGAATTGCAATCGTTGTGGCGCTGATTTGTTCCGCCTCATCGCGCGCCAATTGCTCACGCAACGTCGTATCATCGCGAACCTTCATCAGAATCGAGGAGGCTACTTCACCCGGAAGATCCGCCGTTCTCTGCTTCTCAGTGCCGAGAAAGGGATAAAGAAATCCGGACGCCCCTACATCGTGCCCCAGTTCACGGTGTTCAAAGAACACGTGCACAGTTTCCCAAAGCGTGTGATAGAGGATCTCGATCATTTCCTGATGCATGAACGGATCTCCGGTCGCTGCAGCTACAGAATACGAACCTTCGGCGCCAGGAAGAGCGAAGGTCATCGCGCCGCGGTTATGCGCGCGATGCAGCACGGTGGAAATTTCAGCATCGCCTTCCGGTGGACTGAAGCCCATGACGATGTCGTCCGGGTGAAGGATCGACTCTATCCATGGGCCAAAAAGCACGGATAAATCAAGAGCGGGGAGCGCGCGTTTGCCCACGATTACTGGATGAACGAACTCCACGGAAACGTGCTGCGCATCGGTGGAGTAGGGTCCGAGGCCGAAAGCCAGCAGACGTCCTCCGCGTAAAAAGCGGTCGGACATCTCGCGGCAAGCCTCCGCCAGACGCGGCGCTTCGCGGGCGAAAAAAGTTTCAAATAGCTGGTTGCGTTCCAGCAAACGCTCTTCGATTCGGCTCGCAAGCTGGCGCGCAGTTAACGTTGCATTCGCCGCTGACAAGTTCGTTTTCATTACTCGATTCGCGATTTAGCAAATTCTGGGCAATGGATCGCCCACCAGCATATCAACGATCCGGCTGCCCCCGTAAAGAGTTGTCACCAGCACAGTGCCTGCGGGTTGTTCGCGGACTTCGCCGATGACCTGCGCTTCGCTTCCGCCCGGTGCAAGATTTAAAGCATTCAGCGCGGCGTCGGCATACTCCGGAGAAACCACCACGAGGAACTGCCCTTCATTGGCAATATGCAAGGGATCGAGTCCCAGCAATTCGCAGGCGCCGCGCACGGTATCGCGCACCGGAATCTGATCTTCAAACAGAACCATGCCCAAGCCGCAATCGCGGGCCAGTTCATTCAAGGATGTCGCAGCGCCGCCGCGGGTTGGATCCCGCATCCAGCGCACGCCAGGACCTGCGGCTTGAATGACAGCTTGCACCAGCGGAAGCACCGAGCGCGTGTCCGACCGCAGATTTGCTTCCAGATCAAGTTCGCCGCGAGCCAGCAGAATCGTAATGCCATGATCGCCAATGGGACCGGAGAGCAGAATTCTGTCGCCCACTCGGACCGAGCGCGGATCGATCGTTACTCCACCAATCAGTCTGCCGATGCCCGTGGTTGTCACGTACATCTGATCCGCCATGCCATGCTCGACCACCTTGGTATCGCCAGCGGCAATGCGTACGCCCGCTTCCCGCGCCGCTTTCGCCATAGCTCGTACCTCCGCTTCGAGAATGGGTGTGGGTAGGCCGGCTTCAAGAACGTAAGAGACCACGAGCGCTTCCGCTATCGCTCCCGAGACAGCAAGGTCATTCACTGTGCCATTCACCGCCAGTTCGCCGATTGAGCCCCCGGGGAAACGGATTGGTTTGACCACAAAACTATCGGTCGTGATGGCAACGATTGTGCCGTCGATATCGACATGCGCAGCGTCGCCGAGTGGACCAGGGGCAGCGCCAAAAAGCAAAGGAGCAAAAAGGCCTTCGACAAGTTTGCGGCTGGCCTTGCCTCCGGCACCATGCGCCATCTCAATTTGAGGATCGCGGAACCGCGTGGGGGCGAACTCCGGAAGCACGGCGGCGGGAAGGGCCGAAGGTCCAGAGCTCAAGCCATCGGACTCAGACTTACCATTGCTGCCTTGCGGTGTTCGTAATTGTGATAGGCGGCGCATGATCCTTCCGATGACACCATGAGTGCGCCAATGGGATGCTCCGGCGTGCACTCCTTGCCAAAAAGTTTACACTGGTGCGGCTTCAGCACGCCCTTCAATACTTCACCGCACTGCGCGGCTTTCGGATCGGTCACGCGAATGCCGGGCACTTGAAAGCGCCGCTCTGCATCAAACTCAGCGTATTTCTCATTGACGCTCAATGCCGATTGCGAAATGAATCCCATGCCGCGCCACTCAAAATAAGGACGCAGTTGGAAAACTTCAGCCATCGCCTTCAGAGCTGCGCGATTTCCTTCCCAGGGCACCACACGCTTATATTGATTCTCAACTTTCGCTTCGCCCGCTCTCAACTGCCGCAACAGCATGACAATCGATTGCAGCATGTCGAGAGGCTCGAAGCCGGAAACTACGATCGGCTTGTGTTCATTCTGTGCGATCCATTCGTACGGACGGCAACCGATTACCGTGGAAACATGGCCGGGACCGATGAAAGCATCGAGACGCATATCGGGCGAATCGAGAATGGCGCGGATTGCCGGAATGATCGTAACGTGATTGCAGAACACAGAAAAGTTTTGGATGCCCTCGGCCTTGGCGCGCATCATGGTAAGCGCGGTGGACGGCGCCGTGGTTTCGAATCCGATGGCGAAAAACATTACGTGCTTATTCGGATTAAGCCGCGCCAGCTTCAACGCGTCGGAAGGCGAATATACGATGCGAACGTCCATGCCGCGCGCCCTATGCTCAAGCGGACTGCCCAGCGTGCCCGGCACTCGCATCATGTCGCCGAAGGCTGCGAAGATCACATCTGGATCATTAGCGATGGAAAGTCCGTCGTCGATTCGTCCCATTGGCAGAACGCACACGGGACAACCTGGTCCGTGAATCAGTTCGATATTCTCCGGCAGAATGTCTTTCAACCCGAAGCGATAAATCGCATGCGTATGTCCGCCGCATACTTCCATCATGCGGTAGTGCCGATTGGTCCCCGCGAGCCGCCGAATTTCTTCCGCCGTCTTCGAAATCAGCTCGGGTTCGCGGAACTCATCTACAAATCTCATGCGAGTCACTTCCCGCCACTACAAAAGCCGGCTCAGTTCACTTCGTCGAGCCCGTAGCCTTGTACTTCCTGCATCGCACCGTCGATCTCCCCCAACATGCGCAGCGTGCTCATCTGTTCGGCGGCATCCTGTTCGCTGATCTTGCTCATGGCGAAACCGACGTGAATGAGCACCCAATCGCCGACCACGGGCTTATCGTCGTGCAGCAGGCCCAAATCAATTCTGCGGCGCACGCCGACCACGTCCACCATCGCGGAATCCTGATTCTCGGGAGAGATGTCAACAATTTTTCCCGGTATGGCTAGACACATTCGGCACCCTCCAGCGGCGTCAGTCTCTTCGTCACCACTTCCTCGTTAGCTCACTGCACAACTTACTCTTGCTGGCGAGCTGAAATATCGAACGCGAACTTCAGCTCATCCTTCAGTTTGATTGCTCCGCCCAACGCGGTGACCGGACGAATATCGTAATCGCTCTGGCGGATCGAGAAGTCTCCGGTTGCACGCAGCGTGGAACCAGCTACAGATACTCGCGCCGAAACTGCCTGAGTCCGCTCGATTCCCCGCAGCGTTAACTCTCCGTTCAACGCCACCCTGTATTGCCCGTCACCGCTCTTGCTGCCGGAAACTGATTTGCACTCGTAGACAATCTCAGAATACGAATCCGACTCCAAAACTTCCTGGTGCATCTTGCGATTGATCTCCTGGCGGTCGTTCGCGCTCACGTCATCCATAACCGTGAGTGCCTCCGCGCGAATCACCATTCGAAGCGAACTCTTTTCGATCGCGTCAGGATGGAAGAAGACTTCCCCTTCGAATTCGGGAAGCGCAATCGTGGGGCTATGGCCTAATGCCGAAAGCATTCCCGTGGCAGTGGCCTTGACTCGAAAAGTGCTTCCGCTTGCTTGGACGATGTAGTGAGCCGTGGCAGCCTCCGCAACTGTGTCTGGATCGACGGCGTAATGCACTCAATCCCCCCTGAAAATCCGAACTCACTCGGCGCCGATGGCAACATAACGCGGCATAAGCCTGCGGCCGCGCAGCCCGGATCCAATTTAAACCAGCTATTCCTTGCATCGCTTTTACATCGACCGCAATTTCAAATAACGGTCCAAATCCGGTAATGCGCCCTGCGCCAGATCTCCCAACCCCAACTGACCGAGATAACGTCTGGCGATCGGGTTCGATAGAATCAGCCCCGCTCCGAAAACAACCAGAGCCACACCGCTCAGCATGAATAGTGTATCCCGGTCACTAAAGCCGTTCCCGTTCTCATGGTCCCTTGCCATCGTCGTCTCCTTTGAATGAATTTTCCTCTGTTAAGGCTCAATTCGCCCGGTGTTGGGCCGGGAGCTTCCGGCTCAGACTTTCTGGTTTAAAACTTTCTGGTTTAAAACTTTATCGACCAGCGATTCCACCAAACGAACCGCTTGGTCGATAGCAGCCTCAACCGGCGCGCTCAGACCCATCTGGCCTTCTTCGCCGCCAAGAGTTTCCGGTTCGCAGCCGACTAACAGCAAATTTTTCACTTCGATATTCATCGCTCGCGCCATGCGCAATACGCTCACCGGATTCATGGCATGCGCCTCCACAGTGGCTGGTGGAGCCTGAAGATCATCCAATCCTTTCAAGTCCGGCTCGATTACATATAGCGTGCCCGGAGCTTCGCCATGCGGACATGCGTCTACCAAGATGGTTGTCTCGTACCCATCCTGCAAGGCATAGGCAAGGTCGAATCCGCGAATGCCGAAATCCGTCACACGAACTTCCTGCGGCAGCTTTCGATTCGCCAGGCGACGCACCACCTCGACGCCGAAACCGTCGTCGCCCAGAAAAATGTTTCCGATGCCGGCCACGAGGATGCTGGGCTTCTGCACGGCAATCGTTTGAACGACTTCATCCGGCGAAAGCGGCAGGACTTCTTCCGCGTCGAAAAAGAAACGGTGGCCCGGCTGACGAAGCATCCCCATGTCTTTGCCGGGGTCGTCATCGAGAACGACGCAGACGTGTTGTTTGCCTTCGTAATCCTGTTCGATGCATTCGATCGTAGCCATCTGTCCGGCGAGCGCGATGTCCATGATGTCGCCGCCGCGACGCGGCCTCAGGCGCACGCGGCTTCCTGGTCGTACTTCGACTCCCGCGATATCAATATGATCGACAGGAGTCTTCTCCTCGAGAAGTTGCCATTCCCACTCGTTCATTGGATCTCCTCCCGTTTAAGAGGCCGAAGCGAGCGAAGAACGCCATGCAGCTTCATGAACTGTTCCATGGGCATGCTCTCGGTGCGCTCCAGCATTTCGCGGGCGCGATCGTCGGACTGGCTCATCTCGCGCTTCTCATCGTCGGTCAAAGTCATAATTCGCAGGGAAAGAATTTCGTCGATCTCGGTGCCATCGAAAAGATCGCCAGCACTTTCCGGCGCGATCTGGGGATAGTCGTACAGAATAATCGGGGAGGCGAGCACAGTGTCGTGCTGTCCTTCCTCGCCCACCAGCACGGGCCAGGCTCCGATATTCTTGCAACTCGCGGCGGCTGCGAGAAACCGATCGTCGGGCGCAGTCTGCGAAACGAACTTTCCGTTTTGAACACCGAGCACAGCATGAGTCGAAGCCATGGAACTCAAAAGAGCTTCGTCGCGGGTACAGGCGGTAGCGCCCTGCAATGGAGTGGTGTTGCGAACCAGCACACTGATTTTGAAGAGTCCATCTTCAACTCGCTCTGCCATTAGCTCGATGACGCCGGAGATCGGCTTTCGTTCGCGCACAAGCACTCCGGTGATTTCTTCGCTGGCATTGCGCAGATGTTCGAATTGCTTGTCGGAGTCCAGGAAGAATGGCTCATGCGCATGGGCCTGTACAGACGGGCTGTACAACGGTAAAACCAGATCGCGCTCGATTGCTTCCTGCCATGCGTGGTAGACACGCCCGTTCAGTTCAAGTTTCTCGACCGGCTTAAACTCCGGCACTTCACCCGGCAAGTCTTTTACTGGCTCGGTTAACTGCCCGACGGAACGCGCGACTAACTGGAGAAAACGAACCCGCACTTCGATCTGCGTCGCGCTATCGCCTTCCACTAAACACTCAGTCAGCATTGACCAGGATTCGCCGCCGTTCTGCGCTTCGCAGTAGGCCGGCGGGCACAGCACCCCGAAATTCCAGCGCTGCTGATTTTTTACCGACGACGGCCGGTAAGGGTAGAGCATGTATCCCTCATACAGAACCGCTTTCGCGATTTTTTCCACCGCCCCGAGATTCATCCCATCACCTTCTCTTCCACCTGCTCTTTGGCGGGGACAAGGGCTTCCAGCACTTCTTCCCACGTAGGAATTCCGTGCTGGATCTTATATCGATACAGGCGATCAAACGCATCTTTGTGCAAGCAAAGCCAGGCGCTGTTGGGATAATAAGTTTCCATCATTTCGCGCCAGACTTTTACCGGCAGCTTGAAGCGCGCTTCCTTGTCCCATGAAATCGGTGCGACTTGCAGTCCGCCATCTGGCGCAGGATAAAAAACTGTTCCGCTAAACTGCACGCAGACTGGAACTTCCCCATCCGACAGGCCGTCAAAATACTTGGTGGCGGCAACATTGAAATCAAAACTACAAGGAACGGGAAAATCGACCAGCGCCGTTCCCTTGAATGAGGGAACGATCAGATTCGCATGCGTCCACAAAAGACTGCGCAGTGTCTGACCCCAGCGGCTGGGCTCGCCGAATAGATCGAGCAGCCGTTCCTGATCTTCCGAGCTATATTTACGGCGCGCAACCTCAAGCAGGATCTGACAGCGCAGGGCAACGGTGTGAATCACCTGCTCAGGATCGATGCCGGTGAGGCGAAGCTTGAAAGCCAAAAGAGGCGAGGCGGCATTCTCGACAACGTCCACACCTTCGATTTGGAAACTAAGATCAGGCATGGGTCTCACCGGCCATCTGGGATATTACGATTCCCGAAGCAGAAGCCTCGACCGCGCGCGCCTTCACACTGCTAAAGAACTCGCCCAGCTCTTTCCAGACTTCCGTTCCGCCGGAAAGACCCTTCCAGTGAATTCGAATCAAGCCAACCAGTTTGTAGCACTCGTCGATGGGAAGCAAATAATATTCGGCGGTGGAATATCCGCGGGAATATCCCAAACGATTTACTAAGAGTCCCTCCACATCGGATTCCATTTCATTCAAGATGGGATTTCGCTGGAGGATGTCGTTCCAGGATTCCAGTCCGAGGGTGGACTCAGTCGCGCCCGCGGGGCTGGGATAAAGAGCGACGATACGATTCTCGAGGCTGCTCCTGAAGAAGAACGCCATGTTGATGGGAACCATCAGGCTATTCCACTCTTCATCGCTCAGATTGAAGCCGGGCAAAGAGCGGACGCGGCGCGGCACGCGTTTAAACTTCACTGCCTGGCCGCTGAACAAGATCGCGCAAGCGTCACAGGTACAAAGGATCTTGCGCTGGGCTACTTCGACGAGATGCGGATGCTCGGAACGCAAGCCCAGGCCACACAACTCGCAACGCTCGATCGGACGCTCGCGGCGCACGAACTGCCGCAGCGCGCCAAATCCATCGGGAGTCAACTGGCTTGCTTTCATACTTGCTAATCAGCAGCTTGTGATCCTACTGCAACAGAAGATCTCGCGCCCAACAGTTTTTCCAATCCCACAAATCCTGCAGCTGGTTTCTCTTCCAGACCTTCGATTGCCAACGAGGTTAAATCGGGAGCAGCGTCGTACATCGCGCCTTCCAGCGTGGCTTGCACCGTTTTTGCCGTTGAACCACAAGTGTGCGAGCCGGTTTCGACATGCAAGCGAATCACGCCGCCGCTCGCGCTCCGCAACTCAACTTCACAACCCTGCTTGCGCAGTTGCGGACGAATACGTTCCACTGCCTTCGCGATGCGCGTCTCGATGTCTTCGGGATGAAGTCCATAGAGAATCAGAACGCTGCTGACCAGGGAATCGCGGCCGAGGCGGTCAATGATGTTCATTCCCGGGTCGCCCGCGTCGGCAGCGATCTCGAGAGTCCTTTCAAAAGCCGCGCCGTGCAAATCCATCAGCGACTGCACCAGGTTCTTGGTAGCGGCTCGCACTGCGGGATCGGCGATCGATTCTATCTCTTGCACCAATCCACCGATCCGTTGAATATCTTCGCGAAAATCTTTGCTCTCAGCCACAGCGCTCCTTGTGGAACTTGCTATCGCTCACTGGCTCACGAAACCGTGCCCGTCCCCCGAAAAAATGGAGTGAGAGTGCAGTTTCGAAGAGCCGGATGCGTCACGAGCCACGTCCCAGCGATTCTTATCAGCCACCACTCTCACTCCGAAATCCATCAGGGGCAGGATCAAGGTTGCATGCCAAACATTGGAGAATGATGCGTCTCCAGCACTTTGCCGTTGCCCAGGTACATGTGTACGCCGCAGGGCAGGCAGGGATCGAAGCTGCGAACCGCGCGCATAATATCGATGCCTTTGAAATTCTCCGGCCCATTTTCTTCGAAGATCGGCGTGTTCTGCACCGCGTCTTCATAAGGACCCGGCGTGCCATAAATATCGCGCGGGTTGGCATTCCAGGGCGTCGGAGGATACGGATGATAGTTGGCGATCTTTCCATCTTTGATTACCACGTGGTGGGAAAGAACGCCGCGTACTGCCTCATGGAAGCCGCAGCCAATCGCCTCTTCCGGGACTTTGAAATCTGTCCAGGTTTTCGTGTGACCGGCGTGCAATTCGCCCAGCGCTTTTTCCATGAAGTGCAGTGCGGCGCAGGCGGCATAAACCTGGAAGTAAGTTCGCGCCCGGTCGCGCTCGATGGCATTGCTCCACTTCGGCACCTTCCACTCGAACTCGACTTCCGGCAACGAAGTCGTCTTGGGCAAATACATCTTCACGCTGTGCCCGGTCGCTTTGATGTATCCAATATCCACCAGGCCAGCCAGCGCGGTTGACCACAGACGAGCGATTGGACCGCCGCCGGTATCCATCGCCAGATGATCGCCGGTGCGCTTATCGAACCAGCGTGGCGACATCACCCAGGTGTATTTGCCGTCAAAATCGCGCTTTTGTGGACGAGGGATCGTAGTCTGATTCCATGGATGATTCTTGTCCACTGGATTTCCCAACGGGTCGGTCTTCACGAAGGTCTGCTGATTTTTCCACTCGTCGTAGTAAGAACTTCCCAGCAGAATTCGGATGTTCAGGTTTATATCCACCAGATCGGTTGTGACCAGCTTGCCGTCGACCACGATTCCCGGAGTCACGAACATTTTGCGGCCCCAGTGCGTCATGTTTTTATAAGTGTAGTCGCAGTGATCGGGGTCGTTGAACGATCCCCAGCAAGCCAGCAGCACACGGCGGCGTCCCACTTCCTCGTATCCCGGCAACGCTTCGTAGAAAAAGTCGAAGAGATCGTCGTGCAGGGGCACAACTTTCTTCATGAACTCGACATACTTCATGAGGCGAACCAGATAGTCGGTGAAGAGCTGAATCGTGGGCACGGTCCCAACTCCGCCCGGATACAAAGTAGAGGGATGCACGTGGCGGCCTTCCATCAGGCAGAACATTTCGCGCGTCATGCGGCTCATCACCAGAGCCTCGCGATAAAAAGCTCCGGTGAAGGGATTCAGCGCAGTCATGATGTCGGAGATGTTTTTGAATCCGTGCAGATTGGAGTGAGGAGCGGGCGTCTGTTGCGCCTTGGCCCAGACTTTCGGATTCGTTTCCTTGACCATCTGCTCACAAAAATCCACGCCGACCAGATTGTCCTGAAAAATATTGTGATCGAACATGTACTCGGCGGCTTCGCCGAGGTTGACGATCCATTCGGCAATGGCCGGAGGCTTGATGCCAAAAGCCATGTTCTGCGCATAGGTCGCGCATGTGGCATGGTTGTCGCCGCAGATGCCGCAGATGCGGCTGGTAATAAAGTGCGCGTCGCGCGGATCTTTCCCCTTCATAAAAATGCTGTACCCACGAAAAATGGACGAGGTGCTGTGGCACTCGACCACATGTTTGTTCTCGAAATCGATCTTGGTAAAAATGCCCAGGCTACCCACGATCCGCGTGATGGGGTCCCAATTCATTTCCACCAGGTTCCGCTTCTTGCCGGAAACGTCCTGAGTCGGTGCCGTAATGGTGCTCATTCGATCGCTCCTTTTGTCGTCTTGGTGGATCTACTTCGCCGATCGCTCTATGCAAGACCCTTCGATCTCAATAAGACCGTGGATGGTACCCCGTGGTCAGTTCAGCACGCGCATGCCGCCACTTCGGTTCTTTGTTGACCGTGGATTGAGTGATGGAACGCAAGGCACGGATTGCGCGTCCGTAGGCGCCGACCGCGGCGCTGGAAACTTTTCCGCCGGGCGGTTCGTCCATGAAGGGCATGAATTTGTCCGGGAATCCCGGCATGGTGCAGCCGATGCAAATGCCGCCCACGTTCGGGCAGCCGCCGATCCCGGCCATCCATCCGCGCTTGGGAACGTTGCAGTTCACCACCGGACCCCAGCACCCCAACCTCACGATGCACTTGGGCGAACCGTAAACTTCGGCGAAATCACCCTGCTCGTAGTATCCGGCGCGATCACAACCTTCGTGTACCGTCTTGCCGAAGAGCCACGTCGGACGCAACTGGTCGTCGAGCGGGATCATGGGAGCCAGTCCAGCCACTTGATAGAGCAGATACAGGAGGGTTTCCATGAAGTTGTCGGGTTGCACGGGGCACCCGGGAACATTGACGATGGGCAGGCCGGCTTTCGACTTCCAATCCCAACCGAGATAATCCGCCAGCCCCATCGCGCCGGTTGGATTGCCTTGCATGGCATGGATGCCGCCATAAGTGGCGCAGGTTCCGCAGGCCACCACAGCAAGCGCCTTGGGCGCGAGGCGGTCAATCCACTCATTGGTGGTAATGGGCTGTCCCGTCTTCGGATCGGTCCCTAGTCCCGCCCAATATCCTTCCTTCTTTATGTTCTCGTTGGGAATCGAACCTTCCACCACCAGGACGAAAGGTTCGAGCTGACCCTTTTCGGCCATATACCAGAACTTCATGAAGTCGTCTCCGACTTCGTAGGCTAGTACCGGATTGTGCAAATGCACCTTGGGAAGGCCGGGGATGGCCCCCAACAGAACATCCTCGATGCTGGGTTGCGTAGCCGCGGTGATGGACACCGAGTCCCCATCACAACCCAATCCGGCGGTGATCCAGAGAATATGAACCTCAGCTACTGGGGATGGCTTTTGCGTGACCCGACCGTACGGGATTGTTTCTGCTGGCATAATTCTCCTTTCCGAAATCAATACGCTAAGACTGGAGGCCGATGAATTTGGAACTGGGAATCGAACCCGAGAGGAGGGTCTCGACGGCTCTTCTTTCTGGAGGGGTTCCCAAGTCCGAACATTATTTATTGGCCCTAGGATCATCAATACCGGGGATACCTGACAAGCGGGTGTGCCACATATTCGCCTTGGGGGAAGGGATATGAATTCCGTCGGGGATTCCCCGATAGTCAGAAAACTAACTGCGCGATCCGAAACCTGGCGGGCGATAGGCTCGCGCGAGGAACGCAAAAAACTTCACCCGGCTTGCTCGTTCATATTCCATTGCATTGCGTGCTGGATCAATTCGCGCGCGCTTCGTAACGACAATTTTTCTTTGATGTGAGCCTGGTAGGATTCGACGGTCTTGATGCTGATGTGCAGTTCTTCGGCGATCTGCCGGGTTCCGTGTCCTTTTCCGATCAGGCGAAAGACTTCAAGCTCGCGATCGCTCAGGTCCGCGATGGAACTTTGAACCGCGCCGGAACCGGTGATGAAGTGTTTGAGCAACTTGTTGGCGATGCGATCGCTGACGTAAATCTCGCCGTTTAAGATTCGGCGCAGGGCCACAAGAACTCGTTCCGTAGCTTCCTGCTTCATGATGTAACCGTTTGCGCCGGCGCGTAGCGCTCGCTCCGCATAGAGCGACTCATCGTGCATGGAAAGAATTAATACCGGCAAAGTGGGATGAGTCCCGCGAATACTCTTCAGCAAGTCGAGACCGTCGGGCCCGTTCAGCGAGATGTCGACGATCAAAACATCGGGATGGGCGGAACTCAGCACGTGCAATGCGCCCATGGCCTCTTCCGCTTCGCCGCAAACCACCAGATCGGGCTCACGATTGATCAGCAGCGCCAATCCCTGGCGGACAATGGGGTGGTCGTCGACCACCATGATTCTTTTCTTCACGACCGGCTGACTTTGACTTTTGATTAACACTTGGGTGTCTCGCTCTATTTTTTCTGCCCAAACGATTCCACCATTGGAAACACGCAGCTGACCAAGGTTCCACCTCCGGGAATGCGCCGCACTTCAAGAGAACCGCCGATGACCCGCGCACGGTAACTCATCAGATGTAATCCCATCCCTTTATTGCGGGCGGATAATTCATCAATGCCATACCCATCATCCTGAATAGTAAGCGAACCTTGCTGCGAGTTGGCGGTCAGGCCTATGACAATTTCTGGCGCGTGCCCGTGCTTGATGGCATTGTTCACTGCCTCGCGCGCAATATAGTAAAGATGCGTGGCCACGGTATCATCGTGAATGAGCACCGGCGTGGTGCAATCGAAGCGGCAGTGGACGGCAAATAAGTCTTCTACTTCTCCCGCCCATTGCTGCAAGGCCGACATCAATCCTTCCTCCTCCGGCACAACCGGCAGTAACCCCCGCGCCAATTCCCGCGTTTTATGAATAGCCTGATTGACCAGGTCGACGATCTTCGCCGCGTCCCCGGCCTCGGACAAGCCCTTCTCCATAAGCTTTTGTTCCTGGACCTTGCTCATGAACGCGATGCCGGTAAGATGCTGGCCCAATCCATCGTGCAGATCTTGTCCAATCCGCCGCTGCTCCCGGGCGCTAATCTCCAGAATCGTTTTCTCCAAATGCTTGCGCTCGGTAATATCGCGAATCGCACTCGAAACCAGTGTCCCTTCTTCCGTCTCCAGGGGGCTAAGGCTAATTTCCACGGGAAATTCGTGGCCGTCTTTGTGCAGGCCGTAAAGCTCCTCCCCGGCCGCTCCCATGGGACGGACGCGCGGCTCGTGAAAAAACCTCTCGCGATGAGCGGGATGTTTTTGCCGCAGGCGAGTGGGCACCAGCATTTCGAGCGGCTTGCCCAACAATTGCTCGCGCTGATAACCAAATAATTTTTCCACCTGGGCATTGACCAGCACAATCTTTCCCTCTCGATTGACGACCACGACCGCGTCGGGCGCAGCCTCAAGCAATCCGCGGAACGTCGCCTCCGCGCGCCTTCGCCTCGTGATATCGATTCCCGAGACGATGACGCAGGCGCCCGTTTCAGCCGTTCCCGGAAGCACCGTGGTCGACCATGCAATCATTCCTTCCTTTCCGTCTCGACCAACCCAGGTACTTTCATACTCCTGCGGACGCTGGCTGATGCAAGTGTTGTGAAAGGCTGCCTGGAAACGTTCTCCCTCTTCGGGGACGAGAAATAACTTCCAGATAAATTTGCCCCGAACTTCCGCGAAGGAAAATCCCGTCATCTGTTCGCAAGCGCGATTGAAGCGAATGACGCGGCCCTCGAGGTCCAGCACCATAACCAGAGCCGCCACCGTGTCGAGGATGGCCGACACCACGTTGCGCTCCTCTTGCAGTGCACTTTCCGTACGCTTGAGATCGGTAATGTCGAAGCCTACGCCGTGGATGAACCAGGGTTCACCGTCTTCTTTGCGGATCATCTTGGCTTCGCAATGAAACCAGATGGTACGGCCATCCCGGGAGATCACTCGATAGGCGGAGCGCAAGGGTTTTCCGCTGAGAAACATTTCCGCAGCTTCGCTGCTCCAGCGCTGCTTGTCCTCGGGATGAATATGGCGGTACCAGCGAATGGGATCTTCCAGCCACTCCTCCTGAGAAAAGCCGAGAGCGGCTTCAATCTGCGGACTCACGTAGGCCTCGCCCATGCCACGATCCAGATATGCCATAAACACCACCGCAGGTATCTGCTCCACCAGCGCACGGTAGCGGGCTTCAAGATTCGGCGACCGCGAGTTCGGTACTTGACCCGCATCCCGGCCGTGGGCATCGGAGGACCACCCCTGGTCCTGGCTTTCCGGGGGATACACTACGCGCCTGGCGGTTGCCGGATTCTTATAGTGACTGAATACGCCTGCGAGGCCTTGAAGGATTTGCTCGGCCTCGTTCGGATCCAAACTTGGAATGGCCACGCCGGATCGATTATCGGGAGGGGAATCATCCTGAGATTCGACGACGGGAGGGCTATTCGTTTTGTCCGGCCACGAAAACAAAACCATTCCTAATCCTCAAACCCCAATCCTCAAACCTAATCCTCAAACCCGTGCAGGCCTTCGCCAGGCTGGTTCTTTATTCAGCGATGCCTGGGTGAACCGCCGCAAGGCATGAATTGCGCGGCCGTAGGTCTGTACCGCCGCTGAAGATAATAGAGATCCCGGCGGCTGATTCATGAAGGGCATGAACTTGTCGGGAAAGCCGGGCATGGTACATCCGATACAAATTCCGCCGACGTTCGGGCATCCCCCAATTCCGCCCATCCATCCGCGTTTCCCCACGTTGCATTGAACCACTGGGCCCCAGCATCCCAGCTTCACAATGCACAGCGGAGATCCATATTCTTCCGCGAACTGTGCTTGCTCGTAAAATCCGCCGCGGTCGCAGCCTTCATGCACCGTGTTGCCAAAAAGCCAGGTCGGACGCAGCGCATCGTCGAGCGGAATCATGGGAGCGCGTCCCGCGGCCATATAAAGCAGATACAGAAGCGTCTCCATAAAGTTGTCTGGCTGCACGGGGCAACCCGGTACACAGACGATGGGAATCCGCGCTTTCGAATTCCATTTCCAGCCGAGATAATCTGGCAGGCCCATACATCCAGTAGGATTGCCCTCCATGGCGTGAATGCCGCCGTAGGTGGCGCAGGTTCCCGCCGCCAGCACCGCCCAGGCGTGAGGGGCGAGACGGTCAATCCATTCACAAGTGGTAATCGGCTGTCCGGTGACGGGATCGGTGCCGAGCGAAGCCCAATAACCTTCCTCCTTATTGTGTTCGTTGGGAATCGAACCTTCAACCACCAAAATAAAGTTGCCCAGTTCCCCCTGGGCGGCTCGCCGGAAGGGCTGCAAAAAGTCGTCGCCATTGGCCATGGCTAGAAAGGGATTGTGGAGCGTGACCTTTGGAATCCAGGGAATCTGCCCGAGCAGAACGTCTTCAATACTGGGCTGGGTTGCCGCAGTCATGGCGATGGTATCGCCGTCGCAGCCCAGGCCCGCGGTGATCCAGAGGACGTCGATTTCCGAAACCGCGTCCTGGTTTGTTGGCGCCAACGTCATCCGTTGCTCCGTGGACGACATCATAAGCCCTTCGCCCAAGTTGGCGAAAGCCTGCCATATGAAGGTTCAACTTGCCGTTATTTTGCGCTGACGAAGAATGGCGTCGATCTACAGCGGTTGGGCCGCCTTCTCTGCTTCCAGTCGACTGATCGTCTTGCGGAGCCAGGCCCCGAGCGCTTCTTCGATTTCCAACTGCGTGCCGGTGCGATATAAGGATTCGAGCGTTTCTCCGTGCACAGAGAGTGGAATGTGGATACAGGGAGTTTGTTCTTTGCGCGCTTCTGCGGGCACAAATTGCATCAGGAGACATTCGCTGCATGGCTCGCGGTCCTTTGAGCTGAAGTTCATGCAGGTCGGGGAATCTTCAAACACAAAGCGCGCGCGCCACGCTTCGCGAGGCAATCGGCCATAGCCCCCTTGTTCAAGAAAGTCTAATTCGAATTTCAGCACATCAAGAAGGTTGCGCTTGTCGGTTGGCATAATCCACCTTTACCTATCTTCGTTGTGCTCCTCAGTTTCTGCGGTGACCAGCATCACAGGCGACGGTGCGAGTTGTCACCAGCCGAATTTTGCGCCTACAGTCCCTTCATTGTCCTCCGGTGAGGCCGAGATCTGCTAAGAAGTTCAACGACTAAACGCCCGACAGTCACCCACCTTTCCCGATGAGGGACTTTTCTTACACGCATTGGTGATGGCCGTCACAGCCCACGTTGTATATAACAGTTCAATATTGCACAGTTTTCGATATGCTCAGTGCGCATATCATTCCAAGTACAAACCAAATACAAACTCGAATGGAGCTTAAAGAATGCACAGAATCGCCAAATTGCTCACCATTGCAACCTCGTTTGCTGTACTTTTCACCGTTTCTGTTTCAGCACAGGCGCAAGACGCAGCCGCAACCTACAAATCGAAATGCGCCATGTGTCATGGCGCGGACGGAAAGAAAGCGGCCGGTCACGATCTTTCGAGCGCCGATGTGCAGAAAAAATCGGATGCGGATCTCGCGGCGGTCATCGCCAACGGCAAGGCCCCCAAGATGCCCAAGTATGCGGATAAGTTGAAGCCGGAAGAAATCAGCGGACTGGTGGCCTATATCCGCACTCTTAAGTAGAAGTAACTGCAGTTCTGACGATCAAATATGTAGAGAACGGTCCAACCTGCCGGCTTCCGCGCGGCAAAGTGTGAAGTGTGACTCGGAAGCCGGTAACAATGAAGGAGCACGGGGTCCAATGAGCTTTCGAGAGCGCATTCGCGAGTGGACGCAGCCCATCTATTTTCTTGGGCAGAATCCCATCACACTCACCGGGGCTGTGATCACGACGAGCACGGCCCTTACTACAATTGCGTTCTGGTTTTACGACATGTTTTTACCGGGACCGCCGCACCCTTATATCGGCCTTCTCATTTACTTAACTCTGCCTGGGATTTTCATACTCGGATTGCTTCTGATCCCGCTCGGCATTTGGATCAGGCGAAGAAAATTGCTCACTACCGGGGATCTTCCGTTAGCCTATCCCGCCATCGATCTCCGCCTTCCCATTGTCCGCCGTACGGTGGAGTGGGTCGCTCTGGCGACCATGGTCAATCTTTTGATTATCGGCACGGCATCGTACCGCGGCGTCGAGTACATGGATTCTACGAACTTTTGCGGAACCACTTGCCACACGGTGATGGCCCCGGAATATTCGGCGTACCAGAATTCTCCGCACTCGCGAGTGGCCTGCGTGGAGTGCCACATTGGACCCGGAGCCGGTTGGTTTGTCCGCTCGAAGCTGTCTGGGCTGCGCCAGGTCTTCGCCGTAACTTTCCACACCTATTCGCGCCCCATTCCTTCGCCGGTGAAATATCTCCGCCCCGCGCGCGAAACCTGTGAACAGTGCCACTGGCCGCAACGCTTTACCGGCGACAAGTTCCTGGTGAATACAAGTTACAAAGACGATGAGAAGAACACGCCGCAAACCGACGTTCTGCTGCTAAAAGTGGGTGGCCGCACCTGGCAGGGATCGGTCGGAATCCACGGGCATCACCTCGCCGACAATGCGCGCATTCGCTACATTTCCACCGACACCGAACGGCAGACCATCCCCGTGGTTTATTACACCGATGACAAAGGGAAGACGACCGAATTCGTCTCCACCGATGCGAAGGCTACTCAACAACAGTTGGATAAAGGCGAACATCGCACCATGGATTGCGTGGACTGCCACAACCGTCCCACGCACGCATTCGATCTGCCCGAAAATGCCGTGGATAAACAAATGTCTCTGGGACACATTAGTCCCGAACTGCCTTACATCAGGAAAAAAGCGGTCGAAGTACTGAAGGTGGACTATCCCGCGCGGGATGTCGCCAAAGGACGCATCATCGAAGAACTGAATAATTTTTACCGCACGAACTATCCGCAAATTTACGAAACGCGGCGCACTCTGGTCCAGCAAGCCGGCGATGAGGTCGCAGCGATCTATCTTCGCAACATCTTCCCCGATATGCGCTTGACTTGGGGCGCTCATCCCAACAATCTTGGGCACAACGATTCGCCGGGTTGCTTCCGCTGCCATGATGGCAGCCATACCAGCGCCGACGGCCAAACCATCACCAACGATTGTTCGGCGTGCCATCAAGTGTTGGCTGCGGGTGAGGAAAATCCTAAGGTTCTTTCCGATCTAGGGATGAAATAATCGCTTTCTAACCAAGCCTCTCAAGCCCTGCAAGAACAGGCTTCCACTCGCGGTACCAGGCCTTCCGCGCTCACAGCTAACACGCATTGGTGATACGAGTCACTTAACTTTCTCGCTGAGTCCCGCAATATTGCGGATGAAGGCGGACTCTCACGTGAAAAGTTATAACTTGAAGGCAATACGGCACCCGGAAGTCATGGCGAAGAGGTCGGTTCTCATCTCTAAGACTCCGCTGCTCGGCATGACTTTTTTCCTGCTGATGGCTCCCATCCTCATGCAAGCGCGGCCTCAGGCAAAGGCGCCGCAACCCCTTAAACAGGATGAAAGCTGCCTGGCTTGCCACGGGCAGGCTGGCATGGCGGCGGCGAACGGCAAGAGCATCTCGGTTGACCCCGTTAAGCATGCGGCCAGCGTTCATGGAGTTCTCGGTTGCACCGATTGCCACACAACTATTAAGGACTATCCGCATCCGGCAAAGGTGGCGAAGATTCAGTGCGCAACCTGCCACACCGATGAGTCGTCGCACGTAACCGCCAGCGCACACAGCGCGCTCGGCGCAGAAGCTTGCCAATCCTGCCATGGAAATCATCACGAAGTAACGGTCGCGGCACAGGTTACCCCGGCGAAGTGCGCGCAATGCCACGCCGATGAAGTAAAAGATTTCCGGCAAAGCATTCACGGGCAGGCCGCAGCCGCGGGCGATCCCGACGCGCCCACTTGTCTTTCTTGTCACGGAAGTGTGCATCAGATTCAGACCTCTGGGGACGCGGCCTCAACCGTGGCCAAGAAAAATCTGCCCGACACTTGCGCCAGTTGCCATAGCAACCAGCAATTTCTCTCGCGGCACAAAATTCCCTTCGCGCACCCCGTAGAACTCTACCGTCAAAGTGTGCACGGACGCGCCGTCGCCGGCGGAGATGGCGCGGCTGCAAGTTGTTCCGACTGTCACGGCAGTCACGGAATACTGCCTTCGCAGGACGCTCGTTCTAAGATTAACCACTTCAATATTCCAGTAACTTGCGGACAATGCCACGCCGATATCGCCAAAACCTATTCTGAAAGCGTGCACGGGCAGGCCATGAAGGCCGGCGAGCAAGGCGCTCCCGTCTGCGTTGACTGCCATGGTGAGCACCTGATTCTTGAGCCGAAAAATCAAGGTTCGCTGGTGAACGCTTCGCGTGTCTCCATGGCAACTTGCGGCCGGTGCCACAATGATGAACGCCTTGCGCTGCGTTACAACCTACCCACCGACCGTGTGCCATCTTTTGCCGACAGCTATCATGGCCTGGCCATGCGTGGCGGATCGCAGAGTGTGGCGAATTGCGCGTCGTGCCACGGCGTCCACAACATCTTTCGTACGGCTGATGCGCGCTCAACCGTGAACGCGGGGAATCTCGCGAAGACTTGCGGAAATTGCCATGCCGGGGCGGGTAGCCGCTTTGTCATTGGACCGGTCCACGTGCGCATCGGCGGTGGTCCGGCTCATCCGGTGGTGACGTGGATCCGCTGGACCTACTGGGCGCTGATCCCGATGACATTGGGATTCATGATCCTGCACAACTTGATTGACTTCATCGCAAAGATGCGACGGCGCAGGCCGGAGCGCGGAAGCGGCGCGAAAGTAACGCGCATGAATCTTAACTTCCGCATCGCGCACTGGGGAGTGATTCTGAGCTTTCCAACGCTCGTTTTTACAGGCTTTGCGCTTAAAAGTCCTGAGGCATGGTGGGCGCGTCCCCTTCTAATGTGGGAAGGTCATCTCGCATTTCGCGGCTTGGTGCATCGTACAGCCGCCGTGGTACTGGTAGCGGCGACTGTGTACCACTTATTTCATCTGGCAGTGAACAGAAAGGATCGCCTGTTCGTCAAAGCGATGCTGCCCGGATTCAAAGATGCCACCGATCTGCTGCAAGTCTTTACCTACAATTTGGGAATCACAAAAGTCGAGCCCACCTTTGCGAAATTCAATTACGCCGAGAAACTGGAATACCTGGCGTTCATGTGGGGGACGCTAGTGATGACACTCTCCGGCGTCTTGTTGTGGTTCAACAATTTCACGCTGCGCTACTTTCCGAAATGGGTGTCGGATGCGGCCACCGCCGTGCATTATTACGAAGCGGTGCTGGCGACCTTCGCCATTCTGATCTGGCACTCCTACATGGTGATATTCGATCCCCTGGTTTATCCCATGGATACGGCATGGCTGAATGGCAAAGTTCCGGCGGACCACTACCGGCATTCGCGTCCAGCATATTACCGGGCTTTGCAACGGGCGCATATGATCGAGACGCCGGCGGAACCGTTCGACGCAGCCAAGACAGATCAGCATCTTTCCGTCAGCCCCATCGAGGAAACTGAGGCGGCCGAAACGCTCGAGACGAAGAGTTAGGCTAAACTTCTGTCGATGACGACGGAAGGCCGATCCCGGACGGGCACTACGAAACTCAAGGGAATTCGAGCTTGCGTTTTCGACGCCTACGGCACACTGTTCGACGTGAACAGCGCGGCCCGCGCCGCGCAAGAGTATCTAGGGGACCAATGGGAGCCCCTCGCCGATCTGTGGCGCTCGAAGCAACTGCAATACACCTGGCTGCGCGGCCTTGGCGGACGCCATGCCGACTTCTGGCAAGTGACTGGCGACGCCTTGGATTTCGCACTCTCTGCCCTTCACATCGAAGACGCAGAGATGCGAACCCGGCTCATGAATCTGTATCTGATTCTGGAGCCGTATCCGGAAGTCGTTGAGACTTTGCGGCGTCTCCAAACGGCTGGGATGAAGCTGGCGATTCTCTCGAACGGAACGCCCACCATGCTTTCCGCAGCGTCAGCCCACGCCGGGATTGACCACTTTTTCGATGCCGTGCTTTCCGTGGAAGAGGTGAAAATTTACAAGCCCCATCCTTCCGTTTATAACCTGGCCTGCGAACGCTTGAGCTTTAGTGCGGATGAGATTTGCTTTCTATCTTCCAACGGATGGGATGCGTATTCCGCAAAGGCTTTCGGATTCCGCGTTTTGTGGTGCAATCGCTCTGGACAGATCGCCGAGCGCATTCCTCAAACTCCCGACGCGCAGATTGCGACTCTCGCCGAGTTGCCGGATATCGTGCTGAACTGACGTAAACCTTCGGTTGCTTTTCAGAGCAAAAGAACAGGGCCGGCCTTTTTCTGGCCGGCCCTAGACCCATGGGGAGGGCTGATCTCTACGCAGTAATCAAAGATTCCAACGCAACGCGATTGGGAATAAAAAGCGTCGCGCCGGTCTGCTGGATGATCCGCTGCTTCTTAAATCCGGCGAACAGACGACTGACGGTCTCGCGCGAGGTTCCGATCATTTGTCCGATTTCTTCATGCGTCAAACCCAGCTTCATCTGGCTGGGGTTCTTGGCCGTGCTGTTTTGATCGAGCCATCCCACCAGCAAGCGGGCAAGTTTTTCACTGGCGGAGTCGGAAAGAATCAGGTCGCGGATTTCGCGGCAAGTAGTGGCGTAGTCGGCACTGATGTGTTGCGTGACCCAGACCGCCAGTTCGCCGTGAGCGCGCATCAGGCGCAACAAATCGCATTGCCGCAGGAAGCTGATCTCGCAGGGCTCCTGCGTTTCAGCGGTCGCCTCATAGGCACGTCCGGAGACTACGGCGGCAACTCCTAGCGGACACCCGGCGTCGACAATTCGCAAGATGAGCGTGCGACCGTCGCTGCCGCAAATCGACAGCTTTACCCGGCCCCGGCGCACAATAAAGACACCTCGCGGCGACTGGCCCTCGGCAAATAGGACTGCTCCGGTAGGATAGGTCGTCGTCACTGCTTCCTGCTCGATTGCCTCGGCAACCGCGGCTGGAAGATCACAGAAAGTTTTATCTACGCTTACCAGTCTCTGAGCGTTATTTACCAGATGTGTGGCCATTTGTTGCCTCCGCTGACATCTCTACTTTGGCAACTACGTGGCCAATTATTGGAAAACCCTTTAATAAGGCCGTAACTGCACGTAAGCCTAAGACAAAGCATGAGTTAGTTTTATTCTGCACTTTTTGGCGGGCTTTGCCTGGGGGGCTGGGAAAGTGCCGAACTGCGTTCTTTCCCACAGCAGTGTGTGATCCCCATCACCGTTGCGAGGGTTACAGGGCACGGGGGGTGGGCAGACGTGCCAGGACCTCAACCCAAGGCACCGTGGATCGTATTCAATAGGGCAGTCCGGCTGAAGGGTTTCTCAAGCAGGGTTACGCCCGGCTTGAGGACGTCCCGGTTCGCCATCAGTTCTCCGGTGTAGCCGGACATATAAACAACCTTTAGTGTGGGGTGGCTGACACTAAGACGCTCCGCCAGTTCCGGTCCGCTCATGTGCCGCATTACGACATCCGTGAGGAGAAGATCAATCGGGCCGGGATGAGATTCCAGCCATTCGATGGCAGAGTTTCCGTCGTCCGCTTCTACGACGGTATAACCATGTTCATGGAGAAGCTGCCGGGTTAACCCGCGCATGATTTCGTCATCTTCCACCAACAGGATCGTGGCTCCGTGATGTTTCGGACTTTCGGCTTCCACATCGGGCTGCGACCTTAAGCCGATCTTATGTTCGGCGTTGGGAAGATAAATCTTGAAAGTGGTCCCGTGTCCAGGCTCGCTGTAGACCAGTATCTGTCCGCCATTTTGTTTCACGATGCCATAAACGGTCGCCAGCCCCAGTCCGGTGCCTTTGCCTGCCTCTTTCGTGGTAAAGAATGGTTCGAAGATGCGCGAAGAGGTTGCCTCATCCATTCCGCTGCCGGTATCGCTGACCGCGAGCAGGACGTACTTTCCTGGAACCATCGACCGGTGCCGTTCGGCGAACTCCTGATCAAATTTCGCCTCTCCGGTTTCCAGAATGAACTTTCCTCCGCGCGGCATGGCGTCGCGCGCATTCACCGCGAGATTCACGACGATCTGATCAAGCTGGCTGGGATCGGCCTCGACCACAGCTACGGGAGTTTTGGGCACGATCAGAATCTCCACATCCTCGCCTAGTAGTGGACGCAGAAGTTTGGTGATCTCTCTCAGCCGCTCGTTAAGATCGAGAATCTGCGGCTGGACCTTATTGGTCCGGCTGAAGGTGAGCATCTGGCGGGTCAACGAGGTTCCGCGCTCGACGGCTTTTTTAATATTCTCCACGTAAATCGAGGCTTCGGCGGCAGAATCAATTCGATCGCGCAGAAATTCGGTGCAGGCGTTGATGATTCCCAGAATGTTATTGAAGTCGTGCGCCACGCCTCCCGCGAGTCTGCCGACAGCTTCCATCTTTTGTGCCTGACGAAGTTGCACCTCGGCGCGTTTCTGACCTGTGATGTCGCGAGCGATCGCGGACGCTCCCACAATCTCACCGATGGCGTTGCGCAACGGGGCCACGGAAATCGACACGTCCAGATGACGTCCATCTTTTGTCACCCGTGCAGATTCGTAATGGTCGATGCTTTCCCCGTCCGAAATTTTGTGAAGAATTTCAGAAATCTCATTGGGCCGATCTGCAGGGATAAGCATGGCGATGCTTTTCCCGATGACTTCTTCCGGCGCGTATCCGTAGATTTGTTCGGCGCCCTTGTTCCAAGTTGTAATGATCCCGTTCAAATCTTTGCTGAGGATTGCGTCTTCCGAGGAATCGATAATCGAGGCCAGGCGCGAACGATACTCTCCCAGCTGCTCTTCAGTTCTGCGATAGAGTTCTTCGTTCGCCCGGCGCAACTCTTCTGCAATTTTTTTGCGATCCGTGATGTCCCGAATCGCACTGAGTACGAACGTTCCTTTCTCCGTAGTGACGGGGCTCAGGCTGATTTCTACAGGGAACTGGGAACCGTCTCGACGCCTTCCGTAAAGGTCGAGATCCGCTCCCATCCGTCTGGTCTTCGGATTTTTTGCAAAGTTGTCGCGGTGTTGGTGGTGCTGCCGGCGATAGCTATCCGGAACCAGAATTTCCACTTTCTGGCCCACCAACTCGTCGCGGTCGTAGCCAAACAGTTCCTGGGTTTGGGAGTTGACCTGAACGATTGTGCCATCGCGATCGACCGCAACGATCGCGTCAGGCAGGGCTTCGAGCAGATCGCTGGAGAGCAGCGCTTCGGCCATGGTTATAACCGACACCGAAGAAACACGCTTGCCATAATTTGAGGGATGTTCCAGAGTACTACTCCACGCAACTTCACTTGTCTTGAACTCAATCTAGTCGCATCGCGCCTGCCTGTAAAGGGAGCGAGCGTTCGCTTTGTGACAAGTTACACTGCACTGAGATTCAATTATCACTGCGCCGTCGGAGCGATGATGCTAAGGTGACTTTGGCTCGAGCTCCCGGCTCCGGGAAAGCATTCAAACCTCGTCCCGCGCCCGAGGGCCCCTGCCTGGTACCAGTTGTCCATTCTCTCACCAAAAGGAGCACTTTTATGTTTGCACGTATTCTGGATTGCGAAATCAAGCTGGAAAAGAAAGAAGAGTTCGTAAAAGTCGTAAAGAATGAAGTTCTGCCCATTCTGCGCAAGCAACCCGGCTTTCTGGAGATTCTCCCTCTGTTTCCCGAGAAGATGAAAGAAGAGAAAGTGATCACCGTCAGCCTCTGGAACACCAAGGCCGATGCAGAGCGCTATGAGAGGGAATCGTATGCGAAGATTCTCAACATTGTGAAACCCTTCGTGACCACGGCGGTCAATGTCAGCTATCACAAGCTGGAGACCTCGCTGTGCGAGCACTTCGTCGCCGCGCTCGTTGCCTAAGTCGAACAGATGTAAGAGTATAGGAATCCGGGGGAATTCCCCCCGGATTTTTTTATAGTTGAGAGCGAATTCCCCTCGCTACAGTGCTGCTGATATTCGCCACAGTGGCATCCTTTAGCCTTTGTCTTCCGTGTTTTGTGACCTTTCTCTGCCCGTGGCACCCTTTGGCCCAAAAGTTCCTCAACTTCTTCGCGTTTTGTGCCGATGGTTTCTGTAGCCCGAATTATGTCCCTTTCACCGACAATCTTGCTGCTTCGCAATCTCAAGGCAAGGCTGTTGCTTTGCGGCCTGTTCTTCGCGTGCTTGTCCAGTTCTGGAGCAGCCCAGGAATCTTCGAATGGCACCTTCTACAGTAACGCATCCGAAGTTCGCATCGTGTTTTTTGCCACCGATAAGAAAAATCGTCCGTTGCAAAACCTCACCAAGGATGACTTCGCCGTGGTCGATAACGAAGAGGTGATTCGTGACTTTCGGAGCTTGACTCGCTCCACGGAGATGAAACTGGATGTCATCGTGCTTTTCGACGCCAGCGACTCTGTTTTGCCGCGCTTCCAGCAAGAAATTGCGGACCTTCTTCAGTTGCTCTTGCCATGGCCCTGGAATCCAGACGACGAGGTCTCGGTTCTTTCTTTTAGCGGCACCCAGACCTATCCATTGTGCGCCGGAGATTGCGCCGGTTCCTTAACGGCCGATCGGATAATGGCCGCGCCCAGAGGCGGATCGACTCCACTCTTCGATGCTCTCGATACCGCCGCCAGCTTGCTGCAAAGCCGCCCGCGGCCAGATGTTTGGCCTGTCATCATTCTGTTTTCGGACGGCGACGATACCATCAGCATCGATTCTTATAGTCAAGCAGTGGAAAAGATTCTTACGAGCCAGACCCACGTCTACGCGGTTGACCTCAATCGCTTCGGCCCATCGAGAGGAAGAAGAACCCTGCAAGAGCTCGCGGATACTTCGGGCGGCCGGTACGTCGAAACCGGGGACGACGCGACTCGAATCTCCACCGCGATCCTCGAGGACTTGCATTCCGCCCGTGTGGTCACATACGCTCTGCGGCCGTCCAATTCTGATTTTCATGCCGTTCGCATTCTTCCCAGCCATGACCTCAACTTGCAATTTCGCAGTATGCACGGATACTACGCGCCGCCCTCGAATACATCCACGGAGGACCATCCATGAAGCAAACAGCCTGGCTGATTTTCTTGCTGTGCGGTCTGGCGAGTTCGCCGGCACAGATAGGAATCTATCAACACGGTTCTGTCGTCCGCATGCACATGGGCGACTGCACGGTTATGCACCAGGGCTTCCTGACGAATTTCGGGCCACCTTCGGCGCCGCAAACTGTCGAATCTTGTCCGGAATACACTTTGATCTCCGACAACGTCGTGTTCGTGATCGTAGGTAGATCGTCCAATCAACTTATTCCGCTGGCGGAAACCATCGACTTTCGCTTTCAGAAAAACGAGCTCGCAGTACGGGTTGACGATGCCAAGCGCGAGGTCAAGTTCACCATTAAAGACATGATCGTGCGTTCGGAATGGGACCGCCTACAGCGCCATATCGACGAAAAAATGAAAGCTCCAGAAGTGCGCGAAGCCGAACGATAACCGTGATCCGAACCTTGCGCCGCGTGATCTCCCCCGTTTCCCCGTGGGTGAGCAGTCGGGTTACGGGTGTTCAGACAGCATTCCCAACCCCTCGAACCGCGCGTAGACATCCCCGTCCTGTGACGGACGTCACATTCTCCTGTGACCTAAAATGCTGCCCGCCTGCTGATCCCCCTTTAAGGTAAGTGAGCGAAGGAAAGAGATCAGGGATGGAAAACGAAATTGATTTGCGGCCAGATTTGCAGCCCACCGCGTCGTCCTGGCGAGCGAAGCAGGCATACGCCATGGCGGTGATCAGCCTCGTGATCGGACTGGCGATGGGATACCTGGTTCGCGGCTCGCAATCCCCTGCGCCACCTCCGCCGCAAGCTGTCTCCACTGCGCCTCAACCGGTCCCGCAATCCCCGCATACCGCCGCTGGAATGGGCGGCGGCCCCATGCCCAGTCTTGAAAAAATGAAAAGGATGGCCGACGACAAGGCCGCGCCGCTTCTCGAAAAACTGAAGGCGGACCCGAACAACATCTCTCTGCTGACCAAAGTTGGAGACTTATACCTGGCGACCCACCAGTTCAAGGTCGCAGCCGGTTACTACGACAAGGCATTGCAAGTAGATCCGAAGAACGTCCCCGTGCGCACCCAGATGGCTTCGTGCCTCTATTACAACGGCGACATCGATGGTGCGATCGGTCAACTGCAGCAAGCGCTGCAGTACGATTCCAAGGACGCGAATTCTTTGTTCAACCTGGGCATGATTAAATTGCAGGGGAAAAAGGACAGCAAGGGAGCACTCGCAGCCTGGCAGCTGCTTTTGAAATCAAATCCGCAACTCGGCGCAGATCGTAAAGCCATGGTGCAGAAACTGATAGCCGATGTCCAGACGCAGAGCAAGGGTTAGCACGAACCGTAGGAACAAGGAGCAAAGACAATGGCACCGATGAATAAAGATCGAGAAACTGCTGCCGCGACCGAGCAATGGACCAGCGTCCAAGCCTACGCGTTGGCAGTGATTTGCCTGCTGGTTGGAATCGCGGCAGGCTGGTTTGTCCGCGGATCGCAGAGTCCGGCTATCCCCGATACCGCGAATGCTGCCGCGCCCGCTCCGACCATGGGAACTCCGAACCTCAGCGCGCCCGCTCCTACGCCGGAGCAGATGCAAAAGATGGCCGACACACAAGCCGCTCCGCTGCTGGAGCAGCTTAAAGCAGATCCCGCCAACGCCGGACTTCTGGAAAAACTCGGCGACGTTTACTACGACACACAGGTCTTCCCCGCTGCGATTGACTATTACCAGCGCACGCTGAAGATCCAGCCGGCAAACACCGGCGCTCGCACCGACATGGCTACTGCGTACTGGTACTCGGGCGACCCCGACACCGCCATCGTGGAATTCCAAAAATCGCTTTCGTACGAACCCACCAAGGCCAATACGCTCTTCAATCTGGGCATCGTGGAGTGGCAGGGCAAGATGGATGTCGACAAAGCCGTCGCCACCTGGACGAAGCTACTCGAAACCAATCCGAATTATCAGGGCAAAGACAAAGTTCTCGAACTGATTGCCCAGGCCCAGAAACATTCCGGCGTGAAGCCGGGGACGCCAGCGAAGCCTTTGCAATAGGGCGGATAGAAAATTACTTGGCTGGCAAAGTTTTCAGCGCTTGCCGTCGTCCGGCTTCGATCTGGGAGCGGAACTCCGCTCCTAACGAGAACGCTTCACCGCGAAACGGGCTTTCACGCTCTGCGTTCTTAAACGCATCCAGCGCAAGATCCGCGTGGCCAAGTTTAAGTTCGACATTTCCGAGACCGAGATATAACCAGTGAGGGCGATTCGACCGATCCGCTGCGCTTTTCAGAATGCGTGCCTCTTCCGCATAGCGGCCGTCATGATCGTATATTCGGGCAAGTGCCACCGGCGCATCGTCCGTGGAGCCAAGCTTTATCGAAATGAGCAGCTCTTGCTCGGAGTCGTTGGCCAATCCGATATTTCCGAGCGCGATCCCTTTTGCGTAATGCAGAAATGCATTCCCGGGAAAGATGTGCTCCGCTTTTTCGAGGCACTGCATCCCTTCCTCGTTTCGAT
>Ga0302319_10003464_pt1 | contig 33008 bp, 26 predicted proteins | sample Bog_T0_2_FD_203319 | JGI IMG/M metagenome (GOLD analysis project Ga0302319, IMG submission 203319) | Peat permafrost microbial communities from Stordalen Mire near Abisko, Sweden - Bog_T0_2 | ecosystem: Environmental > Terrestrial > Soil > Wetlands > Peat | place: Sweden: Abisko, Stordalen Mire... | reverse complement strand
TATAAAAACAGGAGGTTGACGCGAATGGCGCGAATGGGCGCGAATTTTCCAGGATGACTTCCCCTTGTGGGTGCTTGCTTTCCGCCGCGACGTGAGCGCCGTTGCGGTCGCAAAACACGCAAACTGTCATTTTTCTAGGACTGACCCCTTTTAAGGACTGACCCCTTTTAGGGCGTGACCCCTTTTAGGGCGCGTCACTCCGTGCGCGCCGCGCCTGGAACGAGCGGGTGCAAAATTTCCCTGCCGTCGCCTTCGAACGAATCAGTTCAACCACAGATGGACACAGATGAACACAGATAAAGAAAACCGGTTTGTTGCGAATGGCGCGAATTTTTCTGGAATCGGAAACGACTTCCCCGGAGGCGTTTGCCTCCCGCCTGGGGGCGGAACGCCGCCGTCGCCAAAAGCCATGCAAACTGTCATTTTTCTAGGACTTTACATTCGTAAAAAAGGAAAGAATTTCTGACAGTTGAAATGTTCGCATTGTCGCAGAAGTGCCCACGTTTGCTCGGTTATTTCACGCAAGCCACTACTATACAGAATCATATAGCGATTATAAACAAACTTATCATCAGTCAGATTTTTCAGAGTCGCAGTAGCGCCTTACGGCTAGACCCGTTTGGCCATTTTGGGCTATGTGAATAACTTGCGAACAAGAGCTAACATTTTGATCTTCGTAATCAAGTAGCCTACTGCTAAAAACATATCATGGTAGAACAAAGACAGTTTGAGTTTGGCCATGGCTGGAAGATGCCTAAACGCCCGCAAGGCCAGTTTAGGCGACGGCGCAATACCGCCACAGCCAAGCCAGTTGTAGTTTCTGCCAGAGATGACGACGGGCAATTTTTCTTCCAGCCAAAAGCCCAAAGCAGCGTTACGATTCAAATTCTGTTCTCTGTTGGGCTGATCGCTTCACTCTGTCTTGCTTTTGGATTTCAGAAGGGAATTGATCGTTTTTCGCACTTTGCAGCCATGTTGACTTGGCAATTTTTGTGGGGGCTTTTTGGTGGTTGCATTATGGTCGGATACCGTGTTTATACCTTCGCAATTAAACTGACTGACGATTCCCCATGGCCACGCCTGACTTTCAAAAAGTGTCTGTTGTTTGCATGGTGGGCGGGATTTCCAATTACGTCAGGATTTCTGAGCATGGTTTGCGAACCTCATTCGCCGCTGATGGCCGTTTTCGAGGGGGCATCCGCTCCAGCTTTGTTTCTGCTGCTTGCCAAGGACTTTCGTGTCTGATGAATGCCCCAGAAAAATCCTAAAAAGCCGTCTTGTCCATTGTTCGTGTTTGTTTCACTATCTTTCCGAAGCCAAATTTCACAAGAAAATATAATTCCATGGAAAAGCCCATTGTTTTTTTAAGTCATTCGTCGCAGGATAAGGCCCCACTTGCGGCACTGCAACGAATCCTTGATGAGCGGGCCGCAGGCTCCTTGGAATTCTTCTTATCATCTGACGGTGAAAGCATACGCTTCGGGCGTAATTGGGTTGTTCGCGTGAGCGATGCTTTGAGTCGAGCACAATTAATGTTTATTTTTCTCTCACCAAAATCAGCCAACTCGAAATGGATTCATTTTGAGGCTGGCTGCGCTTATGCAAGGGACGTTCAAGTTGTGCCCGTTTGTCTGTCTGGTATGGACCTCGACAGAATCACTCCCCCATTGAGCCTGCTACAGGGATTTAATTTGCATTCGCATGAAGCTCTGGGAAACATTGCGCGAACGTGCAATGAGCAATTTGACATGAGGATGAATGAGGTTTTTTCGCGTGAAGACTTCGACTTAATTAACAAAGAGCTTTCTGATGCCGCTGGCAGCTTTTTTGGTGAGCAGACAGAGCTCATTACCGAAATTGGTATGAGTGCGACGAAAGGCAAAGGCCCGCTCCCTGATTCTAATAGCATTGCGTCATTAAAAGAAATTTGCATAGGGGCAGGCGAACAACCACTTGTGGATACTTGGGAATCTAAACATGGTTATGCAGATACGAAGATTCAGACGACGCGGTTGGAACTTCCAGGCTGCATTATCAAAAATGAAGGCACGGAGCTCTCGATCAGACTGTCGCCTGAACGTTTTCACATAAATGCGCCTCTGATTGATAAATGGTTCGAAAAAGAAGCCTTCCAATGTGGTTTTGCATGTCGCGTGCAGTTTTCAAAACAGGTAACTGGCGAGCAGAATAGGCTACGCGTAACATCGCGATTACATCGGTATGGCATCAAAGCTATTGACGCATCACATGATGCCTACGCTTTCAATGGGTATGCGTTTCATTTTTACGCTGGCGGAGGAAATATTAGTTTCCATTTCAACCTAGTTGGTAAGCTGGCCGATGACCGAATCTCAATCGTTCTTAGAAACATTTTTGAAGCTCAAGTCCTCTGGATTAACACTCCCGATTGGTTAGAAATGATGCAGGGTTAAAGTTCATCTTAAAGAGTAAAGGGTCAGTCCTAGAAAAATGACAGTTTGCGTGTTTTGCGGCCGCAACGGCGCTCACGTCGCGGCGGAAAGCAAGCGCCCACAAGGGGAAGTCATCCTGGAAAATTCGCGCCCATTCGCGCCATTCGCGTCAACCTCTTCTGCTTTCTTATCCGTGTCCATCCGTGTCCATCCGTGGTTAAAATATTTTTCTCTGCGCCTCCGCGTCTCGGCGGTTAATTTAGCCCGGCAACCCTTTTCTTTGCGCTCTTTGCGTTCTTTGCGGTTGCTGAACCAATGGGATTGGCGCGCTTTACCCAGCGTAGCCGCTCCCCCGTCGCGGCAACGCTGGGCTGAATGATTTAATCCCTTCGGGATAAGGGGCCAGGGGATTGCCGATTGCCGATTGCCGATGCGCCCTACTTACTTACTTTTCTCGCCCGCAGATGTTCCGGCCACCAGCGGATAAATGACGCCGGCAAAAACCGCGCCGAGGATGGGGGCCACCCAGAACAGCCAGAGTTGTCCCAACGCCCAGCCGCCCACGAACAGCGCCGGGCCCGTGCTGCGTGCCGGATTGACGGACAGATTCGTGACGGGGATGCCGATCAGATGAATGAGGGTCAAACCAAGGCCGATGGCGATCGGGGCAAAGCCGGCCGGAGCGCGCCGATCCGTGGCCCCCAGGATGATGAACAAAAAAAAGAACGTGAGCACGAATTCCGAGACGAACGCGGCGGGCATGGAATAGTGGCCCGGGGAATGTTCCCCAAAACCATTGGAGGCAAACCCGCCCGCCGTGGAAAATCCGGCCTGGCCGCTGGCGATCACGTACAGCACCGCCGAACCCGCGATCGCCCCCAAAACCTGACTGATAATGTAAGGGAGCAATTCGGCCGTGGAAAAACGTCCGCCGACACAAAGTCCAACCGATACCGCAGGATTCAGGTGGCAACCGGAAATGTGGCCGATGGCATAGGCCATCGTCAGCACCGTCAAGCCAAAGGCCAGCGCCACCCCCACGAACCCGATGCCCAGATTAATCGGCGACGCGCCTTCGGTGGCGATGAATTTGGCCGCCAGCACGGCGCTGCCGCAGCCACCAAACACCAGCCAAAAGGTGCCAAAAAATTCCGCCAGCAGTTTGTTTTTCATTTTGACCGGGATTCCTCACTTGGTTGCTTGCCCACGATTGACGTGGACCCTTCTCCAACCTTCCTTCCAGCTCAAGAGATTTGCAAGTTATTTTATCCCCGGTCGTTTTTCTCCTTTTTTCTGGGGTCGAAATGGGGTCAACCATTAAGTGACTCATGGCGCATTGGGAGTGAAGCCCCGCCAGAACCATTATTTTTCGATACAGCTCCCAGTCTGGCTTATGCCGGTCCACCGGCGTGCGAGTCTTTCATTTTGTGTTCTTTGCGTGCTTTGTGGCCCAAGTCGCGCCCCTTCGCGCAATTCGCGTCAACCGCTTGTTTTTTATCCGGAAATGGAAGCCGCATACAAAATTGTACGCACCTTGGGTGGCGGCGCGGGTGGCCGTTTCGTCGGGCCAGTGGCCCGACGAGACGGGCGGGTCGCCCGTGCACCCCTTCCAATTTCGGATTTCGGGTTAAACCCAAAAATCGGAAAGGGCAAGGCCGGACACAGACCGGTGATCCTGCCGAATCCATCCATCAATCCATCAATCCATCAATCCATCAATCCATCAATCCAATAATCCATCAATCCATCAATCCATCAATCCATCAATCCAATAATCCATCACCCCGCCCCGAGCCCCCGCCGTTATTTCGGGGCTTCGGGGGTGGCAAGCAGCTTTTGGAATTCGGGCAGGGCGCGCAGGCGCGCGAGCCGGGGGTCGGTGCGCGCGGTGTCCAGCAAATCATGGGCGGTGGGCATCTTGGCTTTTCGCTGCGCATTCAGGCTGAAGGCGGCCTTGAGATTCTCCATGGCTTCGGGGGTGTTGCCCAGGATGGCTTGCAGGGCGGCCAGATCGTAGCGGGGTTCCGGCTGGTCGGGGGCCAGGGCCACCATCTTTTTGATGGCGGTTTCCAGCCGGGGAAAGTTGCTCATTTCCGCAAAACACTGGGCGGCGGCGGCGGCATCCGAGAACGAGACGGCCGGATCGGCGATGGCGGCGTCCAGCAATTCATACGCGCGATTGGTCTGGCCCAACTCCATGTAGGCGGTGCCCACCACCACTTTGTTTTGTGCGGAAAGGGTGCCGGGGGCCAGGCTGGTCACCTTCTGGAAGGCGGCGACTTGCCGGGGGTGATCCCCCGCTTGGCCGCAATACTGGGCAATGCCAACGGCCTCCGGAAAACTCAGTTCCGGGCGGGCCAGGGCGGTGTCAAACAATTCATCCGCCTCGCTGCTTTTTTGCATTTGCAGGCAGGCCGCCCCGAGCATGACGAGATTATGCACATTGCCCGGGTTGGTGCGCGCCATGGCCTCCATGGCCTCCATTTGTCCCAGGGCCTGATTGAATTCTTGCGCATGGTCATTCACCTGTTTTTTGTAGGACTCCACATTCTTGATCAGCTCGGTGATGGAGGAGTTGAACGGATCCAATTTCTGGCAGATTTGCCCCACCAGAATGGCATCATCAAAATGATGGATGGCCGCTTCCGAATGGCCGCTCATCTGCTCGGTCTGGGCCATCTGGAGCAGGAAATTGACGTAGCGATAGACCGCTTCCGGACTGTACGGGCAGAACGCAAAGGCCTGTTTGAAGGCGAATTCCGTCTCGCGAATCAGCGCCTGCTGGGCCGCCGGGGTTTTTTGCCGGTACTCCGCCTGCGCCTGGCTCATGCGCCAGAAATACATGCCCGCCTGGGAGCTGCGCAGCTTGGAGAAGGCTTTCTGCGCGTCGTCATCGCGCACAAACGCGCGGTCGCCGGTGTAGCCGCTATAGTTGTTGTGAATGTAGGTGTGGTCCACAAAGTCGGCGATTTGCTGGACCGTGGTGTCGTACGTGATCCAGTTGCCGCACAACCGGGTGGAATATTGCGTCCAGAACTGGTGGTCCAATTGCAACACATTGGTGGACAGCTCGGTCTGGGGCTCGCGATTGATCTTCATGATGATGCCGAACGGGGTTTCGTAGGGGTACATCCAGTCGAGCGGGAAGCTTTCCTCGACATAGAAGGAATTGGTGGGGTTGTGGTCGAAGATAACCTTGCACAGCAGGCCGTTGATATTCATGACCGCCGCCTGGCCGGAAACCTGCACCCGGCCATTCTCGACCCGCACGTCCTCGCCGGGCTTGAGCTGGCCCAGTTGCTGGCGGCGGGCGGCATCCTGGGTGTATTCTTCAAAACTCCGCTGGGAATCGTCAGGCGAGGGGATGTAAATTTCCGCCGGCGGATAAACCCCGCGCGCGCGCCGGTATTTTTCCACATACGCCCCCCAGGCGGTGAAGGGACGATCCAAGACTTGATAGAGACAGCGGTTCACGGCATTGAACAGCCCGCTGCTGGCAATTTGATCGCACGCCTGGTTTTCGTTGTTAATCATCGCGGCCTGGGCTTGCGGGTCCGCCTCGTTTTTCGCGGTGCGGTCATAGGCACTGCCGGTGGCTTTGCGCCAGGCATGCGCGCCGAGGCTGAAGACGTACTTGGACAGTTCGCTGAAGAACGGGGGATCCTGCTGCTGGGAGCGGAAATATTGCGCCCGCAGGTAATCGAGATAGGTGCCGTCGGCCAGCGCGTTTTGCGTGATGAGATAACAGTCGCGGCGGTCGAATTTCTGGTCCTGTTCCGGCTGGCAGCGATGCGGAATAAAGCTGTCGCAAAAGATCGAGTACGTGGGGCAGAAACGGCCGGGGTCGGTGCCGCCGAAGAGGATGGTGTTGCGGTCCATCTCGGGATAGATCAAGGCGGCGTTGGTCGGATTTTTCAGCAGGGCGGCGCGCAGATCATTGTCGTAGCTGAGCTTGCCGGTCTGGGGATCGGTAAAGGGCGGGGTGAACATGTCGTGGCCGAACCAGAAGCCGAACCAATGGTTGCGCTGTTCGCTCTTGTACCAATGCGAAAGCCCCGACCACACGGGCATGCACACAAACAGCGCCAGCATGATCAGCACCGGACCGCGCCGGCGATAAACCAGGAACGCCCCCATCAGACACAGCGGAATGGCCACCAGGATCAAGTTGGCGAAGATGGGCAGGGCATATTGACCCTGGTCAAAGGCCATGAGGATGTGGCGCGGCAATTGATGCAGGCCGCCAATATCACCCGCCGGGCCGTAATACAGGTTGCCGGCCGCATCATAGAGGCAAAGGATGGCCAGGACCACCGCGATGGTTCCGCCGACAAATCCCCAGATGCGGATTTTCTGGTAATGCGTGGCGGTGTAGGCCGCCAGCAGGGTCAAGCCATAGCCGATCATCATGGCGAAAAGGCCGTGCGAGGCGGTGAAAAACACCTTGTTCAAATCCGTGGAGGAGCGGTCCGGCGACACATCAATCATCACCACCAGAATGACGGAAAGGAAAAAGTAGATCGCGGTGACCCCGAGAATCCAGGCGCGTTCGCGCTTGTGCAGCTTCAGCAGGAAGCCGAACGGCAGCAAGCCAATGAGCATATAAACCCGGCTGAAGGACTCGGACAGCCCTTGGGCGATGTACTTCAACTGGAACAGGAATTTGTGAAAGTCGGACGTCCCGTGAGTCCCCTCATATTGGCCGCGACTCAGCGCATGGAAGAAGCCTTCCACCGTGCGGGGATAGCCCCATTGCATGGGCGGATCGGTCATGCAAGAAACCGGCTCATAAAAGTAAACGCAAACCCCCACGGTCCAGGCCAGCCCCATGATGACGGAGGTCAGCCATTCCTTGCTCATAAAAATGAGGACGACACTGGTGGGAATGAGGATGACACTGGTGAGAATGAGCCCCGCATTGGTGAGCGTGGAGAGGAAGCCAAGGAAGTTAACCAGGGTCGCCGCCAGCGAAGTCAGTTGTTCCGACGGGTCATGCAACAGGCGATGCAAGGCGGCGTCCAGGGACACCCGGAGCAGGAGGCCGATGAGCAGAGGCGCGCTGGTGAAAACAAACAGGTTGCGCCCCCAACGGCGGATATCCTTGCTCAAAAAGATGAGGACGGCACTGGTGAGAACCGAAATGAAGCCAATCATGTTGAACAACGCCACCTCAATGGAACTCATGTTTTGCAAGGCGGGGACCGTATCCATGAGCATCCGGCAGGCGAGATAAAACACACTGTTGAAAAGGAACAGGTTGCGGCCCAGGCGCGGTGCCGCCAGCGCGATGGCCACCTCCACGCCCATGGCGCTCAACAACAGCGTCTGGTGAATGGTGATGCACAAGCCATACAAAAACATGGCCAGATACAAATACCGGCGCTGCTGGGGCGCATACATCCAGCGCATCAGGCACGCCAGCACCGCGATCAGCCACGGCACCCCAAACAGGGAAATGCGGTTGATCACCACCGATTCGCTCCACATGAAAATATCCAACCCCAGCAGCATGCCGGCCACCAAACCCGAAACCGAGCAGATGGCGTTTTCCCACTGGCGCGGCAAATCCTTGAGGGTTTCGATGCCTTCAATCAACATGCTGCTGCCCCGCGAAACCATCAGCGCCAGCAGACCGCAACCCATCGCGGCCGCAAAGGATTCGCCCACCTCCACGCGCCAGGCCACGTTGCCAAAGGGCAGAATGAACGTCCAAAACCAGGCATAAACCGACCAGAACGGGTAACCGGGAGGGTGCGGAATGCCGGCATAAAACGCGCCAGTGCACAGTTCTCCGGAATCCTCCAAAGTCTGCTCGGGGGCCAGCGTGAGCAGGTAAACGATCCAGATGACGCCAAAAGTGACCAGCAGCGTCAGCCAGTCGGTCGGCCGGAACATGGGGGCGACCTGGGCTGGGGCCGGGCCGGGCGGCGGCGGCACGGGTTTGGCGGCTTGGGTTTCCTTCGGTTGATTGGGCTGATGGGGCGGCTTCGGTGTCGGCTTTTCCATTTTCAACTTCAGTTGGTCAAATTCGTTGTCGGCGTAAAACGGATACTAGACTGGAAAACACTCTGGTTTGTCCAATCAAAAGTGACGGCGGCCAGGTGGTTTTGCCCCGAGGAGGCGCCGCCGGAGGCGAAAGCGGCGTTGTCCTGATTGTGGAGGATCAAGGCCATGGGCACGGTTTCCTTCACGCCATCGTGGTTGAGCGCGACCAAGGCCAGCAGGGCGCACGCCATGGTCGGGGCCAGGCAACGCCACAGCCAGCGGATGTCGGGGACCATCTCCTGGTCCTGGGCCGGACGAAGGAGGCGGCGTTTAAGTGCCGCTGACGGCGGGCGTGGCTGCCAGGAGCGCAAGGTTTTCTCGTCCATCGGTTTCATAAACAGTTCCCGTCAGTTTGGTTTTGAGCTTTTGAATGCCGTAACGATAACGGCCGGCGGCCGTGTTGGGGGAAATATCCAGCAGGCCGCCAATTTCCTCAAACGTGCAGCCGTGCCAGACTTTCAACACAATCGCTTCCCGTTGCTCCAGCGGCAATTCCGCCAGGCTGCGCATGGCGGCCCGTTCCGCCGGGGTTTCGTCCGGGGTCTGCTCAAACCAGCGCAGGGATTCCCATTCGCGGGTGAAACGCCGCCAGAGGCTCCGGCGATGATTCAAGGCCCGGTTGCGGAAGGCGCGCACACAATAATGGCGGGCCTTGGCCGGGGGGGATTCCAGCTGCAGCAGCGCCAGGAAGGTTTCCTGAACCACATCCTCCGCCTCGCCATGGCTCAACCCAAGCGCCCGGCCATAAAGGATCAGTTGCGCCGCCTGCTCCGCAAAGAGGCGTCCGCACCAATGAGTTGAATCAGCTTCGTTCACGATTTCAATGGATAGACACCTCGGACCGCAAATTTGTATAAAAAAAGTGCCGGTCGCCCGCCGATCTCAGCCGCCCCTCAGACCATCACTTGTTCAATGGCGCGGCGCAGCTCTTCCAGGGAAACCGGCTTATTGAGCAGCAGATTCACGCAGAGGTTGATCTCCCCCTCGGAAATCAAATCATCAGCAAAGGCCGTGATCATGATGATGCGTTGATCCGGTCGGGACCCGCGGAGGCGGGCAACGAGCTGATCCCCGGTCATTTCTGGCATCAGATAATCGGTGATGACCAAGTCAAACGTCCCCTGGCCAAACAACGTCAAGGCTTCCTGTCCATCGCTGGCAGTCAGGACGGTGTGTCCATGATGCTTGAGCATCAGTTGCATGGCCCGGCGAACGGTTGGTTCGTCATCCACCACTAATATTTGATACCTCGGTTTCGAGGCCTCTGGCATTTATCCCTATAAAATAGGCGCTTTCTTTGAGAAGGCAATCCTAACTTCTGATGACACGTTTCCGGGCTTTCCGCAGGGGTGGCACGGGCCACTGGCCCGTCCTGCCGGGCTACCAGCCCGGCTGAGCGGAGCGGGGCGCACGGTGGGGAACGGTCTCCGCATGCCAAAAGAGCGCCTCACCCGTTCCGTCCAGCGGGTCGCCGGACGGTACGGGCCAGTGGCCCGTGCCACCCTTCTTTGCAACCGCTCGATAATGCCGGACTTTATAGCGCCCCCGCGGTTCGGAAGCGTGAAACGTGATGCGTGCTGCGTGCTGCGGCGAGATTCGCGACCGCTGAAAAAGGCGATTGACAAAAACCTGCATGGAGGTAATATACGACTATATTTGTCGTATCTAGCATGGAGGATACAGCACTTGAAGATTGAACAAGTGCCCAAAGCTGCATTTTTTCCGCAGCCGGATTTTTTATCTGCCTCAAATAACGACATCTTTAATCGTTCATAAAACATGAGCTTAATTCAACAAAAAGCGCCCGTGGTGGGTGGGGATGCGAAATGGCTGGAACTGGTGGTCCAGCACGTCAAATCCCTGCGCTATGGCGTCGTGGAAATCGTGGTGCATGATTCCCGCGTGATTCAGATCGAGAAGACCGAGCGCGTGCGATTGGACAAGGCGGACAATCGCGCCGACCCAAGCCAACCCTGAGCCTTGAGTCGGATGAGTCGGAATGAGTCGGATGAGCGGACTGGGAAAAGGCTTGCAAACCGTTGGCGGAGGCAGAAAATCACCATAGCGGCCCAGGCTGGTCCCGGGCCGGAAACCAAATCGATAATCCCGCTGATTGATGCCGAAATGAATTGCTGCCAGGCCGTAATAAGGCATTTTTTATTGGCCCTTTTGTGCGGTCTGCCAGGTGCCTTCGCCGTGAGCGCGCAGACAGTGACCAACCTTCTGGACCAGTTCAATCCATCCGGGGTCGGCACCAATAGCTATGCGGGCGGCCAGATCGGGAACGTGTGGGGCAACTGGTTTGGCGGCGCGTTTCAGTCGCTCGCCTGGGATGGCAGCAGTGATGCCAATAACAACCCCGGCTCCGGCTCGCTGAAAATCACCGCCAATTTCCCCGTAAACACGGACCAGTTCACGGTTTGGGACGGCATCAATGGCATCAGCCCCGCCCTGAACGGGGTGGTGTACACAAACTTTCAATGTGACATCCGGTTTGCCCCGGGCTCCGCCACGGCGGGAGGCAGTTTTGGGAACGTGGAATTTGGCCAGGGCACGCCCGGTTATGGCCAGGATTACTGGCCGGGCGGCAGCGTCTCCGTGGCGGCCGACAACACCAACTGGGTGCATGTCAGCATTCCGCTGAACGTCAGCACGGATACAAATCTTTACAATATTGCCAACGTGTTCATTCACATCTGGGGCGCGGGTCTGGTGGGGCCCAGCAGCCTGTGGGTGGACAATATTGAGTTTGTGGGCATGGCCACCAACGTGGGAACGGCGGTGCTGGATTACACCAACACCCGGCAGCGCATGGACGGGTTTGGGGCGTCCTGCGCCTGGTACAGCGGCATGTCGGCCGCCGACGCGGACTTGTTGTTTTCCACCAACAAAGGGGTGGGACTTTCCTTGCTGCGCACGCGCATTGCGCCCGGGGGCGTGATTGACGACGGCGAAGGCACCATCGCCCAACTCGCGCAGGCCCGGGGGGCCCGGGTGTGGAGCACTCCGTGGAGTCCGGCGGCGAACTTCAAAACCATCAACTCCGTGAATGGCGGCAGCTACGTGGACACCCCGGCGAACAATCAGGCCCTGGCCAGCGAGGTGGCGGGTTACGTGGGCGCGATGAAATCCACCTACGGGGTCAATCTGTATGCGGTGTCGGTGCAAAACGAGCCGGATGTTTCGACCGATTACGAGTCCTGCCTCTGGACCTCCCGGCAAATTCATGACTATGTGCCCGCGCTGGCGGCGGCGCTGGTGGCGGGCAATTTTACCAGCACCAGGATCATTCTGCCGGAGGATGAATTCTGGCAGTGGAATCTGGCCTCGAACACCATGAGTGACACCACCACCTCCAATCTGGTGGGCATCCTGGCCGCGCACAACTACAACAACGGCGGCGGCGACGTGACGGCGTTTGGCACCCCCTGCCCGAAGACGATCTGGGAGACGGAACATTATCTGGACACGGATGACAGCATCACCAACGGACTGCAACTGGCGCAGGAGCTGCACGCTTTTTTGACGGTGGCCCAGGCCAGCGCGTATCATTACTGGTGGCTGACCGGGAACGGCACCGGGTCGCTTGCCGACAACCCCGCCAATCCGGCCAAGCGCCTGTATGTCATGGGGAATTACAGCCTCTTTGTGCGGCCGAATTTTTACCGGTTTGAGGCGACCAACAGCAGTGCCGCGCTGATCACCGCTTTCAAGCCCACGAATTCCCCGGCCTTTGTCATCGTGGCCGCCAACCCCAACCCCATCGCGGTCAACCAGACGTTCACCCTCACCCATTTCCCGGCCAGCGGCACCCTGACCCAATGGGTGACCTCCGCCACGCTGTCGCTCGCCAATCAAGGCGCCATTTACGTCACCAACCAGTCCTTTGATTACGTGCTCCAGCCCTGCAGTGTGGTGACCTTTACCTTCTCCCCGATGGCCCCGGCCGTTACCATTGTCCCGGCGGCCACCAACCTGGTTTATGGCTCCCCGGTGGTACTGACCGCCAGCGCCACCGGCACCGGGCCGCTGGGGTATCAATGGTATTTCAACCAAACCAATCTCCTGGCGGGCGCGACCCAGGCCACCTTCACCAACCGACCGGCGGTCGCCGCCAGCGGCACATACTCCGTCATGGTCACCAACCCCATTGGCCGCGTCACGAATCTCGCCACGGTGACGGTCACTCCCGCCCGGCTGACCGTGACCGCCAGCAGCACCAACGTGCCTTATGCCACGCCCCTGCCGGGGTTCAGCGCGACTTATAGCGGGCTCGTCGGTACGGACACGCTGGCCGGCGCGGTGAGCGGAGCCCCGGCCTTCAGCACCCCGGCGACCAACGGCAGTGACCCGGGCCATTATCCCATCCTCCTCAGCGCCGGCACGCTGACGGCGTCAAATTACAGTTTCAACTTTGTAAACGGCACTGTGACCATCCTGCCCGCCACCTACCGCACGAATATTATCGCCACCGGCAACGCGACCACCTTCACCATCACCTGGCCGGCGTCACACACGGGCTGGACCTTGCAGGTGCAAACCAATGCGCTGGCCAGCGGCCTGGGTACCAATTGGGCGGATGTCGCTGGTTCCAGCGCAACCAACCAGGTGGTGGTGCCATTGAACCCCGCCCCTGACGCCATGTTCTATCGGTTACGCCAATAAACCCCGAAACCCCGGTTGCCGGTCGCGGTTTGCATCGCTGGTCGCTGGCGGCTCGGCCCATGGTCGTTGGGCCACTGGGGAAAAGCTGGGGCTGATGTGAATTCGCAGGCACACACCGTCGTTAAGGCGACCGGTCCACCGCCCCAAGCGGGATCACGGCGCGCGACGTTCACCGGTTATTTTTCCGTGTTCGCCCGGATGTGAATGATTTGGGCGATCAGGTAAAGCCAGAGAGCAAGCCCCAAAAGGCTCCCTGACAAGAAATAGAGACTTCCCGGATTCTCCATGGCCACAGTTTGCATAATCGCAAACGCGCCACAAATGCCCCCCATAATCATCCCCAATATGGCCAGATAAGAAAAAAATCGAGCCCTGGCACGAATGGATTTCGCCCGGTCGGATTCCTGTTGCGGTCGATTCTCCATTTCGATTTTCCGCTGTGAGTTGGCGGGAGGTTGCCGCGTCATAAGGGTCCAGTTTTTGGGAGAAGAAGCCTTATTGCAATCCGGGCAAGTGACCGTTTCCTCAAGCAAGGTTGAATCCATGAGCATGGCAACCTTGCCGCAGGCCGGGCATTGGCGCGGGGTGCGGTCTTCAGGCTTGGCTTTCGGCGACGGATTGCGGAGTGCCACCCGGAAGGATTCGCCGCAGTCCGGGCAGTTGATCATTTCGCCCAGCAACGCCTGGTCACCGCTCATTGGGCGTTTGCACTTGGGACAACCAAAACGGATTTCATCAGGGTCGTTTTTCATGGGGACAAAGCATTGGGGTCATAGGCGTGTTCTTGTTTTCCAGGGCTGCATCCAAGGCATTCCTGCCGGAATTATCTTCCGCATTGACCCGCGCCCCCCTGGCCAGCAAGAGTCTTGCGATTTCGGTTTTTTCCAGTTCGGCCGCCACCAACAAGGGCGTATCACCACACCAATTGGTCGCCTCAATATCCGCCCCCTTCTTAAGCAGGAAATCGACTGCGGCAATTGGGTCGCCATCCTCGGCGCCCATCAACGCGGTTTGTTTGCTCATGTCCCGGTTTTCGATGTTTGCCTGCTTTTCCAGGGGCAGTTCTGCGATTTGGTTAACCCGGTCCATGAGCACCCGGTGGCCAGGGCCAAAATCCCCATCGCCGCCAAAAAAACATGGAAAGCGCATATCGCCAATTAAAAAGAGCTTTGCCGCGTCTGTCCACCCCAAATTGCCAGGCAGCCCGGCACAGACCTACAGGCCTGACGAACCGCCGCGCCAAGCGGGATGAAGTCTTGACACTGCTGGCGGACAATCCCAAGGGCATCACGGCGCGGGAGCTACAAAGAGCGAAACACAAGGACACCGTGGATGAAGCCCGCGCCTTGCTCGCCCAAATGGAAGCGGACGGGGAATTGACCGGCAAAGATTCCAAGCCCGAAACCGGCGGGCACGTCACCCGGACATTTACCAATGCGCAAAAGTGAAAAATGACAGACTACCCCGTGACACTCGTGACAGACGCGGAGCGAGTGTCACGTTTGTCACGTCTGTCACAAGGGCAAGGCTCATTTATGAAAAATGCGAAACCAACTAAAACACCCGTAATCCGGCGCGGCCAGCGTCGCCCCTATATCAAAGGCACGCTGGCACAGATTGACCAGCGGCGCGGCTTCGTCGCCCGGATGCTGGATGCCGGGGCAACCAAAACGCAAATCCATTCCGCCGTCCGCCAGCGGTTCAAGATCGAATGGCGGCAGTGTGACCGCTATATTTCATGGGTCAGCGAAACAAGGCTCCCGCGCACGCGCACGGAACATGGGCAAATTACGGATGCCGGACACTACCGGCAACTCCTTGAAATTTATCAGAGCGCGGCAAAGCAGTGATTGCAGCCCATTTCGGAATAGTCGGGAAACATGACAGCGTGGGCGGTTCTAAATGACTCGCGAAGGGGCCAAAACGGGGATTGTCTCCCCCCGGATTTGGTGGTTTAATCAATCTGCCAGTAATTTAAAGACCAAGCAAAACAACAATCAAACAATCAATTTGGGGCTTCGGCTGCTGTCCAAGACAAAACTGGTAATTTTGAAAGAAGGACACTGCTTGAAGCACGCCCAAAACTGGGGGTGCCGAAAGCGTTCCTTCTTGGGCATACCAGTGCCTGTCTTGGGGCGTGAGTAAGAACGCCCTTTGTGTTGGCAGGTCTTGGGAATGTGGAAAAATTATGAAAACGTCATTACTTGTGCTCGCTTTGCTTGTTTCAGTACTGCTGGTCGCCCACGCTCAGTATGGCGGGGCGGCAGCAGCGGCAGCGGCGGCAGCGCAGAATAGACCCGCATCAGGGATTCCGGGGGTAAAGCCACTCGCGCCACTGTCGCCGCAAGAGCAATACCAGATTGCGCAAATACAGCGTCAAGAAAAGGAAATTGCCGCCCAGAAAGCAGCCGCCCAAGCTGCTGCCAAACAGGCTGAGATTGACTCAGCCGTCACAAAATTGGAAACAGAAAGGGACGGAATCATTGCACAGTTGAAAGCAAAAGATGCCCCAAACACTTCGGATTTGGATTCGCAAATTTCAACGCTAAAACAGAAAACATCAGACTTGAAGCAGCAAAGCGCGCAACTAAGCGAAGCAAAGAGTCAATCAGACAACGAAGCTGCCCATCTCCGTGCCAAGCAACAATTTCAGCCAAAAGACCCATGGCGATTGATTGACGGAAAAGTTTATAATGCTAAAGACGAAGCTTGGGTCCAATTCACTGGTGAGATTTTGGAAGTCAAACCCAAAGGCATTTTGGTTCGTGGTGATTTCGGTCCACCATTGGAGGCTGGCTTTGGGGAACGTGTTTTCTTCGTGGACAATTTCCCAGTTCAAATTTACCCGTGGGCTGACGGTGAATCTGTTAAGTCAAACATGAATTTCGTTGCCCATTATGACGAAAAGGCCCCGCTTTACCGATTTACCAATTCCACAATTGATTTGCATGTCAGCACGGTCAGACGATTGGACTATGGAAAAATCGTAACGTCACCACCACCAGACTTAGCCCAAAAGTGGAATCAAATTATTATCGCAAGCAGTGGCAGTCAACAAGTGACAAAGGCACTGGCTGAAAATCAAGAACAGCAGGCGGAAGTGGAAAAGGAGTTGGCAGCCATTACGGCCAAACGGGCAGAGCTAAACAGCGTATTTGAGAAAGAAAAAGCATCCGTAATTGCTGAATACAAAACGAAAATTCAAGACGTGCCAATCGTGCTTGCAAACGAGGCGAAAGCAAAAGAGGTTGCAAAGAAACAAGCTACTGTTAGTGCGGTCGTAAAATTCAATCAGGAGCAAGCCGACAAGGGCGACGTGTTTGGTTTGTTGAGAATGGGGGAACGCTACCGTAATGGCGACGGCGTCGAAAAAAATTTGACCAAAGCCCGCGATTATCTGACCAAAGCCGCTGCCGCCGGTTCACCAACAGCAGCCGACGAATTGAAAAATCTGCCAGAGAAATAAACCGTTATGCCCAACGAAACCCCACGTTTTGTCACTTGCCGTTGCCAACATTGCGACAACGGCATTGAGTTTGACGCCAGCGGTTTCAACGAGATGGAAAATTGCTCTTTAATTTGTCCACATTGCCAAACCGAAACCGCAGTGACGATTCCGCCGCGCCCGCCGCCAATTCCGCCAACCCTTGAAGAAATTGAAAGGGGAAAGCTGGCTGCAAGTGAGCAGATCACAATAGAAAAGATTCTTCAAATCAAGGCGTTGTTGCGGAACCGGTTGGCAAGTGGGAAATCCGCTTTCTTTTTTGATTCGCTTTATGTGCCTGTGGACTCACAACTTCTTGATGGTGAATTTGCGAACGAATTTGACGTTTCCACTCTCCGCAGACTTGGGTTGCTTGGCTGGGATGTGGTTCAAGCCGTGCCAAGAACAAAGGGGGTAGGATTGGAGAACATCGGAACCGACACATTGTTTGGCTCAAAATGGGCTGGAGGAGTGGGCGGCAATGTCATGGGCGTTCATGTCATCATCAAAAAGCAAATCTCAGCCAGTGACCTCATTACCGATGATCCAGACGATGAAGTGGGAAATTTTATCCGCACTCATTTGGAGGATTTTTCGGACTGAAACGAAAATTGTCTATCGGCAGGCGTTTTCCCAGGCTGGAAATTTTTTTGGAAACCGGTTCTGGAAACCCCGGTAATAGGGGGATTTTTTGCATGAGCGATGATGTGGCTTAAAAGGGGCGGAGGGGGCACTTATTTTTACACTGCCCGCCACGCTGCCCCGCGCCGCAGTCGCTTTGAAGGTGTCGCCTTGGCGTTTCCCGCCACAAGGCCCGCGTGCGTCACGACTTTTCGCCAAACCAGTTCCGGCGCAAGGAGCAAGCCCGCCAAAATTCCGACATTATCACCAGCGGCAAACGTAGCCGAAAACGGCGGACATGTTAGCAGCTAGTGTTAGCAGCTGGCGGTTTTTGAAACCAAAAAAACTCACGGAAGCCTTGATTTTATTGGGCATTTTTAAGATTGGTAGCGCGCACGGGAATCGAACCCGTCTTTCAGCCTTGAGAGGGCCGTGTCCTAACCGATAGACGAGCACGCCAACTCGTTCCATCCTAATACGCCCCGGAATAAAGTCAATTCGCCGATTTGAGGGGCGAGCACTGGGTTTACTGCCAGCTTCCAGCCCATTCAGATGAATCAGCCCTTGCACTGGGGATGCATCGGTGCTTTGCGGTTTCCAGTGGCATCCAGCAATTCGCGGCCGGGATTGGTCTCGGGGAGCGCACGCGCCCCCGCGTGCGGCGGTTGACGCCTCGTCAACCGCGCCCCTGCGCGCCTCCGCGCGTGGATCCCGCATGGCGGCAGTCCACAATTTTGGGGTTAGCCCGGCAAATCGTCGTAGCGCAGACTTCCAAGTCTGCTGGTGGCACGCCGAGCTTCGGCACGCAGTCCTTAAGCCAAAACGACTGCGCCCAAGCGAACTGCGGGGAGCGGGTCCCCCTATCCGCCGTTTGCCGGAGCCGCCGGTCAATGGCCGGATACGGGGTCCCGGTACGCGGCGATGGGCGTTGGGCTGACGATCGTTCGCGGCGCGGGTTGGTGCCAGAGGTCGCGGGTGAGCGCCGCCAGGGTGCCAAAACCAAGAAATAGAAAGCTGCCAACCAGCGCCAGCAGGCCCACCGGCGCGGCATCCAGGGCCGCCCAGAACGCATTGGCCGGGCCGGAGAGCATCGCCAGCAGGGCTGCCGCCGGCACGGTAAAATGCCGCCATTTGCCCTGGCAAATCATGCTGGCATAATAGGTCCCCAGCACCAGCGCGCCGGGTATCAGTGGCATCCAAAACCGGCCGGTCGCGGAATGGGCCCAGGCGAGGGAGGCCAGGCCCCAGGCCAGGCCGGCCAGATGGCGGATGCCCCTGGCCCCGGGATACGCCGCATCATTCCAGCGCAGGCTGTGCAGGAGAAAGAACACCAGGCCGCTTTGGACCGCCCAATGCGCCACGCCAGCGCGATCCTGAAACATGACCGCAATGACGGAACCAAAGATGACGGAACCCAGCACGGCGAGCTTGGGATTATCCAGCCAGGCGGTCCAGAACACCACATAGCCGGCGAGGCCCGCCAGCACCCAGGCAGCGGGATCAGTTCCCGGAGCGACGGATTGCAGCCAGGTTTCGGGCAGGACGGGCAGCAGCATGAGCCCCGAGGCATACGCCAGATGCCCGGCCAGACGCTGCCGGGCGAGCAGGCGGGCGACGCTGTAGGCCGCGATATTCAGCGCGCAGAGCACGAGAAACGTCCGGTGGCCACCGCCCCCCACCGCCAGCCATGGAGCCAGGATGGCCGGGGCCAGCAGCCCGGATTTCAGCCGGGCGCTCCGGACCGGGAACCGCAGAAAAGCCGTCCAGGCGAGCACCCAGGCCGCCGGGGCGAATAATTCGCTGCGAAACTCAAATTGATAGACGTAGTCCAAGCCCCAGACATGCACGCCAGTGACCAGCAGCCAAAGGGAAAATATTCCGGCGGGGAGCCAGCGGTGCTGCGGCAGGAGCGTGCCGACAGCCTGGGGGCGCGGGAGCAGATTGGCCAGGGCCAGCAAGGCGGGCAGAATCAGCAGCCAGGTGGATTCATTCATTTCGTAGGCGGGACCGGACTCAATATGCACGCCAATCTTGGTTTCGCCGAAGTGCCGGAAAACCAGCGGCAGCGCGACATTGGCTGCCAGCAAAATGGCCCCGACGAACAGCAAGCGGCCGGGCAGGTTGAGCAGCGCAAAATAGCGCTTGAGGGTGCCGAAACGCAGCACGGCCACCGTGGCCCCGGCGGCGCACATGGCCTGCGCCATGGGGACATCAATCAGGGCCGCCTGACTGACCAGGATGAAGGGTATGAACACGAGCAGGTTTTCCAACCCCACCAGCAGGGTGGCGTCGTACCAAAGGCGGCGGCGCGCCAGAAACACCGCGACGAACACGAGCAGCACCTCGTAAATCTGCACGGCGGAGAAGTTGAACAACAGCCGCGCGGATTCCCGGCTGAGCAACGGGGCATCCACGGAAATGCGGTAGCAACTGAACAACAGCAAGGCCGCGCTCACGAGATAAAAAGGATTGCAGGCAAAGAGCTTGCGGAGCCACCACGAAAGGGGGTGGGACAGCGCACCCGGCGGCGGAACTGCGGGGGCGGTCGCGGGGGCGGCCGGCTGCACATCGGTTTGGTCATTCATAAATCACCTCAGCAAAATGCCACTGATTTCGTCTGATGCCGGTTTGTTTGCATAAGGCGGGCCAACTTGGAATAGCGCTGTTTCATTGGGAAATTCGTGATTCAGATGGCAGCCAAAAGGGGCGGACGCGTGATTTTTGTCCGTTCCGCGTGATTTCCACGCAGGGAGAGAATTTTGGATTGCCGATTGCCGATTGCGGATTTTAGGGTGGGAAATGGAATCCCCTCCCATGCACAGCGAAGCGGCACGGGCTGCGGAATTCCAAGTGGCGCAGCCGAGCCCGGTTGCGAGGGTTGGCACGATCCCGGTGCCAGGCATTGGCGCGGAGATACCGCCGAAGCGGGGATAGGAGATGCGGCATAAACCTCACCCCTGCCCATCTCGCAGGCGGGGACCCCTGCGCCACGGGATCACCCCTTGCGGGAGCGCACCCAAAACAGGCCGCCGAAACCCAGGGTCAAGAGGCCGGACACCGCCCAGGCACCCATGGTGGGAATTCCCGGGGCCAGCCAGAGGGCCGACGCCCCGATGGCCGGGCCCAGACAATTGCCAATGCCAATGGCCGCCTCGTGGATGCCGCCGTGTTCGCCCTTGGTGTCGCTGGCGTCCATGGAGTAAAACAGCGAGGAATAGTAAATCAACCCGATGACCATGCCAAAAATGATCTGCGCCACCATCACCACCGCCAGATTCGGGGCCACCAGGATGGTGGCAAACGAGGCAATCAGCAGGAGGAAGGAAGTCACCAGCCAGCGGAACCGATAGTGCCAGCCGGTCCAGCGCCACAGCACGACAAAGGTCACCACGCGGGAGAAGCACCACAGCGACAACATGAAGCCGGCCAGCATGGTGGAGACGTGAAACTTTGACGCAATGCCCGGCAGCACGGCAATGAGCGTGTTGATGGCCACATACGCCGCCGGGTTGGACAACAACGCCAGGCGCTGAAAATTCCGGGCCTGGGCCACGGCGGCTGGCGCCGGGGGCGCGGCGGTTGCGGACACGTTTCCAGCGGCCGGTTGCGGATGGATTTTTTTCAGCCAGTGGATCATGGCCAGCTGGAGCCCCATGAGCACGAGCGGTAGGCAAAACAGCACGGCGTAGCCGAATTGCTTGATGAGCGAACCGCCGATGAATGTCGCGGCGGCATTGGTCACGGCCCAGGTGATGTTATAGATGCCGACAGCATGGGGCACCTCCCCAGGGTCGCCCTCGCTGACGAGGGCCTCCAGCGACGGCCAGATAAAACAGACGCCGAAGTTGACGGCGCAGGCCACCACGATCTGGCCGATCAGCGAATGCAACAATAAACCAACCGCCAGCCCGACGGTCACCACGCCAAACCCGACTTTCAAGGCGGTAAAACAGCCGCGCCGCTGGGCGAACCGCCCCGCCTGCCAGGAGCCCACCACATAAACCGCCCCCACGCCGGCGGCCAGCAACAGGTTTTGCCGGTCACTGAAGCCATACAGGTCGCGGAAGAAAAAGTAGAGGTAGGTGAAATAAAAGGTGGCCGCAAAGGAGCCGATGCCTTCGATGGTGTAACAAAGGGTGCGGAAACGATTGACCGGACTCATGCGCGCGCCACCTCGTTCACCGCCTGCCGGCAGTACCATTTCACCGCGTCGGTCATGGGCGGCGACAAGTGGTCCAAATCCCGCAAGGCACACCAGCGGATGTCGTGGTGTTCGGCGGCGGCCAGGGCGAGCGTGCCCGCCTTGGGCCGGGCCCAATAGATCATGCCGATGTGTTCGTGGGTGTCACTGATGCGATGGATGTCCAGAAAACGCGGGGCAATCAGCGCGCGGGTGCCGGGGGAGGTGGTGGGCGGACGTTCGCCGATGAGTTCCACGTCCAATCCGCTTTCCTCCCGGGCCTCGCGGAGCGCGGCCTGTTCGGGGTCCTCGTCCAATTCTATGTGGCCGCCGAGCGGCAGCCAGCGGTCCAGTTTCCGATGATGAATGAGCAGAATCTTTCCTTCGTGGACGACAAAGATCGCCACCGTGAAATCAATTTTTTCGTGAATATGAGCCATGGGAAATTTTCGATTGCCGATTGCCGATTGCCGATTGTAAAAAACCTGCCGGCGTCACAGGTCGTAGAGGCCGCTGTCGTGGGTGTAACCGCCCGCACTGCCGCCGGGGCCGCCTTCGGGGCCGCCCATGAAATCGCCGAGGACATCGCCCATGTCGGCCTCGATTTTCTCGGGGTCTTCGCCCGCTTCGAGGCGCTTGATGGCGAGGTCCATTTCCTTGGGGAGGGAGCCGGCGGGCATGAGGTCTTTCATCTTCTTCATGAGCTGCGCCATCTGCCGGGGGTTGTTTTCGTCCAGGTGCGCCATGTCGCGTTCCAAATCGCCCATGGCGCGGGCCACGCGGGGATCGTCCAAATCCGGCATGGCGGGGTCGGCGGCGGCGGCCGGGCCGGGAGCTTCCTTGAGGCCTTTGGTGAGGGCGAACTGGCTGATTTGTTTCGCCATCTTTTTGTTGCCGCACTGGGGACAAACGGGCTGCCGTCCGGGATTGATCCGCTTCGAGAGGAAGCTGAAGATCCGGCGGCATTTCGGGCAGGCAAATTCGTAAATCGGCATAACCCATATACGATTTACGATTTACGATTTACGCGCCATAAAAAAATACGCCGGACGGGCGCGCGGGGGCATCTGGACGCGGTCCTTGCGGAGTGAAAAAAGGGTGGCACGGGCCACTGGCCGGTACCGTCCGGCGACCCGCCGGACGGAACGGGTGAGGTTTCCGGCTTGCAAGCGAACCCCGTTTCCCGCACTCCGCCCCGCTCCGCTCAGCCGGGCTGGCAGCCCGGCAGGACGGGCCGGTGGCCCGTGCCACCCCAGCATGGCCATGCGTTTGCCATTGGGTGGATTTGGAGCAGCCCTGGCCCGGATATTTCATAGTGAAACCGGCAAAACCATGGCAAACCATTGTAGCGCAGGCTTCCCCGCCTGCCGTATCGCAACCCCTGAGCCGTTCCGTCAATGCTAAATCCATGGCTTTCTTCTTCCAGCATGGCGGTGCGAATACAAGGCCTGAAAGGCCGCCACAGGACAGCCCAGGGCAACGCCCTGGGTTTTGATGCCATAATTGCAATCAAGCGCTGTAAGCGCGCAACAATTCTTGCCTGACACGCCAGCAATCCCAACGTAGTAGCGCAGGCTTCCCAGCCTGCTGTTGGCAAGCCGAGCTTCGGCTCGCAGGTTTCCAAACCTGCGTGCCGTGTCGTTTCAACCACGCATTCGCACGTGTTTGCGCCCCTCTTTTCATAGGGTTTTTCGCGACTCTTTCCAAAATGGCTATGAAATATCCGGGTTGGGGCGGGGGCGCGCGGGGCGGCCACGGCCGCCCGTTTCCGCCGCCGGCTTAATCCCCGCTTAAGGTGGCGCATGCGAAGCTGACGTCCGCGCGGAGTTGTGTTATTACTTCCGCGTTCCGCATGCGCATCCTGATTGTCGAAGACGAACCGGATCTGCTCGCCAGCCTGGCCCAGGCATTGCGCGAGGAGGGCTACGCCGTGGACACCGCCGACAATGGCGACGACGGGCTGTTCAACGCCGAAGGCACGGACTATGACGCCATGGTGCTGGACGTCATGCTGCCGGGCATGAATGGCTGGGAGATTCTGCGCCGCCTGCGCCAGACCAAAAAGACCCCGGTGCTGATGCTCACCGCCCGCGACCAAACCCGCGACCGGGTCAAAGGATTGGACGGCGGTGCCGACGATTACGTCGTCAAGCCGTTTGACCTGGAGGAGGTGTTTGCCCGGCTGCGGGCCATCATCCGCCGGAGCACCAACCAGACCACCAATCTCCGGGAGATCGGCAACATCCAGATTGACACGGCGGCGCGCGTGGTTTCGCTCCACAACCGGCCGGTGGAGCTGACGGCGCGCGAATATTCCCTGGTGGAATTCCTGGCACTGCACCGGGGCGAAGTGGTCACGCGCACCCAGCTTTACGAGCACCTCTTTGACGAAAACGAAAGCTCGCTCTCCAACCTGCTGGATGTGCATGTCTCCAACGTCCGCAAAAAACTCGGGGCGGAGTTCATTGTGACCCGGCGCGGCCACGGCTATTGCATTGAATAACGGCCATGATATTCAAATCCATCAAGTGGCGTTTGCAGCTCTGGTACGGGGTGATCCTCGTGGCCGTGCTGGCGGGGTTCGGAGTGATGGCCTACCAATTGGAGCGCGGCCGCTTGTGGCGGCAGGTGGACGAGGATTTGCACCGGCGGTTTGCCGTGCTGACGAGCGCGCTGCATCAAGCGCACGGGCCGGAGAACCGCCACCGGAATGGTCATCGTCCGGAGCCACCGCCGGACGGGATGCCGGACGATTTTCCGCCGCCGCAGGATTTGCCCCTGGAACATTTCACGCTGCCGCCTTTTGCCGCCGGCTGGTTTGACACCAACCAGCCCAACGGCTTTTATTATCTCATCCTCTCCCCCACGGGCACGCGGCTGGCGGCCAGCCCCAATGCTCCCGCCGCTCCGCGCGGGGAGGTGCCCCCCGCGAGAAACGCGCCCGGCCAGGAACCGAATAATCCGCGGCCGCCGGCCCCGGCCTGGACCCAGGACGGATTCCGGGAGATTGCCAACCATACGCCCAGCGATGAAACCGTCGTGGTGGGCTGTGCCATTGAACCGCAGCGGCGCGAGTTGAAGTTGACGGCGGTGAATTTGACGGTGATGGGCGGACTGGTCCTGCTGGTGGGGCTCGCCGGCGGCTGGTGGCTGGTCGGCCGCGCCCTCCGCCCGATTGCGGAGATCAGTTCCACCGCGACCAAAATCTCCGCCGGCGATCTCTCGCAGCGCATCAACACCGCCGAGGCGGAGAGCGAGCTGGGCCAGCTCGCGGCGGTCTTGAACTCCACGTTTGCCCGGCTGGAAACCGCGTTTGCCCAGCAGCAGCAATTTGCGGCCGATGCCGCGCATGAGCTGCGCACGCCGGTTTCAGTCCTGCTCACCCAAACCCAGACGGCCCTGACCCGCGAACGCGAGGCCGCGAGCTACCGGCAGACGGTGGAGGCCTGCCAGCGGGCCGCCCAGCGCATGCGCAAGCTCATTGAATCGCTGTTGGAACTGGCCCGCTTCGATGCGGGCCAGGAAATCTTGAGCCGCCAGCCGTTCGACCTGGCGCGCGCCGCCGCCGAGTGCGTGGAACTGATCCGCCCCCTGGCCGAGGAGCGCCGGGTGAAAATCAGCACGGAGCTGGCCCCGCTGGAAATCACGGGCGATGCCGGGCGGTTGGCCCAGGTGATCACCAATCTGCTGACCAACGCCGTGCAGTTCAACCAACCGGAGGGCGAGGTGCGGCTGCGGCTGGAAGCCCGGGACGGACTGGCCGTTTTGGAAGTGGCCGACACGGGACGCGGCATCGCGCCCGCCGACCTGCCCCACGTGTTTGAGCGGTTTTATCGCGCCGACCCAGCCCGCACGGGCGCGGGCAATTCGGGGTTGGGCCTTTCGATTTGCAAGGCCATCGTGGAAGCGCATGGCGGGAGCATCGAGGCTGCCAATGGGAGCGGCAGCGGTGCCGGGGCCACTTTCACCCTGCGGCTGCCGGTCAGAAACTGAGCCGGAAAGCCCTCAAAGGCCAACCATCCGCTGGCTTTCCACGCACCAGACTTTCAGCCGCAAACAGCGCCAGACATCGCGCGGATGGAGCGTCGTGGTCTTGGCCACCCGCAGTTCGGGAATGGCGCGGTAGGTTTCGGGCAGGCGGTAGAACGGGATCCGATGGTTGAGATGATGGATATGGTGATAGCCAATATTCCCGGTGAACCACGCTAGGACGGGGTTCATTTTCAGATAGCTGGAGGATTCCATGGCGGCGCCTTCATACGTCCAGCCCTCCCGGTCCTTCAAGGTCACGGTGGGGAAGTTGTGCTGCGCGTAAAACAGATAGGCCCCGAGGGAAGTGGCGATGAACATGGGGATCAGGAGCGTCAACAGCAACCCGAGCCAGCCGAACATCATCATCATGGTCGCCACCAGCGCGAGGTGCAACACCAGCGCCAGGAGACAATCATAATGTTTGCGCGGGGCGGTCACCAGGGGCAGCAACACCATGCCCAGCAGAAACACCGACACATAGCCAAACAGAATGGTCAAGGGATGACGCGCGAACAGGTAGCGAAACCGCCGCCCCGCGCCGACCCGGCGGAATTCCTCCTTCGTCATGATCGGAAAGGAACCTATATACGCGCTGCGCAACTTGGAGTTGTGGGCGTGATGATAATCATGCGAACTGCGCCAGACCGTGCTCGGGCACAGCACCAGCAGGCCATACAGGCGCATGACCGTCTCCGCCAGCCAGGACTTGGGCAGGATGGCCCGGTGCTGCTGATCGTGGTAGATCACAAAGAGCCGGACCGCCAGCAATCCCGCCAACACACAGCAAACCAGTCGCACCGCCAGCGGCAGCAGGGGAAACGTGCCAAACACCGCCGCCGCCAGCAAAAAACTGGTCGAAAAAATGCACCACCAACTCTTCCAGGGGTGGTCTTGCGCAAACGCCTTCGTGCGCGCGTGGAGGCTTTGTACAGAATTCATTATATATATGCGAAATATAAGGTCCGCCATCGTCCGGGCAAAGTCAACGAATTTTATCGGTCGCTTAACCGTTTCTAACAACTCTGCCACCTGCCCCAAAGGGCAGGCCAGGCGAATCCGGGGAATGAAAGCCGGGGGTTACTTTTTAGCGGGAAATGCTTTTCAACGACTTGCAACTAGGGTATTTCATAAGGCAAAATCCATGTCAGGGCAAATTAAAGGCGAAAAGGTGTTCCGCGGCATTGCTGTTTCTGGCGGCGTTTGCCGGGGGAAAGTCGTGGTGTTGCACCACGCCCGCCACGCCATCGTCCGGCGCGAACTTTCCGAGGAGGTGGTGCCCCAGGAAATCAAGCGCTTTGAGCACGCCCTGGTGCGCACCCGCCAGCAGATCACCGAGGTGCAGCGCCGGGTGGCCGACACCATGAGCTCCTCCGAGGCGGATATTTTTGACGCCCACCTTTTGATGCTCGAAGACCGCGTCCTGATTGAGGAGGTCATCAAGATCATCCAGGAGCAGAAGGCCAACGCAGACTTCGCGTTTCACACGGCTTCGGGCCGTTACATCGCGGTGCTGGAGGCGGTGGAGGATGAATATCTCCGCGAGCGCGCCGCCGACCTGCGCGACCTCACCACCCGGGTGCTCGACAACCTGCTGGACGTCCGGCAGCAGCTGGATCTGCGCCATCTCACCGAGCCGTGCATCCTGGTGGGCCATGATTTGAGCCCGTCCACCACCGCGCAACTGGACCGCAATTTCGTCCTGGGCTTTGTCACCGACGTGGGCGGCAAAACCTCGCACACGGCCATTCTGGCGCGGTCGCTGGATATTCCCGCCGTGGTGGGCACGCAAACCATCAGCGAGGATCTGGAGACGGGCGATTACGCGCTGCTGGACGGCTACAACGGCACGGTGATCGTCAATCCCACCGACCAGACGCTGTTTGAATACGGCCAGCTCGCCAAGATCAAGGCGTCGCTGGATGAAAAGCTGCGCGCCATCCAGAGCCAGCCGGCGGTGACCCTCGACGGCAAGGTCATCCATTTGTCCGCGAACATTGAGGATCAGCACGATGTGGCGGCCGTCATCAAGCATGGCGCGGAAGGCGTGGGGCTGTTCCGCACGGAATTTCTGTTCATCAACCGGGACAAGCTCCCCACCGAGGAGGAGCAGTACCAGGTCTATCGCCAGGTGACCGAGGCGCTCCAGCCGCAGCCGGTCATCATCCGCACCCTGGATCTGGGCGGGGACAAGTTTTCCTCCCAGCTCCAGCTGGCCGAGGAGATGAACCCCTTTCTGGGCTGGCGCGCGATTCGTTTCTGCCTGGCGCAGCCCGAGGTGTTTCGCGCGCAGCTCCGGGCCATTCTGCGGGCCAGCGTCACCGGCAACGTGCGCATGATGTATCCCATGATTTCCGGCGTGGACGAGCTGAACCAGGCCAATGCCCACCTGGAAAAATGCAAGGCGGAGCTGCGCGCCGAGCGGATTCCGTTTGATGAAAAGCTTGAGGTCGGGGCCATGATTGAGATTCCCTCCGCCGCGCTCGTGGCGGATGCCCTGGCCAAACGGGTGAGCTTTTTCAGCATCGGCTCGAACGATCTCATCCAGTACACGCTCGCAGCCGACCGCACGAACGAAAAAGTCTCGCATCTTTATGAGCCCACGCACCCGGCCATCCTGCGGCTGATCAAGTTCACGGTGGATGCCGCGCATGCCCATGGCCTCTGGGCGGGCGTCTGCGGGGAAATTGCCGGGGATCCGGTGCTGGCCCCGCTGCTGGTCGGCCTGGGCGTGGATGAATTGAGCACCGCGCCGGCGGCCATCGATCCCGTGAAATACATCATCCGCCGGATCAAGAATGAAGAAGCCCGCCAGCTGGCCGAGTTCGCCCTGCAATGCGAGTCGCCGAGCGAAATCGCCGCCCGCTGCCAGGCGTTTGCCTACCAGATGGCCCCCAGCTTGTTTGAGAACAAGTAAAGGGTTCCGCTTCAACTTCCGCAACTTCGACCCGCTGGTTCAAACCCGGCGGTCAGTCGGCAACCTGACGCGGGCCGCGGAAAAACCGGCAAATCAAAGCCAGCACAAACCACTGAAGCCAGCTGATCGCAATCACCATGCATTCAAAAGCAAGCTCTTGATCCTTGCTGGCGTAATCATCTGCCACATCCGGCACAAATAAACTGGCCACCAGTAAACCCGGCAGGTGCAGTATGCCGCAGAGCGCAAAAAGGAAGCTGGTGTTAGCAAGGAAGTATGACCCGGCCAGACATGACGCTTCGGCAAAGGCGCTCACCATCAACGCCCATATCAGAGTCTTGCGGGTGAAAATACGCGGGCGCCCGGGATGCTCCGCCGGATCAGACATCAAAGGATGATCGGTCGTGAATAGGTTCATAAACGCGGAGCCGCCGGGACGGCTTGGGTGATCCCAGCTAAAGTCGCCAAAAATAAATCGGCATCGGAATAGTCCTGGAAGACACGAACGGCACCCTCGGACGCAAGCCGGGCTGCCCGCCCGCCCGCACCTATGCCGATAAACGGGATGCCCAGATGGCGACAGGCGCGGGCGTCCCACACGCCGTCCCCAATATAAACCGTGCCGGCCAATGGCATACCGTGCCGCTCGACGGCCCGCTGTTGGGAAAGCCGCATGATGGATTCCCGGTCGTGGGCATCATCCGCCGAGGCGGCCGGATGGTCGTCAAAACACAGGCCGGCGCTGGCCATCTTGATGCGGGCGGAATCACGCCAAGCCCCGGTGGCAAGCGAAACCCGATACTCCGAACCACCGGCGAGCCGGGAAAGCATCGACCGCGCTCCGGCGATGGGGGCAAAGGCCGCCACGGATGAAGCCTGCGTGAGCAAGCCAATAAAGTGCTTCCGAAAATGTGCCATCTCGGCAGCCGACGGAGGCCGTCCGACACGCGTCAAATAAAGCTCATGGAGAATGCCTGAGTCCGTCGTGTGCGGGTAGCGCGACCAATCCGTCTCCACGCCGGTGAAACCGCACACCTCGGCCAGCGAGCGCACAAAACACTCCGCCTCAACCGCCATGGTCTCGGTCAGCGTGCCGTCGATGTCAAACATCACCAGGTGCATGGCTTGTGGTTTATCAAGGTTGGTAGGTGGCAATCTGCACGCCAAAAAGATGATTCGGCGGACTGGCTTTGACCTCGCGGTAGGCACCATGATGCCAGACAATCAAGTCCAGTTCCGGGGTGCTGCGCAATCCGCGACCCAACATGTATTGCCTCTCGCTGTGCACGCGAATGCCATAGACGGCAACAATCACATCCCCGGACGATAATCCAGCCTGCGTCATCAGCTCACTCTGTTCCTGAAACACAACGCCGTCGGTCGGCGGTGCGTGGAAGTCTCCCAAAGACACGTTCTTCATCCCGTCGGGAAAGATTTTGCCCAGCCGTTTTTTGAGTTCGGCGTCAAACCGGCTGCTGCCGGTGGTGGCGTGGTAGCGCTGGCAGAAATCGATTAACAAGGACGCGTCGTCATAGCGTTCCTCATTTTTGGCATACCACTGAAAGGCCCCATCATAATCGAGAATGGCTTCATGATAAATGCCTTCGGCATGCAGTCCGGAGGCGGAATACACCTCCCCGCCAAATTCAGCAATCTGCCGGGCTTTGGCCATCTGGCCGTGTTGGATGCAGTAGCGCACGCGCCAGACCGACTGGTTGGCCACCCGCACACTATCCGAATCGCCAGCCGCGGCTTGATCCAGGTACTTTGCGGCCAGGTCATCATTGGCCCGCGCGATGGCCTTATACGCCAAGTCATAGTAACAGGCCGGATCCAACTGCGCCGCCTGCAACATCAGTTTTTCATAGCGGTCCGGCTCGTTGACCACTGTGCTGGCGATCGTTTTCAAGGCCGTCAAACTGTACGGCAGCTCGGCTTGAAACAAAGCCGTCGCTTGATCATAGCTGGGTTTCCCGCCATATTTATCATCCACGAGAACCTCGCTAACCCGGCAGTCATAAGGCGCCAGCGCATGGAGTTTCTCAAAAAAGGCCACCGCATCCGGACGATCCGTCAAACTGGGATGCACCAACCGGGGATAAAGGTCGTAAACCGTGCCGGGCAAGGGATTATGGTTGTGCCACTCGTTGACGTGCGGATTGGGGTTGGGATTATAAGGCGGCGCGAACGATGGCTTGTGGCACAAATAATCCCAACAGGTTGCGGGCACCAGTTGCGGGGATGACACGGTCACCTGGAAGCCGTCATCGACTGATTGGTGATACGCGGCCACGTCCGTGCAATCAAAGCGCCGGACAAAGGGATACAAACGCAGGCCGTTGAAACGCCGGTCGCATTTGCCGGCAAACTCTTTTGCGTCATCGGGCACGCCCCACGAGTATTGCATGAAGCGAAAATTCTCGTGAATGGCCTGGCAAAGATGCCGTTGCAGGAACAAAGCCCATTGCCCCCAGCCAATGACCTGCACGTGGCTGAGGCCGGTGGCATCGCGGCGGAAACCGCGCTCGGGCAATTCGTTCAAGGCCGCCACGAGCTCCTGCTGGGGCAACTCAACCCCGTGCGTCAGCTGGTACACGGTCGCTATTTCCCTGAGTTCCAGCGGAACCGCCACGGCCAGCAATTGATGACCGATCTCCACGGAATAGCCCTGCTCATTGGCCGCGCGGACAAAATCAATGGTTTGTTGCTGGGATTCGCTCAGCTTGGTCCAGGAGCGTTCAATGGAGACATAACTGGAGCGGGTGGCAAACCAAGCCACGCATTCGGCAGGCGAAAGGGAGTCCAGTTGGTCGAGGGGGCGGTAATCGCCGGTGTTGCGCGAGCGCAAAACGCGGACCATCGGCAAGACGGCGGCGTTGGTACCCATGCCATCCAGTTGCGTCAAGGCGGGGGCCTCATCCCCGACCAAGGTCAACAAGATCGCCTGCGCCAGCCGGCCATTGACCCCGCCGCCCGCATTCAAATAATGGGCCATGGTCAAATGGGCGGTCATGCGCGAAAGCGGGGTGCGGATTTCAAAAAAGTCCCCGGAATGATCCCGCAGCAAAAATGCCCCGAGGAGCAGCGCGGCCTGCTCGTGTAATCCGGCGTTGCCAAAATCCTGTTCCAGCGCCGCCGACAAACCCAGATCCGCCTTTTCAATGGTTGCCGCCTCGGAATCCATTAATTTGGCAAGCAAACCGGTGTCATCCGCGATTTCGGCTGGGGCTGGGGCCAAGCCCACAATCCGGGCCAGATCCGCCGCCACGCCTTGATAAACTTCGGGCGACCAGATGGGACCGCTAACCGCCAAGTCCGAGGTTAATTCCTTGTGCTTTGAATCCATTCGAACATGCAATTCAAACACGGGTGCATCCAGCGGTGTGCCAGGCTTCTCCGCAACGGTCACCGAAAAGTCGTTTTGCCCGGGCAACCGGTGGTTGGCCGCAAAATACATCTGCTCGGCCAGATCCGTGACCACCGCCCCGACCACAAATTCCGATTCGGTCTGAAACGGGGTTCGAAAATAACCGCCACCGGCGCTGGCATGACTTCCATGGTCCGATTTTGGTTTGCACCCCGATAGGACCAGCAATCCACAGCTCGCAACCAATCCGATTTGCCGGCACCGACTTCCCGTGCGGCGAAGTAAAAGAACAATAGTTCGCAGGCCGGTTTGCTGAATGTATATTCCCATAAACGGTGAAAAGTGTGCCTTCGATCCCAGCTTGCGTCAAAAGCAAACGGCCATCTCCTCCCGACGCGGGGGTCGGAATTTTGAGAGATGCGTTCATGCCGGTTTCAGAGTGATAAAAGTGATATTACGGGGGTTTTTATCCACGAATGGACACGAATAAACACGAATGAACAGGGCTGCTGATGAATGGCTGCCGACGAAAGACGGCCCCGGCACGAAGGTGGAAGCCTGGTGGTTCGGATGGCATCGTCAATCCATTGGCTGGTCTTCGTCACAGCCGCGATCCGCCATATTGGCCGTCTATTCGAGCATTCGACCGGCCAGAAGAATTTTGTCCTGCGCCCTCGCGGCGCTTCCCGGCGCTTCACCAAGGCCCGGGATCCACGTCTGCGGGACGAAAGAAAACCATCCAACCTTCCCCCACAGACCCCACGTCAATGGAGGCCTTGAGATTGCCCGGATCAAATTTCTGCCAGCGCACGCGGCCATCTTCGTAGAGAAAATTCCCTCCGAGGGGTATGCCCGCGCTTCCCAGATGGTTCGCATAGGCATAGCTTTGGCTGGTCACTCCCGCGTTACCGGACCAGGCAAGATTGGGAAGCGCACCGGTGGCCTGAATTTTGTCGGCCATCACCGGGGCCTGCCGATACGGCCCACCAAGCTTTTTCCGGTAAACCCATTCGCCAAGCCCCCTATCGTTGTAGTCCGGCCAGCCCGCGGTATCGCGACCGGCTAAGAACTGGTAGCCGATTAAATTCGGACGAGCCACCGCAACTTCCAAGGCGCGGTGCCATTGATCCGCAGGGCAATAAATAACATCCTGTTGGTTCCGCGGTTGCGTGACCGTGCCCGGGCGGTTGGGATGCAAGTAATTGGGATAAAAGTTAGTGTTCAGACTCAGGCCCATCCAAGAAAAACCGCTGGCTCCGTCAGCCGTGGCGTTCACCGGGAAGCACTCC
>Ga0302319_10003461_pt1 | contig 33015 bp, 39 predicted proteins | sample Bog_T0_2_FD_203319 | JGI IMG/M metagenome (GOLD analysis project Ga0302319, IMG submission 203319) | Peat permafrost microbial communities from Stordalen Mire near Abisko, Sweden - Bog_T0_2 | ecosystem: Environmental > Terrestrial > Soil > Wetlands > Peat | place: Sweden: Abisko, Stordalen Mire... | reverse complement strand
CCCTTTCAGTCCAACCGTTCCGTTCACATTCCATCTCACCCCTCCTCTGACTTGGCCGCAGCCTTCAGGTTTTGTTCTCGCTGGCGGAGCAGCAGCAGCACCCCGTCCGATAGGTCCGACTCGTCCTGGAGCCTCCTAGCCCCCTTGGTGATGATTTTTCTGGTGGCTTCGAGGTCGTATTTTTCGATCCCACCCTCGAAGAGGTCTAGGTCAAACGTGTAGTACGTGAAATTTATGTCCTTGTTCATGTCCATTAGGGACTCCGTTGATGAATGGCCAATTTTTTAACTAAAGAAATTGACAAAACTTTTTAGTGGAATTATGAGTTGTTCATGAGGGGTTGGAGGCTCCTCTTGCCCTACAACTTAATACACGGAATTAATTATTTTCGTTCACTTATATTTTTCCCACAAAATAAAGTTCTTCAGTCATAGGAAAAAGGGGTCCAGCGCGGTAATATACTTATAGGAGAAAACACCATGGAAGAATTATCAAAACAAATGTTGGATTATGAATTAATACAAAAACTTAGGTATATAGAATTAACAGGATACGCCTATAACTCTCATGAAGAAAATATAAACCAGTTTACCATTTATCCCAAACTTCAGGAATCTTATGAAATAAAAAGTGTAAGACCAAAATATACAAAGGTAGTCCCCCGCAATAAAAAATCACTAGGAGAATTTAGTAAAAATACTAGACTTATTAGATTTAAAGAAGAAAATGGTATATGTGAATACTGTCATTTACCTATTCTTGAGGGTCATTATGAGGCTCACCACATTATCCCTATATCCAAGGGAGGAGATAATTCCCCAAGTAATTTAATGGTGCTTCATAAACATTGTCATAGAAGTCCTACAGTATTTTTTCATCTTCATGGATTTTATCAAAATGACCTTACCCAAAAAAGTAAGGTGCGATGATTAAATCAGCATATTCTGAAATCTGAACCGGCACCGGCCTCTGCTTCGTATACCACTCAGAAAGATTCTACCCCAATTTTTCAGAATATCCAACCCTTATCTGAGGAGTAACAGATGAAATTAAATTTTGAACAGGTTTTGATCCAGCAGAATCGTCAACCTTACCGATTCAACGATTCGGATCTGACGTTAGGCGCGGCGATCCGAATCGGCGTAGACCAGTCTCTCGCTTCTGACGCTGCTCTGACACCATCGGAGATGTACGAGCTAGGTAGAATTGGTGCGCTAACCGAATCCTCCGACTCCCTCTCTTCTGAACAGATAGGTAAAATAAAGGAGAGGCTGGCCAAGGTCTTCGTCCCAGCCCTCGTCTACCAGTTGTTCAATGCCCTGGAAGGCGAGTAAGATGCCACTTTACCCGAGAATTTGCGAATGTGGGTACGAAGCAGAGCTAATCGAAGCAATCAGCGCCGCTGAGGTGACAGAATGTCCGAAATGTCAAAAAACTTCCTTCAGAAAACGAGCTACGGCTCCCTCCTTTGTACACATGAAGAACGAAGGTGCCTCCGACGTGTACGCGGAGGTCGAAAGACGCCGCGAAACAGCCTCTCAGGGGCACGGAACCACCACCGTAAAGTGTTCGTACGACAAGTACGGCTTACACGAAGACGAAGTTGTAACGAATAAATAAATATAAAGAAACGGTCATGAATCATAATCCACCCACCAATTCCCAAGACTTACCCAAGCGTGGACCTGGGAGGCCAAAAGGCTCCGTTAACAAATTCACTGGCGATTTGAAGGCTGCAATCCTTGCGGCCACAAATAGTTATGAGAATGAAGAAGGCAAGAAAGGTGCGCAAGCATGGCTCGAAGATATGCGGCGGGATTACCCTAAAACCTTTATGCAGATGGTAGCGAGGCTTATTCCACTCCAGGTTGCTGGCTCTGATGATCCCAAATCCTTGCCGATAAATATTGTCATTTCTGCCGCAACCCACGATGACACAACCACTTAATATAGATATAAAGCTACCTCCAAAGATGCTAGAGCTACTCTTTACGCCCAATAAGACATGGCGTATCGCATGGGGTGGACGTAGCAGTGGTAAAAGTTGGAGCTTCGTAAGAGCACTGATTGTAAGATCCCTGGCGAAGAAGATACGTATACTATGCTGCCGTGAAATCCAGCGCAGTATCAAATCCTCCATTTGGCAACTTATAGTTGACCAGATTGAGCTTCTGGGTCTCGGGGAAATCTTTGATACGACGAGGGATGAAATCCGTTGTCTCCGAACTGGCTCTACGTTCCAGTTCATCGGACTCGCAACCAATACGGTAGAATCAGTCAAGTCCTATGAGGGCGTATCTATTTGCTTTGTTGATGAGGCCCAGGTCATCAGTAAGCATAGCTGGGATGTGTTGATTCCTACGATCAGAAAGACGGACTGTGAAATCTGGTGCAGCATGAACCCCGAGTTGGAAACAGACCCCTCCTATGTCATGCTCGTCAAGAATTGGCACCTGCTCGACCGAGCCATATGTGTCAACGTCAATTTCACGGACAATCCCTATTTCAGTCAGAAGTCTCGCAAGGATATGGAGTCCTGCCGTAACCGGAGCATGGATGAGTATCGTCATATTTGGTTAGGAGAGACGGTCAAGCATACTGAGAGCCACGTGTTCAACTTTGATCGCATACATCTACAGCGTAAGCCAATTGAAGCCTCTTGGAGCCATCTGGTGGGCGTGGATTGGGGATATGCGGCTGACCCATGCGTCATGGTTGACATGTATTATGAAATCTCGACTCATTCGTTATACATAGCTAATGAGATAGTCATTTGGAAAGCGGAAACAGCTAGCATTCCAGATTTCTTCATTCAGGTACCTAACATCAGAGATTGCGTCATCAGAGCAGATTCAAACCGCCCAGAACAGATAAGCGCCTGTCGTAGATTTGGATTTAAACGGATGTTAGCTGGCAAGAAGTGGAAGGGGAACCATGAAGACGGAATTGATTATCTACGTGGACTATATGACATCTACATCAATCCTGATTGTGTGCAGACTTATTATGAGTTAACAACTTTGCGCTACAAGGTAGACAAACTAACGGATCAGATACAGCCTGAGATTGATGATACGCAACGCCGCAACATTGAGATCGATGGAGTCAGTTATAATCTGAAGGATGATTGCCTTGACGCCATTATCTACGCTTGCGAACCTCTTATTCTTGGCTTCAAACAGAAAGTCCCAGACCGTAAAGCAGATCCACAAACAGACCAATATGGACAACTAATCCGCAAGCCTCAATCAGACGCTTATGCCAGACAGCAATTTGCAGCCCTTGGCACCAACTGGATGAATAACCTCTAAAGGACAACGTATGAATTCAGAAAGAACTAAAGAGCCGATAAACTTCATGGACGAGGTTCGAGAACGTTTCAGGAAGACAATTGAATCCTGGGACGAGCAATACAAACTCTCAATCGATGAGACCAATTTCCTCAACGTAGCGAACCAATGGCCATCAGACACCCGAGCCAGTCGTGAAGGTAAACCGACCATCGCCTCAGATCGTCTGAACGCTCAGGTGAAGCAAATCGTCAACGAACAAAAATCAAACCGACCAGCTATCAGATTTCATGCGACAAACGATGAAGCCGACGAGGATACGGCCAATGTGCTCCAAGGTATCGCCCGACATATTGAGTATCAATCCAAGGCTGATCTGGCATATGACACAGCCTTCGAACATGCGGTACAGGGTGGAATTGGATTCCTGCGGCTCCTAACCGACTACGAAGAGAAGAGCTTCAACCAGCGAGTTCTGATCGATGAAGTACCCAATCCATTCATGGTTTATATCGATCCAGCCTTCCGCAAGGTCGATGGCTCCGATATCGAATTCGCATTCGTTCTGGATCTGCTGCCCGAAGAGGAGTTCAAACGTTTGTATCCGAACGCGGAACTCGCCTCCTATTCAAAACAAGCATGGATGAATATCGCATCGCAGTATCCGAATTGGTTCGATCAGGATCGTACGGGTTGCATGGTCTGTGAATATTTTGTCAAGGACTATGACGAATACACCTTAGTCAGACTGAAGGATGGGACCGTAATGGATAGGGCTGATTGCACAAAGCGTCAGCTCCGTCAGATCACCGATTCCAGACAAGATTCCCGAGCCGTAGTCAAATGGTACAAGATGTGCTGCCTCGAAGTCTTGGAAGAATCCGAGTGGATCGGAAAAGACATCCCCATCATTCCAGTGTTTGGTGATTGCCTGCTGGATAATGGCAACCGAGTCTTCAGCGGCCTGATTCGCAACAACAAAGAAACTCAAATCATGCTCAACACTGTGAAAACAGTTACGTTAGAAATGATTGCTCGTGCGCCTAAAAACCCTTGGCTGGTCGCTGAGGGCTCCGTCGATAACCATCGTGACGATTGGGCTAGCATCAATATTCTTGACCTCCCCTACTTGACTTACGCGGTTGTCGCGGACGATCATCAGACCCCTCTCCCACCCCCATCGCGTCAGACCGCTGAGCCACCTATCCAAGGTATGCTCCAGGTTATGAACACCTTGGAAAACGATATCAAATCAGCCAACGCGATGTACGACCCAACGATGGGCGAACGGATGGCTAACGACCAATCGGGCGTGGCGATTAAGGCTCTCCAACAGGCTGGCTCTGTTGCTCATTACAACTACTCGGATAACCTCGGCAGAGCCATCAGAGTCCTCGGACATCAACTCTTGGACCTGATTCCAAAGGTTTACTCCGAGCAGAGAGTCATCCGTATTATTGGTATAGATGATAAGCACAAGATGGTGACAATTAATGGCACACCACAGCAGGGAACGGAACCAAATCACGAGATGGACGAGAATGGAGTTCGCAAGATTTATGACGTAACTGTAGGTGAGTATGATGTTACGGTTGATACGGGTCCATCCTATCAGACCCGCCGCCAGGAGAATCTTAACGTCCTTACCGAATTGGCGATGAAAAATCAGATGGTCATGCAGTTCTGTACCGCTGATATCATTAGACTTATGGACTTCCCCGAGTCCGCGACGATTGCGGATATGTTGGACAAGATGAAACCGCCTCAGCTTCAGGACCAGGGCAAGAATGGTCAACAGAATCCTCTACAGCTTGCGCAGCAGCTTGATCAGGCTCACCAGATGATCCAGCAGCTAACCCAGACGTTACAACAGGAAACCGCACTCGCGGATAAGGAAGCCACCAAGCTCAAGATTGCTACTCTGGAGAACCAGACCGAACTTATCAAGCAGCAGAAAGGTATGGACCACGATGCGGCACTTACTACGATGAAAGCCGAACTGGAGGAAGTCAGAGTCGGATCCGACCACGCTAAGAGTCTGATCGCTCAGATCCATCAGAACCTACTGGACAAGAACGCTGCGGAACATCAGGCTCTGCTTCAGCAACTTACGGCTCCCCCACCAGTCCAGGCTGGTCAGCCCCAAGCCCAGCCGCAACAAACAAATCCTGGGCAAATTTCTTAACTACCAAATACTCAGATGACGAGTTCTGAAATCTCGCTAAACTTTCTGCGAACGGACTTGAGACCGTATCTCATGCGGAGGCCATGATGCCCGAAGATTTCGATAAGACTTTTGATATCCAGAACTTTGAAGAGGTAATAAGTAAGGGAACGACAGATGATAAACGTCCTGCCCCCGAATTGGAACCCGATCAGAACCAGGATACAGAGCAGTCCGACGCGGACGCACCCGTCGAGCAGCTAGAGCAGAAGACTGAAGAGGAAGCTGAAAATGAGGCTCTCTCTGAGGCTGAAGAGGAAACGGAAGCTAAGGCTGCGGCCAAGGCTCCGAAAAAGCGAGATCACGCAGAAGCGCGAATCGCCAAGCTAGTCAAAGAGAAAGAACGTCTCAAAGGCCAGCTTGATGCTCTTAGAAACCAGGGTCAACCCCATTCTGTTCAGGTCAACGAACCTGTTTTTGATCCGGATGCTCCGAACCCAGCCAACTACCCAAATGGGGAACGCGATGATGATTATCGTATCGATATGAAGTTCTACCAGAGGGATGTCCAGACCAGGGTCGGAACCTTCCAGGCGCAAAAGCAAGCCATGTTGGCCAAGTATAAGGATGAACTTCCCGAACTAATCGAAATGGATCAGGAGCGCGTAGCTTCTGGCATTAAGACGAGCAGTCCGACAGTGTTCAAACTTATCTTAGAGTCCGAACAATCTGGTGAGTTATGGCATTATCTTTTGGCGAATTCTGATGAAGCTATCAGCATTGCCCGAATGGATCCGATCAGAGCCGCTAAGGCCATTGGTCGGATCGAAGCCAAGCTCATAACGGATGAGCCTGATTCGGATGAGCCGGTTCAACAGAAACGTACCCTCCCAGCCCCAATCAAACCAGTCAAAACGACAACTCAAAACAAAGCAGCCGCTACGAAGAACTTCGGTTTCGTCGGCTACTAATTCCTTAGCCGGATTTATGGCTAAACGAAAGGGAAAAATATAATGGCAATCTCCAATGTTTACAACAATCAAGCATTCATCACCGCCAAGGCGCTGAAGCAGGTCAAAAATAATCTAGTTATGGTTCCTCACTGCGCTCGGCGCTGGGATGGAGACTTCGCCGGTAGCTTCCGCGCTGCCAATGGAGGTCCAGATAGCGGGAAGATAGGTGATACGATCAACATCCGCACCCCCTGGTTCCCCAGCCTCCGCACCGGAGCCACCTTCTCTCCATCAGCCTACGCTGACTATTTCACCCCAATTCAACTGTTACAGTTTGGAGTTGACTACGAAATCACCATCAAAGACCAGACCTTGAATATCGATGAATTCTACATCAACGTCGCTGACCCGATGGCAAAGCGCCTCTATCAGGATATGGACCTCAAGGCATGGAACACCATCAACAGTTCTGCCACCAATCAGAACGGTTTTAACCAGTTCGCCGGTAAGCCTGGAACTCCTCTGACTAACATGCAGGTTCCGGTTGATGCTTACTCTACGATGCAGACCCAGGGAGCCGTCTTCCAGGATGATATTTTCGCAGCGTTGAATCCACACACCGTGACCAACATTTGGCAGGGTGTAACCACCCTATTCCACCCCGCCGCCGACGTTTCCAACCGTTGGAAGACTGGGCAGCTTGGATCAGCCGCTGGAGTCGAATTTGAATCCACCGCCAATAGCTCCACCCTCACCCTCGGCACCTGGAGTGGAACTATCGTTTACGCTTCCGGCGCTACGGATGGCGGCAATACCATCACCGTCTCGGGTATGACCGGAACCTTCAATGCTGGTGAGAAGTTCACCATCAATGGAGTAAATGCTGTGAACCCACAGGGTTATGCTGTGCAGTCTGAACTCAAGCACTTCACCGTCATTTCTCAGGCCGGTGCGGTTATTACTTTCAGTCCTGCCTTCCACCTAACCGGACCCCTCCAGAACATCAATGCTCTGCCCACTGGCTCCGCATCGATCAATCCATGGGGGTACACCACTGCCACCGCCCTGACCGCTGGAACCGGACAGATAGCTCGTGAGAGCGTTGTGTTCCATCCCGAGGCCATTGCGTATGTTTTGGGTGATTTGATTGACACCTCCAACTTGGGTGGTGTGGCTGGCGGAAATAAGTTTGCCGCCCGCATGAAAGACCCAGAGACAGGGCTCCGTTGCTCAACACTTTTCTGGCTGGATGGCTACAATCACAAGCTCCTTTTCCGCTTGGACGCACTCTACAATGCTGCTGTACTGCGTCAGGGCTTTGCGACTATCGTCTACGAATAAGAAGATGGGGGACGCGAACCGTCCCCCATCAGGACTCTCTTCACTCATACAAAAAGGATAACACCAAATGGCTTCTACCCCTTATCAGACAACCTCCTCTCTCACCACTGTCGTGGCCCCAGGCGCAATCGTCGGACAGTCTCAGACCGATACGATCAGTTTCTTCGGCGGAACTGGCGTTACTGGCGGCAACGCAGCCCTAACTAATGCCAATCTTACTGGTCTGACTGCCGGTCAGACTGGTTATACGGCTGGTTGGACCGCAGCCTCCTTCAATCCAATCCTAGCGGCTGTTGCGGCTCTGTTGGCTGCACTCAATACCGTCAGCCTCACTCAGCCCTAATAACTCCTGAAGAAAATGAAATATAGCCCCCATATGTGTGGGGGCTATTGAAAGGTTCGTATGGATTTTCCTAAGTGGTTTTATAGGCAGCAAACCGGAGAGGCCGTTCTGATGCCCTCCGAAGAGTTCTTCAATACGTTGAGAGATAAGAAGTTCTGGCAGGCTGAGCCCTGGAGATTTGAAGATCACAAGAATGACAAGGCTCAGGAAATAGAGAAGCTGAAGGAACTGATCCAAACTCTCGAAGCTGAACTTGCGGAAAAGGATAAACTGATTCGTCTGCTCAACGCAAAGGCGGATGTTCAGAAAATTAAGAGAGGCTAAGCATGGCCAATCCAACCGCATTAGACCTGATTCAAGCCGCATATAGTCTGCTCGGTATCTACGATCAGACTTCTCCGTTATCTCCATTTGAAACACAATTGGGTCTGACCACTCTGACTGATCTGTTGGATCAGTGGAACAACGAAAATCTGCTCGTATTCAGCACGACGCCTTATACGTTTCCGTTCCAGAATAACATTCAGACCTATCAGGTTGGTTCGGTAAATCCCTTTACGTGTAACATTTTAGGTAATATCATGACCATCACCTCCGGAACTCCTGGTGCGGTCATCGTGGGAGAAGTTCTCATATGTAATGGAGTTCCGGCCAACACTACCATCACCGGTATTCTGACTGGCAATCAATACACATTGAGTTGGACCGCTCCCCTACCCATCACTAATCAGACTGGCAGTCTTTGCGGCTTCGTCACTCCGACGACTAATACGTTCATCAGCGTCTATCCGACTGATTATTCCTGGAACATTCCCCGTCCGGTCAAAATCGAGAAGGTCTCGATTCAATTCCCTGCCGGATCTGGTCAGCCGGTTGAGTTGGAGATCCCGCAGATTCCTCTGGAGGAATGGATTGGAGTTCCACAGAAGAATACGAGCAGCCTTTGGCCTTTATTCGTCTATGACGATTGTGCGGATCCGGTTCGCAACTTACGTTTCTGGCCGGTGCCCCAGGTTAATGCGAATTGCATCCTCTACGTCTACAGCCAACTCAACCGAATTACCAATCTGACCGATCAGATATATGCACCTCCTGGTTATGCCATGGCACTGAAGCTCAGCCTCGCTGAGATCCTCGCCTTCCATTTCGAACGGGTCATCAGTCCAGATCTGAAGGCCAAAGCCTCTCAGGCCCGCTCCGCCATCAACAACATCAACGAGGGTATACCGAAAACTCGCTATGATGGGATTTGGGGTGGGGCCGGTGCCGGTTCGGATATGACCTGGGCCTCCCGTGGCCGAGTTCGCATATGAGGAGCACGTATGAGTAAAGCACATCCTGGTTTTAAGGCAGTCCAGTCGAAAATTGCCGCCAAAGAGGGAGTCAGTGAGAAAGCTGCGGGAGCCATTCTAGCCACTTCTTCCCGCTCAGCTTCCAAATCAGCCCACAAAGCCAATCCCAGACTTAATAAAGTCAAGGGAATGAAAGAATACTAACTCGGAGCCCATCATGGCCTTACCTACCGCGCCAAGTCTTTTCGGAATTGCCAGTACCAATTCTATCCTTCCGGGTGTCTTTGGACATCCAGCTTCTGATACGGTTCATTTTGAAGCCGTTGGCTCTGTAGCTGGAGTCGCAGCGACCGTAGCTTTCCTCGGATCCGTCAGCGGAGTCAATTGGAATAACGTCACTACCCTCACCTTTACTGCTGGGACGGGCAATACGGCACAGTTCTACGCGAGCAGCGCAGTCAAATACAACTACTACAAATGTCAGGTCAGCGGTCTTTCCGGAGGCTCCATCTCCGCCTGGATCAACAGCTAAGCCATGCCATACGTTTCGAAAGCGCAACAGGGCTACTTCCATACCCATAAGAAAGAGATTGGGGCTAAGGTCGTAGCAGAATTTGACAAGGCGTCAAAGGGTAAGAGGGATTTGCCCGAGCATGTAAAAAAGACTGATGCCGAGAAAAAGAACCTCGGAATGAAGGAATACTAAATTGAGCTATAATTCAAACGCGACAGCAGCAACTCCTCAGATCTTCACAGCAGTAGATAATACAACTGGCCTACCTTTGGCTGGTGGCCAGCTATACACCTATGCGAGTGGCACGATCACTCCACAGGCTACCTACACTGATAATACCCTCACCACTCAACTGCCCAACCCTGTCATCCTCGACAACTATGGCCAGGCAGTCATCTGGCTCGGTCCTAACCCTTATCGCTTCAACCTCCTCAACACAGCAGGAGTCCAGCAGGCTCACTACCCACAGGACAATATCCAGTCCTCCAGTGCCTTCGCCAACTTCACCGCCCAACTAGCTGCTTTCTCCACTCCTTCTCAAGGTCAGGGTCTAATCGGGTTCAACTCAGCCCTTTCCTACCCAGCCAACACACTGCCCAACTCACTGGCCTCCACCACCAGCCCTGTCAACGGCAGCGGCATGGTCGGCTACAACCCGGTCGTGGCCTATGCTGCTGGAACGGTGGGCGCTGCACTGAATGGCGCGTTTACCAGCTCCGCAGTTCAATCGCAGACTGCCACCTTTGCCGTCACCGGGGGAACCGCCCCGGCATTTACGGCCACGCTCAACCCAGCCCCCACTGCGCTGGTCACTGGTCTGCGGTGCAGCATCTACGTCGCAGCGGCGGGAACCACGGGAAGCAACACTTTTAATCTCAACGCATTGGGGGCCGAGCAGGTCTACCAGTTTGGCGCAGGCGGGGTTTCCGACCTGCGCCCCGGGAATATGCCTCCGGGGGCCTACCTGGATCTGGAATACAACGCCAACATCTCCGCGTGGCTGATCCTCAATCCGGTATATGCAACCCGGCAGATCCAGAGCCTCACGGCTGCGGTTTCCGCCAATGCACTTGCCGTTGGGCTCTCTCCCTCAACACTCAATTTCCGCTCGGCAACCCTTGGCAGCGGAGTAATCTCCGAGTTATCCAACTACAGTGCGCTCGCCCTGACGGTCCCGTCCGGTGCCACCCTCGGCACGGTCAGCGGGGTGCAAAGCACGATCGCCGTCCTTGCCCTCAACAACGCCGGAACTATCGTTTTGGGCGTGGTAAACCTCGCGGGTGGCGTGAATCTCGATGAAACCACGCTCATCAGCACCACCGCCATTTCTGCCGGTGCCACCTCCGCCTCCACGGTCTATTCGACTGCGGGCCTCGCCAGCGTTCCTTTCCGGGTTGTCGGATACACCACCTCGACTCAGGCCGCTGCTGGCACTTGGGCCTCGGCTCCGTCCCTGGTCCAGGGCGAGGGTGGTCAGGCAATGGCGTCCATGCAGTCGCTCGGTATGGGCCAAACTTGGCAAAACGTCACCGGTAGCCGTGCATTTAGCATTGTATATTACAACACTACCTCACGCCCGATTTTCGTCTACCCGAGCTGGAGCAACACTTTCAACACCACTGTGCCATTCACCATAAACGGTGTCACGGCAGGCAATATGAACGGTTACGGGACATCCTCAGGTGGGGGGTTCATCGTGCCACCGGGAACGTCCTATTCGGTCCTCGCTAGCCAGACGCTGACCACTTGGTTTGAACTGCGATAAGGAGAAAATCACATGAGCTTTTTCAAGGATCCCCAGAATAATCTGCATTTTCTCGATGATGACGCCTTCGAATACCTCCTCCCGGTGGGCTGCGTTCAGATCACCGATGAGGCCGCCGCTGCGATCCAGGCCTCCATTGCCGCTGCTGCGGCTGCTGAATCGACTAAGGCCACCCAGATAGCCCAGGCCCAGGCGGCGCTTGACAAGAGCGACATAACCTTCCTCCGCGCACAGGAGGCGGGGCAGGCGTGGCAGGCGGCATGGGTGGCCTACCGGGTGGCCCTGCGCCTAGTGGTCAAGGCCGGTGGCGACCTGCCGACGCTGCCCGCCACCTATCCGGATGGGACGCCCACAGCATGACCCGGAAGTCTCCCGAACAGCCCCCCCCCCCCCCCTGACCCTCTGGTCAATGCGGCGCTCCAGGTTCGGATGGACGCCCTTGACGGCGGCGACCCCACCTAATCTGAACACTGTCACTGAATTATTAAGGATCCCTAAATGTCAAACGGCGCATCTCTCATCACCAATCCTCTGTTCATCGCAACAGATTCTAATGGTAATCCTCTAGCTGGTGGTAAGGTATACACTTATCAGGTTGGAACTCTTATTCCTCTAGCCACCTATACGGATGCCACTCTGACAGTTCCAAACACTAATCCAGTCATTCTGGATGAGTTTGGTTCTGCTCAGATCTGGTTGGGTCCATCCATCTACAAGATCAATGTCACTGACATCAACAACGTTCAGCACCCCGACTACCCAATCGACAATATCTCTACTTCACCCGCCTTCTCAGGTGAGTTTATCGGTAACCTAGTGATATACAACGGTCACCTCGGCACAATTCAGACTACAAGTCCTACAGTCCAAACCCTTCCAGGTGCTGGATCTGGTGGTTCTCTCGGTGCAACTTTACTGGCCGGTTCTACTGATAACGCTGGCAGTATCTTACTTGTCTGTGGTTCCAGTTCTACTGCCTCTGGATCTGTGGTCCGCCTCACTCTTCATACAAATTACAGTACTACAGCCATTATGGTTTGTACTTACGCAGATTCTAATGCTTCATCTCCAACTCTCTACGTCATTCCACCAACAATGGCTAATGGTTACATTGACATCGCTATGATGACTGCCCCCCCAGTAGGTGCCACCTACTATATCAACTACATCATCATTGGCTACTAAGGATGAATAATTCATGAAGCTCAAGAATCTCCTCGGCCCGACATACTCTCTTAAAAGTCTAAGTTTTGAATCGCAGCGATGCATCAACATGTATCCAGATGCAGATGAAATGGGAACGGGCAAGGAAATGGAACCAGAGATGCTGAGTACCGTTCCAGGTCTAACCCTAACCTATCAGCTACCTCGCAGTCCCATCAGAGCTATCTGGAGAACTGCCAACAACTACATCTACGTAGTGGCGGGTAACGGGCTCTATCAACTCAATCCAGTCGTGACCGGAGGGGTGCTGAGTTGGACTCATACGCTGCTTGCTTATCTGACCACACAGACAGGTTATTGCTCCATCTGTGATGGTATTCCCAATACCTTTCAGGGCATCGCCAATACGGGTCTAATCAATCAGGTCGTGGTGGTGGATGGGTCTGAGACCGGCTATGTATTTCAAGAGGGCACAACCCAGATATATCAGATGAATGCCGGGACTGGCTACGCTGGTTCCAATTTCGTGACCTTCCAGGATGGCCTGTTTCTTTTCTCCCAACCCAACAGCATCACCGGTTTCTTCGCTTCTGATCCCCAAAATATCAATGATATTGATATCATCGAAGCTAATCTAAATAATGACAACATTACTCGTATTATCTCCGACCATGATCTCATATGGATTCTGGGCTCACGGAGTCTTTCCGTCTGGCAGGATACGGGTGGTGGTCAGACTACGAACCAGTTCCAGCAGATCCCGGGCGCTACGGCTCCGAACGGTTGCAATGCTCCATGGACGGTCAGTCAGATCGGTGGACAACTTTTATGGCTGAGCAATGATGATAGGGGTTGGGCTGAAGTCGCAATGGCCTTCGGCTATCGAGCCATTCGGGTCTCCAATCATGCGGTTGAAAATTGGCTGCTCAGTCTTGGAGACCTATCCCAAACAATCAGTTGGACTTATCAGATGGGTGGGCACAGCTTCTACTGTCTGAACAGTCCTAACTCCACTACTACGTGGTGTTATGATATGATGCACCAGCAATGGCATGAGAGAGCTCAGTTCAGTAATGGCCAATATTCAAGAGATTTGGTTGAGACACATATGAATTGCAACATCTCTGGGCTGGGCAATATCCATCTGTGTGGAGATTTCCAGAATGGCAATCTCTACCTACTGGATGAGTCTAATCCGACCTTCAATGGCAGCCCGATCCGCAGAGAGCGCCGAACTCCTCACCAGAGTGGTAATCTGAAACGTGTTTTCTACAGCCAATTTCAGCTAGACGTTCAGGCCGGTCAGGGATTGGACGGATTGGGTTATCCGGTTCAGACTGGAGTCGGACCAGCAGTCAGCCAAATTGCTACGAATCAATTAGTTGGGGGAAATGGTCCCACTTATACGATGCTCGGATCAGATCAGACACCCCAGATTCCTACCGGACCCGTAACCGTAAGTTCAACTGGAGCTACTTCCAATTGGTCTAACAGCTATACGGTAAACCGCACAAATGGTACGGTTACGATTAATCCGGCTGTCCTGACTAGCCCGACCATACAGATCAGCAATGGCAATGGGGTTGAGACGGATTTTCAAATCCCTAACATTTACTCCTCCGGCACTACAGCCAGTATTTATGTATCAGATTGGAGGGGTCAGAATCTTCAACAGCAAGCTCCGGCTCAGAATCAAAATCTATGTCTGAGCAGTACCAACTTTGGTCTTGGTTGGGCTCAAACCTATTGCTTCCCCGTAGGGGGAAAGTGGCTTACTCCGGACTACACTCAATCTCCCGCTGGTACGTATCTGGAAGAAGACACGACTCTGAATCCCCATCAGATTAGTATCCCGTACACCGTAGTAGCTGCTCAGCAGACCAATTTCTCCATCTACGCAACGGCTCCAACAGCTGCTCCGGTGACGACAAATCTGACCGGAGGGGTGGCCAGTTTTGTCGTGACCTCCTCTCTCCTTGGAGTCTATACGATGACACTGAATACCCTATTTACCAATGCAACGTTAGCCATCGGAGATGTTATTAATTGTCCCGCTCTTTCGGTTCCAAATCAACTCATTACCGCCCTAAAATCTGGAACGCTCGGGACTGCCGGATCGACCTATCAGTGCTACCCAGGATTCATAACCGGACAATCCAGCCAAGCCATCACAGCTACCCGCTCTGATCAACGTTACTTGGAACTTACGCTCGGGGCAGGTTCGGCCACTCCGGCTAGCGCAATATTCAATCTTCAGGCCGGATATGTTGCATTAAGTCAGAATTGTACACCTCTGATGACTCCGGTTACTGGATTCGCTGGTGTTTATCGCTGTAGTATAAATTATATGGAATCAGCTACGTCTCAGACATTACAGAGCGGTTCCGCTCTGGTGGCGTGTAGTGGGAACCAGATGACCTTGGTGAATCCTCCGCTAACCGGAGCCCTGCATATTGGCGATACCTTATCTGGGTATGGAGTGACCATACAGAGTCTCCTCACAGGTGCGTTAAATCAAACTGGGTCTACTTATACGTTATCCGGCGCACCAGTTCTAGTCGAAGGGTTAGTAAACTTTACCTCTCAGACCTCCGCCCTGACTCCCTCCGCTTATGTAAATCTCATCACCCAATCCTATGCGGCATACGGAATGACCAAACCAGATTTTCAATCCTATCAGGGTAATGGTACATCCGTCGTGGGCATCTGGGGAGCCCAACTGGGGCCGCAGGCCCACCCCCTACCGCTCGTCCAGACCTCCGGTGCGGTTCTGTATGATCAGGTGACTTATGCGCCTGCTGAGGGACTCCTGGCGTTCCAGCTCCCTCCTCTCGGAGCCGTAACTAATACCAGCAATGCAGTTGTCCAGCCAGCCTCGATCCTAACCGGAACCTTCACTACTACGGCTCCGCAGTTGGAACCAACTGAATATACGGCCTCGTTCAGCTATTTGGAGGGTATGCCAACCTACACGTATACGGGGACTAATCCTCAGATCGGGCTATCATATAGTAAAGATGGAGGTTACACCTACACTAATGAAGTCTATGTGGCACTCGGGGCCGAAGGAGCGCGTTTACAACGTCTTATCTGGCGCAAATTGGGCTACGATAGGGATAGGGTCTGGCGGATTACCTGTTCGGATCCAGTTAATGTGGCTATTTTGGGTGGAGAAATCCAAGCCCGGACGGGGGAGAATGCAGTCTAATGGTTAATACTGATATTAATGCCCTGATTCTCAGACCTCCTCATGCGGGTATGCCAGCGGTGGATTCGGAGGGTCGATTTACTCAGGAGTGGATCAACTTCTTCCACCAACAGACAACCTCCAAGGTCAACTATATCAATGCCAACTATATCAATCAGATTACTACCAGTCCTTCGACCTCGGGAGTGACGATTGCCCAGCAGACCGGAGCAAATTCTTATGGGGTGAGTATTGGTCTTTCAGCCAATCTGGAATCCATTTCAGTTCTTCCAAATGGAATTGGATCACTGGTAAACGATGGGAGTGGAACATTTTCCTACACGTCGGTCACCGGAGGAACCGTTACGTCCGTTTCAGTTGCGGCTCAGAATGGATTTAGCGGTTCGGTTCAGACCCCTACGACCACACCTCAGATTACCCTATCGACTTCAATCAGCGGGATTCTGAAGGGACAGTCTGGTTCGCTCGTAGCAGCTGTGGCTGGTACGGATTACCTCACGGGCATCAGCTTTACCCCTGGAAGCATTATTTATACCGGTCCGACCGGAACGTTCGCTCAAGATAATGCCAATCTCTATTATAATCCAAGTCTTTATGCCAGTATGCCAGGAACTCAAATTGGACCCAGAGGGACAAATCCTATCGATGCAGCATTTGAATGGTATGTGGCTTCGGGAGTAACGGCGCATTTCCATAATGTAAATCCCACTCAGAGCAGTACTGGAGGAGTTACGATTGCGCTGAGTTATGTTCCGACTGGTTCTTCAGTGACCTCTGGCAATCGTATCGGATCGTTTGAATTTGCTGGCTCAACAAATGCGTCAGATAATGTAGGTTCTGGAGCAGCAATCAGGTGTTATTCGAAGGAGAATTTCACCTCAACGACATTGGGGTCAAAACTGGTCGTCCAGACCTGTCCGGTCGGATCCGCAACCCTGACGACCGCTCTGACGATTGATTCGGATCAAACCGCAACCTTCACCACCACAGTCGCTACGGGTACGTATGCGGTCGGTTCCTTGCCATCTGGACAGACGGGAATGAGGGCGATGGTCTCCAATGCACTCGCTCCTACGTTCGGAGCTACCGTGGTGGCCGGAGGGGCCGTAACGGTTCCGGTGTTTTACAACGGCACTACATGGTGCGTGGGATGACCAACCGTGGGGCGGTAGTCAAAGAGATTACGGATATGAATCTAGTCTGTCAGGCGTTCAACAGTCCTAATAATAGACCCTGGGCTTCGGAGGACGGACAGAAAGTCTGTATTCCTTATATGCCAGAAAAGATATTGTATATTGGACTCTCAGTAGAAGGCCATTTTGCGGGCTGTGTGCTAGGTATTCGAAATACAGATAGATTGGATCTACATATCGCCTATCTGCCCATCTGTTTCGGCCATACAGTTCAGATAGGAAAACAAGTTTTGAAGTGGATCGGAGAACATTATCCTACGTATCGTACGTATCAGGCCAGAGTCGCTCAGTCGAATCATATGGCTCGTGAGTATGTTTTGAAATGCGGGTTTCGGCTCATCAGGCTCAGACCGGATGGCTGGATCGGCGGAATAGCCGAATATGAAATAGAGGTGTCAGATGGGTAGTGTAGTTAGTGCGGTCCTTGGCCCGGTGGCTCAAGGAATTATTGGTGGTCAAGCTGCTGTAACTTCCGGTAATCAGCAACAGGGCGGTATTCAGAATGCTGAGAATACGGTTCAGGGGATGTATAACCAGGATTCCCCCTATTACCAGCCATTTATCCAAAATGGTACCGCTGCGGCTAATCAAGCCACTCAGATGGCACAGAATGGATTTACTCAGACCCAATTCCAGCAGAGTCCTGGGTACGCTTTTAATATGCAGCAAGGGCTACAAGCCATCAATAATGCTCAGAGCGTAAGGGGTGGAGCCCTCAGTGGTGGAGCCCAAAGAGCCATGAGCAATTATGGTCAGCAAAATGCTTCGAATGAATTCCAAAATGCCTATGGTCGTTATGCCAATAACATCAATCAACTGAATAGCATTGGGAATCAAGGTCTCCAGGCCACCAATAGTCTGGCTAGTCTGGGTTCCAATTATGCGGCTCAGATGGGTAATTTGCAAACCGGTATGGGTAATTCACAAGCTAGTGAAACCCTTGGAAAGGCCGCAGCATTTGAATCTGTGTTCGGATCTTCTGGTAGTGGGGCTCAGGCAAATCAGGGAAATGCCCTGCAAAGTCTAATGGGCTTGGTGATGTGATGCGGGAGCGGCTCAAAATGAACAGGCAGCCGCCGTTAATTCACCGGATGAAGGACTCGGGGCACTTGTTAATTCCGTAGCGGGTATGTAAGGGGTGAGAAATGGATGACGTAAGTATCAGTGGAACCATACAGGGGATGTACAACGGGCTAGCCCAGCAACAGGATGCGTATGGCCGTGCTCGATTTTATAATTCAATAGCGAGTCAGAATCAATATAATCTTGGCGAGCAGCAATTAGAAGCTCAGAAGAATAGAGATTTTGGTAATATGTTGCAGCGGAATATGACTTCTACCCCAGCTGCTCAGCCTATGAGTTCGACTCAGCCCCAAGCTCAGGCTCCCATGGCTTCTCAGACTCAAACTCAAACTCAGCCTCAACAGAACGGATTGCCGCCTCTTTCCCCTTCCTATCTGAGAAACCTACCCAATACTGGGATGATGGGTCTGTCTCAAATGGGTAGTGGTCAACCCCAGGCTTCGGCTCAGCAACAGAGTCAGCAGCAATCGGTTCCGCAGAGTTCAGATGAGCGCCAACAGATGATCAGAGCCTATCAGCAGTCAACTACTCCTTCGGCTCAGCAGTCAACTACTCCTTCGGCTCAGCAGTCAACTACTCCTTCGGCTCCAGCAAATCCTCTCAAGATTGCAGGTCTCCAAGCACAGGGCCAGACTCCTACGTTGACTCCATTAGCTGATCATTCAGCCGTACAGGGTTTCCTCGCCACCACTCCAAATGCCCATCCAGATACGGTTCGAGCAACTGATAAGGATAATCCTACTTTCGCCTCTCAGCATGTATTCGATGCGGTGGACCCTCAGAGTGGTGCGGTTGTTCATAATACATTTGATCGTCAAGGATTGATTAATCAGATGATGAATTATACGGATCGGAATGGCAATCACACTATGGCCGCAGATGCTAATAAATTGATGGCATCATTCACCTTATCGGATGCGGCAGATGAGAAAACCAAGCAAGATGCCATTGTAGCTGCAAATGGTAAGGCTCTGATGTTGAGTGCGGGACTTGAATATCTTCCGGCTGATCAGCAAGCCGCAGTCTACCAGAGCCTCAAGAGTAGAGCCGCTCAGGCTGGTGCGGATGTAACGACATGGCCGACTGGTCCGACAGATCCCAATTTCAAGCCTTGGGTTGCTCAGCAGGGTGAAGAGGCTAGGATGAATGCGAATACGGCCCAGGAAGCCTCCAAGAGGGCGGAGGATGCGTTTAATGATTTAAAAGCTAGGGCTGAGGCTGGCAAAGATCAAGCCCAAGGGCAGGAGGCGCAAGCCAAAGCTGAGACTGATCAGTCTCAGGCCAGATACTTGGGGGCAGAGGCTAAGACTCAACCTTCTGTAAGAAATAAGAATAACGCTGAAGCTTTCCGAGCCTATCAGGAGGGGCTGAAAGCTCAACAAACTCCAATCAGCCCTCTGAATGGTACGACAGAAGAAACGGCTGATGTGCCACCCAAACTGGTCGCCCCAGCCACTTCTGCATTTGAAAAATCTACCCAGACATTGGCGAAAGCCACTTCTGCTCAGGCGGGTTTAAATGATTTCATCTCAGCGGCCAAGGGTGGTAATGTTATTGCCTCCGCCTATACGCCAACTGAAGCTGTCTTGGCCATCAATACTGCCGCTGGCGTTAAAAGAGTTAACATGAATGAAATCAACTCAATGAGTTCAGCCGGTAGTATTTTCCAAAGGATTCAGGGTAAGTTAACCGGTCTGGCAACCGGAGATAAAGTTCCAGATTCCATCTTGTCTGATCTTCAGCAAGTAGCTGATAGTATGGGTCAGACCGCATCCTCCCAGCACCAGAATGAAATCAAGGGCATTAATGCTACTTACCACTCCAACTTTAAACCAATCAATTTTGGAGCAAATAGCAGTATGCCTGCTGGTATAGCCGTAGGGATGATTCCACGAAAATCTGATGGATCGGTATTGAAGGATGGGAAATACCCAGGATACTCTGTAGTAAATGGGAAGGTGGCACCTTAATGGCTAATAATCCTTTTGATTTGGCTACTCCGTTAGCTGATACGTCTTCAAATCCTTTTGATCAGGCCATGCCGGTCCAAACATCAGGGCCTCAGAAGGCAATGAATATTCAGAGCAATGATGCGGGTATGGCTCGACTTGGGACTCAATCGGGTACCTCTCAGGCCCCCGCACAACCCGCACAACCCACTCTGATGGGGAAGGTTGGTAATGCGATGACTAGTTTCGCCATGGGTGCGGGCGCTCCGCTGTACAGTCTGACCGGCCAATTGGCTTCTGGTTTTGGAGTGTTTCCGAATCGTTTTGCTCAGGGACAGACTGATATTGCCAATCAGGCCGATCAATACAGACAGGATCTTGGCAATCGAGGTGGTGTGAGTGGCTTCGCCAATAATCTGGTCGGACAGGCTGGGGAGATGAACACTTTCATGCCCTTGTCTTATGCGGCTGGGGTTCTTGCGCTGGAGGCGGGTGTGACTCCTATGCTTGGAAGTCTTGGAACTTCTGCGCTGGTTAGAGGAGGGTTGGGGGGATTGCTGGCGACTCCGTTGATGACCGCGATGCATCCGACCGACCCGAATAAGAGCTTTGGACAATCCGTGGCAGAAAATGTGCCCTCTACGATGGCTCAGATGTCGCTGATGGGTGGTGGAATGGATGTACTCGGAGAGACACCCAGAGCCTATCAGGCCGGTAAGGATATGCTTTTCAAGCGTCCTGCGGAGCAGATTCCTAACGGGGTTGTAGCTTCCTTACCAACCGTAGACCAGATTATGAATCATGCTAATAGCAATTCAGCTATTACGGCTGCTAATACGGGTCGGAGCATGGATGCGCCGGTCACAATTAGTGATCTACAGGATATCGCACAGGGAAATTCTCCGGTTGCCAATCAGGCGAAGAGTTATTTGGCTAAAATTACCGCTGCTTCGGCTGTTGAACATGGCAAGGTAAAACCTGTTCTCAATCCTCAGACGGGTGAGGCTACCGGATCTACTACGACTCCGATCAACCTATCTCAAGCCGATCTGACTGGAGATGCGGTTGGCCGTCTGGCAGAGCTGAAGAACCAAGGACAGGCTGGAAGTATTGGTAATGATATTAGGGCCGAACAGAACCAGCAATTACAGGAAGCTATCACCAATCTCAGAGCATCCCAAGCAACTGGAGTTGGGAGTATTCCGACGGGTTCTGATCTTTCCAGTGTGGCTAATCACACCATAAAGACTGATCTCTCCAATCAGTTTGATGCGGCCCGTTCGAATTCTAATGCGCTGTACGGAAAGATTGATAGTGCGTTGGAAGCAACCGGAGTAGAAAATAAAGTTCCAACCCCCCAGACCGAATCTGTCCTATCTAAAGCGATTAAAGATAACAACAATTCTTTAGGTAGAGATCCGGAACTTGGGCGCATTTTGGATGAGTACAATAATCAATTTTCCAAACCAGATGCAGATCGCTCCTATCAGGCTACCCATCAGGCCGTCAGTAAGATGGAGGGTCAGATCGGACCATTACTGGATAAAGGCAATCGCTCATCCGCTCGAACCCTACAGGAATTAAAGGGAACGTTGGATACGGAAGCTGATGGTTGGGCTAAGAATCAACTAGGTGCGTCTTCCAATCTGATTGATGAGGCATCTGCTGATTATAAGAAGAATGTGGTTCCATTTATTGATTCGGATACGGGTATTCCTCAGATCCTCTCTGCCCCATACCCGGATGAGGGAGTGAGAAAACTCCTAGCTACTAATCGTCCGGACATGTTCGATACAATTACCAGTCAGATGAGTCCAGAGGGACGTAAGGCCCTTCAGGTTAAATTGACTGAGGCAGCCCATGAAGCCGCATCAGTCGGTGGGGAACTCAATCCACAGACTTGGGCTAAATTCATGGATCGTCATAATTCCTCTATTGAGAGTCTTTATGGGAGATCTGAAGGCCCTGTGAGTCTGAACAAGATTCAGGGTCTGACCAATTTGATCCAACGGGCCGAGGAATCGGGTCGAGTTGTCCCTCAAAGTCTAATGGGGGATTTGGCTAGTGGGGTGAGCGCAGGTGGAGCATTAGGTACTGCTGGTGCGCTGGGTGCGCTGGGTGGAGTTGGTGCGGCTCCCGCCGCTCTGGGTGGTGTACCCCTTGGTATGGGAGCAAAACTAGGCATTACTCGAAATATTAGCAACAATCTATTCCGCCCCTCCGTGGTCGAGGAACTACTCAAGCCTCTCCCCACACCATCGATTATTAATACGGAACCGCCCGTTCAGCCACTTCCTGGAGCGGGTCAGCCCCCTCTGGGTTCTCGCCCCGCCCCTTATCAGGGACCAATGCAATCCGCAGCATTGGGAACATTAGGTCAGAATCCTGAGACTGCTTGGACTCAAGGATATGGACCTTCAGAGCCAACTAATGGCCCCGCCAGACCTATGGGGCCTAATTATGATACTTCTGTTACGGCTGGAAGACAGACGGCTCGTTCGGTAGGAGCCGCTGGTATGCCCGCCGCACAGGCCGGTGCCAATTTCCAGTCCCCTGTAGCAAATCCAGAATTCACGATGGAAGGACGGGCCGGAACAGGTCAGACTGACCCATATGCTAATCTCCGTTCCGCCCAGGAAGCTCACGCAGCCGCTCAGGGCGAAACTGCGTTCAGCATGGATAATCTCGGGAACGCGATTGTAGAGAAACGAAGGTTGACTAACCTGACCACACAGGCCAAAGAAGAGGCTAGACAAGCGTTTGAGACCGCTGGGGGCACCAAGCCGATGGGTTGGGGTCAGGTAGATCGAGATTACCAACATCAGGCATTTGACCAAAATGGCAATGTAGTTGAATCCTATGATCCGAATGAATTACCGGCTCGTGATCTAATGGCCGGTTCCTCCACGAATGAGGCTCGGTTATTCGTGAAGAACGTACTCGGAGGAGTGAACCAGCGGCCTGGAATGCGTGGAAATGTCGTGCGTGAGCCGTCTCCAGAGGAAATGGATGACGTGGCTGAACGGATTGGAGGTTGGATGGACTACCTCCAAAAGAAAGGTATTTCCGGTAAGGAAGAAGTGCTCGTCCCGAACAACGTTCCTCCTCGCCATATAGCTGGTTCGAGGGACGCGTTCGCCTCAATGCCTTCAGAGTTCCATCCGGGTAGCACGGCTGAACTGCAAGCTGAATATGATGGGATGGCTCAGACTCAGCAGAACATCAGAGACTTCGCTGATCGTACCCGTCGGGGAGAACTTCCGGTCAGCGGCGTCCAAACAATGGATCAGATTAATGACTTGTCTGCCAAGACCAGCAGAGTCAGAGATTTACAACAGCAATTGAAGGATATGGCCAACAGCCCCATCAATATAAAGTCTTTACAGGGTGAATTGGCTGACGCCCAGCAACAGGAGTTTGAGGCGTTCCAGAACGTCAGACGGCTGGCTGTGAATCAGCGGCAACCCGTTCCAGCCAATAATCCTATTACTCAGATTCCAACGACTTCCCTTTCGGGACAGTTCAGCGAGCCTGGGCAGATAAGTAATCCTCGCAATCAGATCCAAACAGCCACGAGAGGCATCGTTCCTCAACAGAGCCTCAGCGGCATGTCGGAGCCTTATGCTACGCCTCAGAGCGGGCAGGGGCCGTCCAGTTTCGGTCCTGGCTCAGTCGGAGCGGGGCATAATCCTCTCGGAGGCGCTCAATATGAACTCGACAGAGCTTTGGCAGCCCTACGAGTCAAACAGGCTGGTACGATTCCCGCACCGGCTTCTACCCAACCCACGTTGGAAGAGGCCCCGAATACTCTCAATCAAGTTAATTCCGAACTGACCGAAACCCCAATTCAGAAGGCTACGAGAGAACTGGCTGAGGCTCAGACTCAAATGCGGCAAACTGGCATCAAAGCCGATGAGGCCGCGAAGGCTTTGGCTGTTCGAAGACTAAATGAGGGACTTGCTGAGACTCCTCCAAACAGTCCCTACGACAAACCCGAACAGGCCGTTCCGGTTGATCCGGCCGGACCGCTGAGCAAATTGAAAGCCTGGGCACAGGTCCATGGCTTCCTTCCGACCCAAGCAGCACCGATTGCCCCTCAGACTCCCGTCCCTGCTGCTCAACCTGAAGCACAGGGTAATCCGCAGTCACACACGCTGACTACAGCGAAGGGAAGCCTGGATGAGCTTATGCAGAACCTATCCAGACTCCAACATCAGGCAAATCCGACTCCGACGCAGGGGCCATATCAGAATCCCATCTATGCGGCCCAGCATCCGTTGCCATCCAGAATTGAGATTTCCGAGCATCCGATTGACTTGGCTACGGGTCAACCAGTTGAATCTGATATGAATGAATTGGCCAGACAGATGGAAATTGAACGCCCCAATCTGATTGATCTGAGAGACCTCCAGCTTGATTTCGGTAGTGTAGAACCTCCCTCGCCATCCACTGGAGAAGTTTTCAAGGCTGGTAATGCGGCATTGAAGCAGATGGGTGCGGAACCTTCCGTCCAGCCCTTGCTCAAGGGTTCGACGACGGATAGAGGATTTGCGATGGCTGCGTATCAGGATTATGTCCAGAAAACAACGGCCAAACAACTAGAGTATGCGAGGCAATTGGCTGATGCGAAACAACTTGGAGCCTCTGCTGACCAGATCCGGCAGATGCAGATCGACCAGAACAAACATCTGGCAGATCGGATAGCTGCGGCCCAGAAGATGCTTCCCCATGCTCAAAAGGGCAACGATGAAGAGTTCAACAAGATTTGGCAGGAGAGACCATAATGAGTTTCATGGCTAGTGTGCTTTCAGGAATGACGACACTGAATACTCCGCAGTTACATGCGGAGGGTGACCGGATGACGAATCAGGCGAATCAGATCAGAATGGGTGGCGGAAACGCGGCCCCCCAGATGGCCAGAGCCGCCTTGTTTCATCAAATGGCTCAAGCTAAGAGCAATTTCACCTCTCCGGACTTGCAAATTAGCAGCCCCATCCACGAGCGCGTAACTCCCCGTCTTATCCACACGGCGATCCACACAGGTATCCGCTCACCAGGGGTCAGTGGGGTCAATCCGGCCAATCCGCCGCGAAAGGGTAATAATGCTTCCGATATCGTAGGTGGCGGAGCCCAATCCGCATTATCTTCTTTGTGAGAGTCAAAAATGTGTGCAGGAATGAAACTTTACATAAGGGAATTGATCATGAACGGTGAAAAACAGGGTATCATCTGGGACAAGAGTGTCAATCTCTCCCATCTGCTATATGCGATTGTCATCGCTGGGGGGGCACTTGTTTGGTACAGTAATTTGCAATCAGTCATCGCCGTCCACTCGGTCGAGATTCAGAATCTGCAAAAAGCTGCCGAAATCGGGGATAACCGAATGATACGAATTGAGGCCGCATTGGCTGACCTGAAAACCCTAATTTTAGAGCGGGATGGTAAGCCCAGCCAGCAGAGCAGATAACCAAAATAGCACTTTTCTGTTCTGATCAGTTAGACTGATCAGAGTAGAAAAGTGTACATAAAGAAGGCCGGATTCAACCACGAATTACCGGCCTCTTTCGCGTCCACCCAAGGGAGTTGGTTGGCTACTATCTAATACTCAATTTTGATCGGGTTGATGAGGTCCGGTGAAAATAAAGTTTCCAATCTGCCGGATCGGGGGTTTGATTTCACGTTTTGCCTCTCTGACTAACCATAGGGCGTTGTGAACGCTTAGATGGAATTGAGTCTCAAATGCTTTGGCGCTCTCTTCGGTCTGTGCCAAAATAGCCAAATTCCGCTCTAACTCACAAATTTGCTGAAGTAAATCTTCTGCTTCCTCGCGGGTCATCACAGTCTCGTTACAACACGATGACTGATTATTTTCCCACCCAATTTTTTCTCGCATAGTTGGATCGCGGCGAATGAATCAAAATCGTCGCAGGAGAAGATGTTTACAAAAACTTTATTCAGTCTGTCCAAAAAGTGGCAGGTCATGCTGCTGTGTTCAAGAAACAGCACACAACTCATGCCATCGCATTTGGGATCAGCGGGTCCATTCTCGTCCGATGGGTTGCCCCATAAGTGAAATGGACCCGCTTCCATATTAATACTTTTTACAACGGTTCGGCAGAAGCTCTCGATGAATTTCGGGTCAAAACGACTCATATCAACGTCTTCAAAATCGAGTATTAGTTCCTGACCATACGGCTTTGCGTCCTGATTGACTGGAGTGGAATTGTTCTTCACTTGTGCCATCAGACTGCTCCCACTCTGATGTTATTCTTCAACCGCTTCAACTGTTTAGCCAGCTTCGGATCTGCAAACATCTCTATCTGATGGAGTTCAGATTCGGTATGCTGATCAACCAGCTTCTGTTCAGAAGGCTTCAGCGAGACGCGATACCAAGGATGCTGCTCAAATCCTCGGCCTTCTATTTCGACGTAAATCGTTCCTGCTACTTCGTGTCTGATCATTTCATTTTCCTATCTGGGGAAATTGTCCTAAGTTTATTACTAATTGGCACCCAACCACTTCGCCCGTCTCTGTGTCATATCGGCTGCTAATCCGAAGGGCTGTGAGTCCACCAGGAAATGCAGCTCCCACAGTCTGTAATCCTTCCAAATGATCGCTCACCCACCGTTTGACTATTACCGCTTTCTGAGACGTTTCGATGAGTTCTTTGAACGTATCCGTCATTTCTTGTTGCTCCTCTGATTAGAATCGGGAATTCCGGCCACCCTCTGTTTGGCTGGAACGGATTCGTAGTCATCACATACGGCCCTCACCCGCTCAGCCATATCCAGGGGGTAATAGTCATATATTCGTGTGATCCGACGATCCACCGCATGACTATTGCTCAACTTGGTGCGCAGCGGAGTCGTAAATGTTTTGGATCCGGCCCCCAAGCTCCAACCTGCTTCATGCATGAGTTTTATTGCCGTCGGATGTGCCACGTACCAGCCGCTCGTTTCCTTTGATTTCTTATGGATCCGCCAAAAAGCCGGAGGGATGATTTGGTGAATGATGAGCAGGATGTCATTTTGGGTCACGAATGTGATATATTTGGACGGTCTGGGCAGCAGAGGTAAAAGTTTGGTGATTCGCCGCTGTTGCTCCCGCTGGCTCATCCGCCAGACCTTCTCGGTTGGCTCCGACATCCGTTGGTAGTCTTCCAGCGCAGCCCAGTTCTCCGCATCCATTCGAGCATCGGGCACGGGATCTAGGGGGCGGCAGGGATCCAGACCCTCATAATAGTCCTGGACGACCAGCCAGTTGGGAATTTGTTGAAGCTCAGACGGTTCAACTTTATTGCGAAATGCCTTCCGCACCTCGTAGTAGGCGTGCACCTGCTCTGGATCTGACCAATCCAGCATACCTCGACCCCTACCCATTTTCTAACATTTCCTTGGCTTCCTGACGGGTGAGATTCGGAATTGTCTCCATTAGGTATCTAATACCCTGTGCGGCTGGCATTTCCAGGGCAGCATCCAAAATATCTCCATAGGCGCTGAGGGCATCGATACAGACGGCCATGTGAATCTTGGTCAGACGGGGACGGCGGCTCTGCTGGTGGGCGAGCAAACGGGTAAGAGTGGCATCGATTTCGTCTAAGCGGCTCATTTCTTCTCCTCAGAGGGCCTAAAATATGCTTTCAATTCATTCAATTCTCTCTCTATAAAATATTTAGAGTTCTTCGGAAAGGTGATCCGGAAACTAGTTCCGGTTTCCGGATCATTGACTACGTGCTCTTTGAAATTACTCTTAGGAGTATTAATAGACTGTTGGGTGAGTCCCAATTGAGCCGGAGGAGTTACAGAGGGAAATCTGGCGGCTTCCGCCTCCCGTAATTTCATGATATCAGTGCCAGTCTCTGGAATCTGCTCATGAGGACAGCTGAGTTGGGCGGCCCCACATATCAACTGATACGTCCGATCCTGAGCCCAACCATCCCGCTCTTTTATCGCATCCTGTAAGAGTTCGTAAAGCTTTTGTTCGTAGAAGTCTTCTAGTTTGGTTCGCATTCTGTCCTTTCGGTTCGGCCCACAACAGAGGATTGGGTAGCGGAATATTAATCATTTGTTGTTATCCGTAGTCGAAAAAAATTGGGACTGCCACGCTGGCAGTCCCAATCAGAACCAAACTGTTTCCTGACCGCAATCAGGCGGAGTCCACCTTGGTTCTGCGAAGTTTATATTTTAGTTGAAGCTCGGCGTAACGTTCCGGATGCTCAGACTGCCACCTCCGAGTACGGGCAGCTAGCTCAACCTTGTGAGAATCAGAGTATTCCTTCGTGCATGAACGGCAGCGAGGATTCAGGCCGTCCTTGGAGGAGCAGCAGCGGCAGAAGTTGGCCTCCGGTTGCTCCCGCTGGCAATGATTACATATTTTCATTTTTGATTTCCTCATCCAGCGCCTTATGGTACTGGTCTTCCAGATTCTGCCACTTCGCCATGGCTCTGCGGTATTCAAGATCCTGACTGACGCGCCCTTCGATAGTTGCGAACATGTTTTGGTGAGATAGGGCGAGGTAGCGTTCGTAAGCGGTTTCTTTTAGTTTGGCTAGTTCGATTAGGGTTTGATTCATGATTTCCTCGTCTCGTGTCATTAGCTTCGGTTAGAAGCTCACACTGTTTACTATATGATACTAGATATTCCGCATCTCCACAAAAATTATTTTTGATAGGCATCGGATGCCTTACGAATCGGACACTCACATTGGTTGAGTCGGCTCAAGCATGAGTCAACGGACGAAGATTTCCGCGTACAAAAAAAGGGGGGCACCGATCTGAGTGCCCCCTTCGTAGATTAGTTGAGTCACATTCGCATACTGATCAGGCAAATCATCTCGCGCAAGGCTGCGCCATCCGTGCAGCAGAGCCTCTCCGCCGCCTCTGGATCGGGGTGGAAATGATCCGCCAGCAGGGCGAAACTGCGGTTCCAATCGGCTCGTTCTTCTTTGTTCTGGTCCATGGTGGACTCCTTGTCCGCTGGCGAGGTCTCTCGCTCTGTAACTTAATACTCAGTGTGCGCCGGTGCCGGAGCGGCAGCAGCAGAAGTTGGCCTCCGGTTGCTCCTTGGAAGAAAATTGGGGTTCGGAAATATAACCCTCGTGGATACAACGTTTAATCTTCCAGTTGGGTGCTCCGTCGAGACGTTCGAGTAGTTCGGTATCGAGTTTCTCTTTCATGAGGTTCTCCAGCATCTCACTTCGTGTTCACGGGTGACTCGGGTGGCGTATTCCTCCTCTGGGTGAAGGAGGCTTCGGCCTCTGGCGGCGGAGGCGACCCGACCTTGCAGTTGGGTGATGCTCAGAAGGTCTGTTTGAGCACTGAAGCTATCTCCCGGCTCCATTTGGTTGAACGGATAATACGTGTTGGTTTGGAGATGGGCGGCGGGTATGGGGAGGTCTTTCTCGACGGGGCCGAGGATGGCTTTAATTTTTGAAGCGGTCATTATTCATACCCCAGCCAGCGGAACCAGCCGAACAGGATGGAACCGGCTAGGCAGAAGATGCCCACTTGGGGACAGCCGAGCATTAGGGCGAAGAATGCCGAGCCGAGGAGGGAGAGGGAAAGGGCGAGGTTAATCATTGGGTCAGTCCTTAGTCCAGGGGTCTATCTTCGGAGAAGGAGTGTGTGCATAAATAGGTTCCAGATCCAGCTTGATGAGTTTAGCTTCTTCTTTACAACGAGCCTTTTCTTGTGCTCGTTGCTGACGAAGTTTCATTTTTTGTTTCATCATTTCTCTATAACTTTCTTGATATACCCTCATCTCTTCTTTATGAGCCTCATAATATTTCTTCCTCTCTTCTTTATGAGCCTCATAATAGGCTTTAAGATAAGCCACACCAGCCTCTGATTTAGCCCATACTTTATTTCTCTCATTACGCTTCGGAGAAGGAACAAATGGATGAGCCAATTTGTAAGCCAATCTGTAAGCCTTTTGCTTGGCCTTCTTTTCCTCTTCAGTCTGAACCGGCTTCTTGCGAGTAGAAGGCTTTGGGTGAAGTTTTTTGTATTTAGCTTGATTGGCAAGTATCTTTTCCTTATTTTTCTCATAATTAATATGAGCTTTAACTTTAAAGGCTTGGGGGTCTTCCTCTTTTTGTTTATGTATGTTTGCCAAAGCTCTCTGATGAATACAGCCTTTGCATTGATTTCTCCGAGTCCGATTCGCGGGGTACCGGCAACTGAACTCTTCCTCTTTCAAATACTTCCCACAAATAGTGCATTGTTTAAACTTAGTGATTGGAATGTCCTCAATCGGATTGCCTAGATTCTGCATATTATCCAGCGTCTGAACTTCCAAGTCTACCAGGATGGTCATTTCATTGTCCCATTTGGCTCGTTCAGCCAAGTCAGAGGGTTGATGGTGCAACAAATAGTGGATTCGGGTTTGGATTTGTTCTAGGTTCATTACAGCTCCTTAAGCTATTCATATTGTGGATTATCAAAGGTTAATCCGAACCTCCTTCAGCCTCAGCCATTTGCTTTTCAATTTCGTATTGCTCCACATCTCGGAGAACATCCGGATCGGTAATTTGATGTGCGCCTTTCGGAACTTCTTCCCACCCAATTCGTTTGACTTTCCGACACGTAGCAGTTTTGACTTGCTCTGCTGCTCCGTTTTCCATCCACTTCTTAAAACTCGTGTAGGTGGCAGCTTCATCTTCTGCTAACCTTAATGTACTCAGAATCTTAGGAATCCATTCTTCCCGATGCTCCTTTTTGACATCCTTCGGGTCTTTCAATCCAGCCAATATAGCCACCCACTTCTTCAACTCAATCACCACCCCTGGTAATGTACTACTCCAGACCTTTTCAAATTCCGTTCGGGCTGATAGATATATTTCGTCCCAGCTGTTGTCCGACCACTTAGAGGGCTTTTCTGGAGGAATAGGCTTAGGGGCTGGGGGCTTCGAATCGGGAGGTGTGGGTAGGTCTTCATCCAAGTCATCTTTTTCTTCAGGAGGAGGCTGCTTAGCTGTCGTGACTGAATTCGTCATCAGACTCACTCCACTGAAATATTGAAGCTCCATATAGGTTCGGGCTTGCTCCAACGCTTCAATCGTTCGACGATCCAGCAAAAAGGTTTTGATCTCCGTCTCATCCGCTTCCAACTGATAGGCCAATTCCTCAGAGTTGAAATCAAAACATCGGAACCCGCTTTTGTCCACCTGGAGATCCCAGATAACTTCCATCACTCGTTCCACGAAGCCCCTATTGGCGAAGCGGAGTTTACGCAGACAGGGCAGATTCTCTCTTCGATACCAGCCGAGTCTACTAGAGCAGGCGACTCCATTTTTTTCTACCTTCGGTAAAGTCATACCGGCTCCTTATTCCGTGCGCCAAACTCTCAAACCTACAGAAGTGGAGCGGAGCATGAAGTGAGCCTCTCCACGCTGGTCAAATTGAGAGGCAAGAGCAGCAACACGATGACGAATCAAATATGCAGGGGTATTGAGCCAAGGGACCAAAAAGCTGTCTCCAATTTTCATCTCCCGCCAAGGGAGATCTCGTGTTTGAGGTGAATCTATCCCTCGGGATTTTTGCCTATCATTGGGGATTGGAATCTGGTTTGTTATGGTGGTGTTCATGTGGCCTCCTTGAGCCTGTCTACTATTGTGTTGGACTATCTTTATAAATACTTCACTTATATTTAAAGAAAGCATTGAACCATATAGTAGTCAGGATTTCTAGGTGTATCAGATCCTACATCTTGTGGTCAAAGTATTTTCGTACACCACATCTTGGGGTCGGATGGACATAAGGTATCGTACGTGGTATTCGGGGGAACGTACGTTCCTTCGAAGGGGACTAACGTTCCCAAACGGGGGCATGATGTACAGGACATGACATAGAGGACATGACCCACATACAAACTCACCTGTTCGCCGGAGGCGAAACGTACGCCTCCGGCGACCCCCACACCGGATGGGATGATTCTTTTTTCATTCTTCACAGAGCCTCGCTTCGCTCGGCACAGAAAAGCTTCAAGATAAAAGTTCGCAAGTAAAAAGGCACAAACCCAAGGTGGGTTCCTATCAGCCGAAAGAAGACCCCAGCCCCTCGCCCCCGCATTCGATATTTTTTTCTCGAATAGAGGCCCCAGGATCGATTTGATCCACCTGGGTGGTCTGGTAGGAGGCCGGTGCCGGTTCGGAGCCTCCTAGACCCCTGGAATTGGGGTGAAACAAATAAGTCCAATGGAATCAATGGTGCTACCCCCCATAAGAGAGTAGAGCTTAGAGACTAGAACCAGATATAGATAATAGAGCCTAGAGCGAAGAAAATTAGAAGCAGAGCGTAGAATTTTTAGAGCGAAGAGGCGAGAGAGTATAATCCTAACTATTAAGGTACAAGTTATAGTTTGTTTAATCTAATCACTCGCTTACTCCTCTCGCTCCGCTTCGGAGCACTCGCTCATAGATTAAGAAGGGATTAAGTAATCTGGTTCCTTTCCAGGTGCTCTTAAGCCCTAATCTCCCCCAGCCCCCTCTTTCAGAGGGCTCAGGATCGATTCGGTTCCCTGGGTGGTCTGGTAGGAGGCCGGTGCCGGTTCGGAGCCTCCTAGACCCCTCTGAACGATTCCTAGGGCATGAAAAAGGCACTCCTCTGAGTGCCTTTTTCATGCCCTAGGAATCGTTCACATTCCATCTCACCCCTCCTCTGACTTGGCCGCAGCCTTCAGGTTTTGTTCTCGCTGGCGGAGCAGCAGCAGCACCCCGTCCGATAGGTCCGACTCGTCCTGGAGCCTCCTAGCCCCCTT
>Ga0302319_10003460_pt1 | contig 33025 bp, 27 predicted proteins | sample Bog_T0_2_FD_203319 | JGI IMG/M metagenome (GOLD analysis project Ga0302319, IMG submission 203319) | Peat permafrost microbial communities from Stordalen Mire near Abisko, Sweden - Bog_T0_2 | ecosystem: Environmental > Terrestrial > Soil > Wetlands > Peat | place: Sweden: Abisko, Stordalen Mire... | reverse complement strand
CGCCGAAGACCCAGGCGGCACTGCTCGAAGCGATGCAGGAGCAGCATGTCACCGTCGCCGGGAAAACCTATCTGCTGGAGCAGCCCTTCTTCGTGCTGGCCACGCAAAATCCAATTGAGCAGGAGGGAACTTATCCCCTGCCCGAAGCACAACTCGACCGTTTTATGTTCAGCCTGAAACTTGGTTATCCCAGTTTTGAGGAGGAGGTCGAAATCCTCAAGACCACCACGGTCGACGAGAGTGCCGAATTGCAGAAGGTGATGGGCGCGCAGGAACTCATCGACTACCAGAAAGTCATCCGCAAAATTCCGGTGCCGCCCAGCGTCGCCGAGTATGCGGTGCGACTCGTGCAGGCGACCCGTCCGGACGCCAAGGCCAGCCCGCCCCTGGCGGCCATTCATCGCTATATCCGCTGGGGAGCCGGTCCGCGCGCGAGCCAATATCTTGCCCTCGCGGGCAAGGTCCTGGCCGTCCTTGATGGCCGCTACAACGTCGCCAAGGAAGACATCCAGCGCGCGGCCTATCCGGTTTTGCGCCATCGCATCATCTCCAATTACCACGCCGAAGCCGACAAGCTTACCACTGACGATCTCATCAAACGATTGATCGCTGCCATTTGATCCATGGAGCCGGAAATCCTCGACCTGAATCTCGTGCAGCGGCTCGACTCCTTCGAGCTGAGGGCGCGTTATGTCGTCGAGGGCTTTCTCTCCGGGCTCAATCGCAGCCCTTTTCGCGGGTTCAGCGTCGAATTCGCCGAGTACCGGCATTACTTTCCGGGCGACCCCCTGCGCCTGATCGACTGGAAGCTCTATGGCCGGACTGACCGGCTCTACGTCAAGCAATTCGAGGAGGAAACGAATCTTCAGGTTCATCTCCTGCTCGATCTGAGCGGTTCCATGAATTACCGGAGCCGCGCGCAGGTGATGACCAAGTTCGATTACGCGCGCACGATGGCCGCCTCTCTCGCCTTCTTTCTCCATCGTCAAAGGGACGCCGTCGGATTGACGCTGCAGAAGCCGGACGGAATCGATTATCTCTATTCGCGCGTCAGCAGCACGCATCTGCGGCAAGTGATGAATAACCTGGAAGGCGCCACGGCGGCGGGCGAAATCGATCTGGCGGGAGGTGTGCAAAATTTCGCCAACCTTCTGCATCGCCGTTCGCTCATCATTCTCATATCCGATTTCTACGAACCGCCCGAAGCGCTCGCCGCAGCGTTAAAGCGCCTGCGCTACAGCCACCATGAGGTCATCGCCCTGCAGGTTCTCGATCCGGCGGAGATCGATTTCGATTTCCGGGAAAGCAGCTTTTTTCACGATCTGGAAAATGGCGCGCGTCTGGTGATTGATCCCGAATCGATCCGCCGCGAATACCAAAAGAATTTCAACGCGCATCAAAAGGCCATTGGCAGCGTCATGCGCGACTATGAAGTCGACCTGACCCAGTTCCGCACCGACGCCCCGATGGACGGCGCGCTTTCGGCTTACCTGGCCAAACGGGAGGGCTCGCAATGAGCTGGATGGTGCTTGCCCCCGGCTTTCTGTTGGGCGCTTTGGCCATTGCGCTGCCGGTCATTCTTCACTTCCTGCGCAAACAGCCGACCGAGGTGAATACGTTCCCGACGCTCATCTTTCTCGTCCAGTCCCTGCGAAAAAAAGCGCGATTCAACAGCATCCGCCGCTGGCTCGTCCTGCTGGCCCGTTGCGCTTTTTTTGGACTGCTTGCGCTCGCCTTTGCGCGCCCCTTTTTCGCCCAACCCTTCGTCTCGTCTTCGACGGCTCTGATGATCATTTTGGACACATCCTACAGCATGGGCGCGGGCGGACAGTTCGCGAAATCAAAGGCCGACGCGATTCAGGCGCTGCAGGAGCTCGGCCCCGGAGATCTGGCCGGATTGATTCTGGCCAATTCCCATCCCCGCATCGAGGTGCCGCTCGGTCATGACAAGGATGCGGTGGAGCGCGCGATTCAATCCGCCGACCTTTCCTTTTCGGCCAATAATTATGACGGGGCCCTCCGGCAGGCCGACGCCCAGCTCACCGGCTCACCTTGCGGCACAAAACTCATCGACCTATTTGGCGACAACCAGGACCTGGCCTGGCAGGGGGTCGATTTCAAGCGCCCCCTCTCGCCCGGAATCCAATTGAAAGTCGCCACGAGCGCACCGCGGGACATTGAAGACGTCGCCATCGACGAGCTGAAAATCGCCGCACCGTTCACTGCCGCAAACCAGAAAATAAGCGCCGAAATCAAAGTTCACAATTTCAGCGCAACCGCGGTCCAGGCGCGCAAACTTCATTTTGAGCTTGAGGGCACGGAGGTGGCCACGACGGACGTCAGCCTCCGGCCCGGCGAAATTGCCGATCTCAATCTTGAGTTCGCAGCCGGCCCGCTGCAACCCACGCATGGCCGGGCGACGCTCGATGCGGATGCGTTTCCGATCAACGACACCCGCTATTTTGTCCTGAATCCCGCCAATCCGCTTCGCGTTGGCGTCTGGCCGCCCGGCCCGGCGGGCGAGGTTGATTTGCTTTCGGTGGCTTTGGCCCCTTCGTCCGAACTCGCGACCATCCGCCCCACGCCCATCACCGGCGCTTCCGATCTTGATCAATGCGATGTCCTGGTGCTGCGTCCGGGCGGTACGACCGATTCCGCCCTCTCCGCCGCCCTCGTCAACGCCATCCAGCAAGGCAAACCGGCGCTCCTCTTCGTCGATGGCAGTCATGCCTCGGCCTTATGGCTCCAGGATTTGGGGTTCTCGACCGTCCCTCACCCCGGCAGCGACGATCCCCTGCATCTCGGCGCCATTGATTTCAACCGGCCGGAAGTGACGATCTTTGCCAAGCCTGGCAATGGCGATCTCTTCGACATCCGTTTCACCAACCCGCCCCAGCTTCAACTCCCCAACTCCGCCCGGATCATCGCCAGTTTTGATGACGGCACACCCGCGCTGGCCGAAACGACTTCCGGCAGGGGCGCATTACTGATCGTGGCCTCCGGTCTCGACCGCGCCTCGACGACCTGGCCTCTGCAAAGCACGTTTCTGCCCTTCCTCCAGGAGAGCCTTAAGCACCTTGTCGGTCGCGATGCTCCGGTGAGCCAGGTACTCGTGGGCGACGCTTTGCCCGGAGACCATCCCGGCGTGAATTCCGATACACCCGGCATTGTCGCGACCACACAAGGCGGCGTGCCGCAACTTGTTGCGGTGAATCTTGATCCAGCCGAAAGTAACCTGACCACCTGGACCAACCAGCTCGACCTGGACCGCCTGATCCCCGGCAAAACGCACCCCGCCGCAATCTCCTTCCTCGCCGCCCTGCAAAGCGAAGAGGTGGAACGTCACCAACGGTTTTGGTGGTATGCTATACTCGCCGCCACCGTTCTTCTTTTTCTCGAAATCTTTCTCGCCAATCGCACTCCACTCTAACCCTAACCCGACACCCTTATGATTCTGGTAGAAAAGGAAATCCTGCGTGAACGCCAACGTTTTGCCGGACAAGTTTTTGCCCTGGCCGCATCCCTGATTCTTTTTGTCCTGGCCCTCGCCCAAGGGGTGCTTTATTTCGACAGCCTCCATCTGATGGCCATCTCGCCCGGCCAGCCCTTGCCCGCCCTGGCCACGGCGTGGCTGCAGATCATGACGATCGGTCTGCTGGCTTTTGTTGGTGCCGGATGGAAAGGCTACCTGGCCTGGAAGGATTCCGCACGGCGCATCGGACGGCTCCTGGATGAAAAACATGCCGGATCCAAGAATCGCCTGGAAACCTCCGCCGAACTCAGCCAATCCTCCGACGCCCTGGCCCGCGCGCAAAGGGAGGAGACGTCAGCCTATCTCGAACGCAATCCGGCCCGGAAGAGTTATACGTTTTCCCTCGTGGTGGCCTGCTGCGTGGCATTGCTCATCTTGAATGGTACCCTCGCGACGAAATGCATCGGAGCGCTTGTAAAAGCCCAGGCCCTCGCCCAGGCAAAGCCTGATTCTCCCAAGCCGCCCGTCCGCGCGCCCTACGCCAAGATCGACATCGTCGCGCCCGAGTCGGAAACCCGGGCCACGCCCATCGAGGAAGTGGTCGTCAAAGGCGCGGCCGATTCCGATAATGGCTTCAGCGCCGTCTCGCTGCAAGCTTCCCTCAATGGCGGCGGCGAAAAATCGATCCCGCTCGATCCGGCCTTGTTCAAGAAGGGCGGTGAAACCAAGTTCAACCAATCCCTCCTTCTCGATGAACTCGGCGCGCAGCCCTACGACGTCATCAGCTATTATTTCAAGGGAACGTCGCTTCATGCCACGCCGTTGCATGTCGCCAGCCAGATGCAATTCATCGAGGTACGCCCTTTTCGTGAAGATGTGCACAAGACGCTGGCACTTCCCGGCATGGCCGGGATTGAGGAAAACCTCGAGTGGTTGATCGCCCAGCAAATCATCATTTCCAAACGAACCTGGATTCTCGCCACCGATCAGCTCCCGGTCACCGATCCCGCTGTTTCTTCCGAAGCGGGCAAGACGGGCAATGCGCAGGACAAGATCGCCGGGAAAACACATGCGCTCTACGAAAAGATGACCGCTTTGGGCTTTCCCGCCTCTGTCATCGATCATCTCTCGCAAGCCGAAACCTCGATGCATCAGGCGGTCGATGAAATCAAGAAACCGGCTCTGCTCGCCGCCAATCCACCCCAACGGAATGCGCTGGGCGAATTGGTTGCCGCGACCAAGAACGCGATCAAGGTTCTGGCGATGAACAAGGTCAGCGGGAGTGGTCCGCCCCCTCCCAAGACTTTTCACGACCGGCAGAAACTGCCTTCGCCGTCAGGAGACTCGGCCAACAATAATCCGCTCGCGAAGCTGGATGCTCTGATCAAACAGGAGCAGGACATCGTCAAAAATCTCTCGTCGTCCGATACAGGCAAGCCGGATGACTCCTCCAGTCCTGCAAACGGCGGTGCGTCCCCCAAAGATCAAACCGCTCAATCTTCGCCGCCAAAGCAAGGCTCACCCTCCCCCAGTCCCGGGCAAAGCGGCCAACAGCCGGGCCAGAACCCGTCTCCAGGTGACCAGTCTTCCCAAACCGCCCAATCCTCACCTTCTCAGCAGGGCTCGCCCTCCCCCAGCCCCGGTCAAAGCGGACAGCAGCCGGGCCAGAACCCGTCTCCAGGTGACCAGTCTTCTCAAACCGCCCAATCCTCACCTTCTCAGCAAGGCTCACCCTCCCCCAGCCCCGGGCAAAGCGGACAGCAGCCGGGTCAGAACCCGTCTCCAGGTGACGGGTCTTCCCAAACCGCGCAATCCTCACTCAGCCCCGGCCAAGGCGGACAGCAGCCAGGTCAGAACCCGTCTCCAGGTGGCCAGTCTTCCCAAACGGCAGGAATCAAGCCCGGAACCGGCAGCCAACCTGGCCCCGGACAAAACGGTTCGGGATTGGCCCGGCAGCAGTCCCAAATAGGAAAAGGCCTCGGCGATTTGCAGGACCAGCCCGAAACCCCTGCTACAGCCAACCAAGCCCTGGCCCAGGCCCAGGATGCAGCACAAAATAGTGCCGCTAAAATCTCGGCGCAGGATCTCGCGGGCGCGCTCAACAATGCTCGCCTGGCCGAGGCCGCGATGTTACGCGCCCAAGCCGGCATGAAGGACGTTGCCGCCCAACAATTGCGGGATGCTCTCGCCCAGGCCCAGCAGCAATTGCATGAGGCGGCCCAGGCGCAGCTCAATGCCACCAATCCAAGCGAGCAGGGCAAGGTCAAGGATCAGGCCGATGCCGCCCGCGCCAGCCTGGCCCAGGAGAAGGCGCAGCAGTCTGCTTCCGGCGATCCCAATCTCGCCCATCTGGCCGACACCCTTGCGAAAGATTATGACAAAAGCGGGATCGAGCAAAAACTGGCACAACTCGCCAATGCGGCAGCAACGTCACCGCAAACTCGCGCGGACGCGGCCCAGCTCCTCAGCAATTTCGCCAGTCAACTCGCTGCCAAGCGGCTGGCGATGCAATCCGAGTCAAAAAACCTCGAAGACACGTTGAAGCGCATCGACCGCGTGCTGAACAATGCGAACTCGACCCGGGGCACTCCGGAACAACAAGGCCAGTTGGCCCAGGAAATGCAAACCGATTTGAACACCGCGCTGGACGACGCCCAGGCCTTGCTTCCCGGGGGCAAACAACCGGGCCAGAGCGAAAAAGGCGATGCCTCCGCCTCCGGCGCGAATGGCGGAACGCATCCCCACAGCGACGAGATGCCCTACATCCCGCGCCCGATTCACCCCATTTCGCCCGCGGCGTTTCTGGGCTTAAGCTCACCGCTGGCCGCTTTCCGGGAGGAGATTCAAAAGCAGCTCGATTTTCTTCGCGATCAGGAGGTGCTCACTTACCTGGATCCCGATCAAAGTCCCGAGGAGTATCGCGCGCAGGTCGCAGCCTATTATGAACGCATTTCGCGGGAGGCGAAAGCGGTCGCCCCCGCCACCGACCAGCCTCCCTCCCACTAATCGGCATGACCGACACGATTTCATGGCACTGGTCATTCCCCGGTGGAGTTGGGGGACTGATCGCGACCCTCGCCCTCTCCTTAGTCTTCATCTGGTACGCCTACGCGCGCACGCTCCGGCTGCTTTCGCCTTTCTGGCGCTGGATACTCACCATCCTCAGATCGTTGCTTCTGGTCGGCCTGATCATTTGCCTCGCTTCGCCGGAAATGGTGATGACCCGGTCGACGAAAAATAAACCACAAAGGCCCATCGCGATCGTGGTCGACACCTCGGGCAGCATGGTGCGTCCCGATGCGCATCAGCAAACCCGCCTCGCCATCGCCCGGCAGGCCATCGCGCGCATCTGGGAATCCTCGATGAAGCTTTTTACCTTCGCGGACAAACTCGAACCGTTGAGCGGCCCCGAATCCCTGAATTCCTTCACTGACCCCGAGCGCGAAACGCATCTGTTCTCCAGTTTGCGCGATGCGCTCAGCGCGTCGCCCCAGGGCGGTTGGGGTCGCGTGGTCGTCTTTACCGACGGGAACGACACCACCTCGGATAGCGTGGAGGATACCGGACGCCTCTTTCGCGAAAGCCAGACGCCGCTCCTCCTGGCCGCGACGCAAACCGACCTGCAGCAAGCCGATTTTGTTCACCTCGCCAACGTCAACCTACCTCCGGTCAACACGGTGAATACAAAATATCCGCTCGATGTTTTCGTCCGTTCGGAAACGGGGGCGCCCCACGAGATGACGGTGCGGGTTCTGCAAAAGGGTCAGACGGTGGGTGAAACGAAACTGAATGTCTCGCCCGGGCCTCATACGCAGAAAGTATCCTTCCATTTCAGCCAGGACACACCGGGCACGGAAGATTATCAGGTCGAATTGATCGAAGCGGGCAAGCCTGATCCAACCGAGTCGTTTTATGCCACGACCCAGATTTGCAATCGCCCCGAGATCAAAGTCCTCTATTATGCCGGGGCCCTGAGCGTCGAATACCGCTTTGTGCGCGCAGCTTTTGCCGAGGATTCCGCCATCAAGATCGAAGCAGCGGTGCACGTCAGCTCCGCGGGCATCCGGCACCAGATTCTCTATGGCGACGAAACCCGCGCCCACTTTGACGCGGAAAGCTTTCCGAAAAGCGTGGAAGAACTCAACCTCTACAAGGCAGTCGTACTCGTCGATTTATTGCCCGCACAACTTAACGAGGAACAAACGGATGCGTTGCTCGAATATGTGAAGGAAGGCGGAGGCGTCATCTTTCTGGTTTCCAACACGGTGGTGGCGAGCGACTTCTCGAACAGCAAGCTGGAGCAACTGCTTCCGGTTGTCTTCGAGCCGAAAGTGGCGCAACCGGACGGATCGGGCGCCAACACCAACCAGTCGGCGGCCGCGAGCCTGCTCCAGCAGCTCGAACAGGCCGGGAACGTTTCAAGCCCTGACGACGAAAGCGGCGACCACGATGCCGTCACTCCGCTCGTGCAAATGAACTTCACCCCCGATGGCCGCGCGGTCCTGGGCAAGCTCGGTGATCGTCCCGACGAAAAGGCGCCCATGTTCCGCGAATACGCCTTCGTCCAGCGCGCCAAACCGGGCGCGATCGTTGCGGCGGAACATCCCTCCGATGCCAACACCTGGGGCAAAAGGCCGCTCCTCGCCATGCAACATTTTGGCCGGGGACGGAGTGCCGTACTGGCGACGGATTCGATCTGGCGGTGGCAGCTTACCCTGCCCAGCAATTCCCATGCTTATCAAAAATTATGGCAGCAGATGCTGTTCTGGGTCGCCAATCAGGATGGCCATGCGCCGGAGATTCAATTGGCCAGCACCACTGCGCGCGTGGGTGACAAAGTCGCCGTGACGATCAAGCTGCCGCCCCAGGTTACTCAAAGCGCCGCCAATCCCCTGGTCCTCACCGCGCTTTCACCTGACGGCTCATCGCCCATCAGTTTGCCCCTGACCGGGACAGGGCCCGGCATCTACTCTGGCTTTGTTACCGCAACCTCGGGCCCGTGGATGCGATTGGAAGCCAGCGTGGGCGATCTGAACAAAGGCATGGCCATTTTGAATATTCGTTCAGACAAGACGAGCATCGAGGATGAGCACCTCACACCCGATCTTGCCTCGCTTCATCTGCTCGCGGCGGCGGCAGGCGGGCAGGTCGTCGATGCGGCCACACTCGACCAGCTTCCTTCGCTCGACTCGGATTTCGAAAATATGGTCACCGACCGAAAAGTGACCGATTTGTGGAACAACAAGCTCTTCTTTACTTTGTTGCTGACCCTTTTTTGCGTTGAGTTGATCCTGCGCCGGTGGCTCAAGCTACTCTAATACCGGCCGATCATCGCTAACGCCCCATCCATCCGCCGTCGACGGTCAGGATTGTTCCAGTGACATAATTCGATGCGGCCGAGGCCAGAAAGACGGTTGCGCCCTTGAGATCATCCGGGGTGCCCCATCGTCCGGCGGGAATGCGCGCCCGGATCGCCGCGGACCTCCCGGCATCGGTACGGAGAGCCTCCGTGTTATCGGTGGAAATGTAGCCCGGCGCGATGGCATTGACGCAGACTCCCTGCCCAGCCCATTCATTGGAAAGCGCCATGGTGAGCTGCGCGATTCCGCCCTTGCTGGCCGCATAACCCGGCACGGTGACTCCGCCTTGAAAGGAGAGCAGCGAGGCGGTGAAGATGATTTTGCCCTTGCCGCGCGCCAGCATGTCGCGGCCGATTTCACGGCTGAGCAGGAAAGGCGCGCGCAGGTTCACTTCCAGCACCTCGTCCCAATTCGCGTCGGAATGGTCGGCGGCGGGCTGGCGTTTGATCGTTCCGGCGTTGCAGACCAGGATATCAATCACCGGGTGCGCCTGCTTCACTTTGGCCACAAAATTCGCGGTCTCCTTTCTTTGATTGAAATCGCAGCGATAGGGGTAAAACCGCCTGCCGAATGCGACCACCGCATTGCCGATCTCGCTTTCGGTCCGGCTGAGATGAGCGCTCACGCCGATGATGTCGGCCCCGGCCTCGGCCAGCGCCATGGCCATGGCAAAGCCGATGCCCCGCTTGCAGCCGGTGACAAGCGCGACTTTGCCGTCGAGTCGAAATTGGTCGAGGATCATGGCGCTATTTCAAATCGCTGATCTTGATCCCGTCCATATCGGTGAACTTTTGATTTTCACCGCCCATAGCCCAGATGAAGGAATAAGCCTCCGTGCCGCAACCGGAGTGGATCGACCAGATCGGTGAAAGCACCGCCTGTTCGTTGCGCACCACCAAGTGGCGCGTTTCATCCTGCGGTCCCATGAAATGAAAGACTGCCCCGCTTTCGGGCAGACCGAAATAAAAATAAACCTCCGAACGGCGCAGGTGGGTATGGGGCGGCATCGTGTTCCAGATGTTTCCGGTCACAAGCTGAGTCAGCCCGGTGACGAGTTGGCAGCTTTTCGCCCCCTCCTCGTGGATATATTGAAAGATGGTGCGTTGATTCGCCGTTGCGGCCGCGCCCAGCTCAACCCGCCTGGCGGAACCGCGCGCCACCAGAGTCGTCGGGTAGGCGACATGCGCCGGATAGCTCATCAGATAAAAGCGGGCCGGGTTCCCTTTTTCCACCGATTCAAAAGCAATCTCCCTGCTGCCCCGGCCGATATAGATGGCATCGTGCGACTCGAGCGAAAAACGTTTGCCGTCGACGACGACCGCCCCTGCACCACCCAAATTAAATGCGCCCACTTCGCGGCGCTCGCAGAAATAATCGGACGCCAGCGCGGGATAAGTCGGGAGAATGAGCGGACCTTCGGTGGGAACGATGCCTCCGAGCACCGTGCGGTCCGTTTCCCAATAGGTCAGCTCCAGGCGGCCCGGCACGAAAGGGTTCTCGATTAAAAAATGTTGCCGCAGCTCCTCCGTCGACATGCGCTGATAATGGTCTTTTCCAATGGCGTAGCGAATTTGCATGGTCTTTCCAGGATTACCCGCCAAAGGCTGTCCGAAAAGTGGCCGCGGGTCACGCCGAAAGGAATTTGCTTTCCGGGAAGGAACCGAGCGCCTCCTCGCCCCCTGTCCGCTTTTCCGCCAGCCACTCAATCTATTTTGGGTATTGTAAAATCGGCCAACTCTCCCAAGCCTTCTCTTGAACCATCTCCTATGAAAACGATTCTCCCAAGCACGACCTGCACACCCGGCCTTCCGCTGAAACAAATTCCTTTTTTGCTTCTTACCCTGGCCAGCCTCCTGATCGCGCCGGCCTGTGGTCGGGCCGATAATTCGTGGGGCGCGTGGCCTGCCGGTCAGGAGCCTGCCGCCGTGGGAACGAGGGTCGTGCAGAACCTGCTCGATCGTCCCAAGCTCGATCTTGCCCACGGCCTGACCTACCTGGAAACTTGCAGCGGTTACGGGGCCGTCCGTTTCGCTTCGGCGATCAACAATCAGGATTTGCTCAACCAAGTGATTGCTCGCTATCAGGGAATCGTTGTCCCTGGCGGAACCGACCTTCTCCCCACGCCAAACCATGACGACCGCAGCGTCTTCGGCATTCTGCCTCTCGAAATTTATCAGGTTAACCACGACCCCAGGTATCTCGCTCTTGGCCTCCGCTATGCCGATGTCCAGTTCGCCACGCTCAAACCCGATGGGCTCAGTTCCGAAACACGCGGCTACGTCGACGACGCCTACAAAATTTCCGTCATGCAGATTCTGGCCTATCGCGCCACCCAGAAAGCCGGTTACGCCTCCCATTCCGTCAAGGAATTGACCTCGTTCATCGACAAGCTTCAGCAACCCACGGGACTCTTCTTTCATGGTGCCGACGCCCGCGTTTATTGGGGTCGTGGCAACGGCTGGATCGCGGCGGGTCTCGCCGAAGTGCTGTTGCACCTGACTCCTGACGATCCCGCCCGCGCCAAAATCATGGCGAGCTACCAGGCGATGATGGCCGGGCTGCTCAAGGTTCAAGCCCCGGATGGCCGCTGGCGGCAGGTGCTCGACGATGAGAAGGCCTGGGAGGAAAACTCATGCACCGGCTACTTTATTTTCGCAATGGGCGAAGGGGTCGACCATGGCTGGCTCGATGCCGCCACTTACCGCCCCGCCGTCAAAAAAGCCTGGGTAGCGCTCTGCGGGCAACTCGACGAGAAGGCTAATGTCGCGGATGTCGGCGTCCTCACCGAACATTCCAACGATGAAAGTTATTACCTCGCTCGACCACGCGCCGCAGGCAATCTGCACGGGCAATTCGCGGCCATTTGGGCGGCCACGGCTCTATTCGAGCAAAAGCCGTGAAAGTGAATGCGGTTGGGCGAAAATGCAAACATTGACACCCAAGCCTTTCGGAGAGATTTTTGCGCCCTTCCTCAATCGACGCTGACCCGACTCCCACACCTCTTCCGCGCCATGAAATTCCCCAGCCTCTGTGCCGCTCTTGCTCTATTAGCGGGCGACGCATTATTCGCGCAAACCGCTCCGATGTCGCTGCCCGCCGTACCCGCTTCCGCTCCAGCGGGGAGTGTTGTTTTGTGGAACGGCCACGATCTCACCGGCTGGACTCCCTTCTTCAAGGGCGGCATACCGGCGCCTCCCGATTTTTGGAGCGCAGACCAGGGTGTGCTCAAACTTAAGGGCAAGCCGAGCGGCTATATCCGCACGAATCAGTCCTACGCCAATTACCACCTGCATGTCGAGTGGCGCTGGCCCGGCTTGCCGCCCAAGGGGGTCAACAACAGTGGCGTGTTCGTCGACCAGCGTCCGCCCGATGTCGTCTGGCCCTACAGCGTGCAAATCCAGACCAAGACCGGTTCTGCTGGCGACCTCATCGCCCAGGGCGGCCTCTTTTTCAGCACCGGCCCGACCCAGTTGACCCTTAAAAAAATGGCCGCCCCCAATGAAAAGCCGGTTGGCCAGTGGGACGGTTGCGATATTTTTTGCCGGGGCGCCAGCATCGAAGTCTTTGTGAACGGCCTACGGCAGAATTTCGTCGACAAGCTTCCCGCCGATTCGGGAGAAATCGCGCTACAAATGGAAGGCTATCCGGTTGAATTCCGCAACGTCTGGCTCCAACAACTCTAGAACTCTTATCAAACGTAGCCATGCTTTTTCTCACCCTCATCGCTTCCGCCACACTCCTCTCCACTCATGCGCCCGCCCAAGCCCTCGGCGCCCCACCCCAGCGGGGCGCGACCCCGCTCGAATGGTCGATTCGCATGGCCGATTCGCAGCAGGCCCGTCTCGGCGGTCATCTCAGCGCCAAGCCCGATAAAAAGGAGAACCTCGGTTATACGACCGGCCTTTACGCCGATGCCCTGATCCGCCTGGGCGAAGAAACCAATCGCCCCGTTTACACCAGGGACGGCGAAAAAATTGTCGGTTCCTTTATCTCGCCCAAGGGCAAAATCCTGAACTTCAAGGTCAAGGGCATCGATCCGGCTTTCGATCCCAATGACAAATCCGAATATGCGCACCTCAGTCCCTTCTACTCTCTCGATGAATTCGCTGCGGGTCCGTCGATCATCAGGCTCTATGACCTGACCCACGATAACCGCTACAAATTGGCCGCCGACTTCCTGATGGATCAACTCCGGCATCAACCCCGCACCAGCGACGGCGGCTTCTGGCACAAGGAACGTTATCCTTATCAAATGTGGCTCGATGGCCTCTACATGGCCGAACCATTCTATGCCTCCTACGCGAAACACTTCAACGAGCCTGGCGATTTCGACGACGTTGCCCTCCAGTTTCGCGTCATCGCCCAGCATACCTACGACCCATCCACGGGTCTGCTCTACCATGGCTGGGACGAGAAAAGAAAACAGGCGTGGGCCAATAAGCATACCGGGACATCGTCGTGCTTCTGGAGCCGTGCCATCGGCTGGTACACCATGGCGCTGGTCGATGTTCTCGACGACATGCCGGCTGACCATCCTGCGCGGGCCTTTCTGATCGAGGACCTCAACCGGGTGGCTCTTGGCATTCTTAAATACCAGGACCCGAGGACGGGCGTCTGGTGGCAGGTGACTGACCAGGGATCACGCTCCGGCAATTATCTTGAAGCCAGCGCCTCCAGCATGTTCGTCTATGCCCTGGCCAAGGGCGTCAACCACGGATATCTGCCCCACAGCGATATACCCGCCATTCGCGCCGGGTATGCGGGAATCATCCGCCAGTTCATCACCGTTGAGCTGGATCACAAAACCGTCGACCTTCGCCAATGCTGCAGCGTCGCCGGCCTCGACAGCAAGCGCCTCGGCACCTTCGCTTACTACACCAAGGGTGAAAAAATCGACTCGAACGACCTCAAGGGCGTCGGCCCCTTCATTAATGCGGGCGTGGAATGTTCCAAGCTCTTTGGCCATCGAACCTTCGAACCTTGACGCTGGCCATGGATGAGAAGCCGCTACGGCGCATTTAAAAGAGCAGCCACCTGGCCATCCAGATCATCCCGGCCATCCTTGGTCACAAGCCTCCCCTTTCGGTCAAGGAGCCACATTTGAGGAATGGAACGGACGCCGTAGCGCTGGGCTAGCGAATTACCCCAGCCCTGGCCGTCAAAGAATTGGGGCCAAACCATTCCGTTATTTGCGGTGAACTGACTCAAGCTGTCCCGGTCCTGATCCAGGGAAACACCCACGACCTCAAACCCTTGGGCATGATATTTGTTGTAAGCGGCCACGACATTGGGCACTTCCCCGCGGCAAGGCCCACACCACGTCGCCCAAAAATCCAAAAGGACGACTTTGCCGCGCAGGTCGTTGAGATCGACGGCGGTACCGTCGACGGCGGTGAAGGTCAAATCGATGGGATCGCCCGGCGGCGGCTTGTACGTAAGCATGCCGAAGCATCCAATCGCCAGCAGAAGCGCCGCGACGATGATCTCAAAGCCTTTCATGGGATTGGACTAAAATAGGCCATACCCGGTTTATCGGCTGAAGGCCGAGGCAGCTTAACCAAACGCTAAACCAACCGGCCCAAATCGCCGGGCAGGGGCGAGTCGAAGCGCATTTCCCTGTGCGTCACGGGATGGAGAAAACGGAGCGAAGTGGCATGGAGCGCAATGCGTTTGATCGGGTTGGTTTGCGCGCCATATTTTTTGTCGCCGACAATGGGGCAGCCCGCTTCGGCAAGTTGCACGCGGATCTGATGACGGCGACCTGTCTCCAGCGTCAGCTCGACGAGGGTCGTCGCCTTCCCTTTCTTGGTGACGCGATAATGGGTGATGGCGCGGCGTGTTTCCGGTCCTTCGATCTTCGTCGGATAAACCTTGAGCGGGTTCGATTCATCGAGCCACGAATCGAATGTTCCGGCGGCAAGGGACGGCGCGCCCTCGACCACGGCGAGATATTTTTTTTCCGCGGCCTCCCATCTCTCCTGCAACGCAATCTTGGCCGCTTCGTTTTTGGCGAAGATCATTACGCCCGAGGTTTCGCGGTCGAGCCGATGCACGACCCAGACACGCTCGCGGCCCCTCGCATTGCACTGCCGTACATGGTGGGTGAGAAAGGCGTAGGCGGTCTTCTCCTCCTCGGAAGCGCTGGCGATGCTGAGGAGACCTGCCGGTTTGTCGATGACGATGATATCGGCGTCCTCGTGCCGGATGCGAATGCCGCTGGGCAGTTTCGTTTCCGGTGCGGCCATCCCCTTCGGACGGATCGCGACTTCATCGCCCGGCTTGAGCTTATGATCGAATTGCGTGATGACTTTGCCGTTCACCGCGACCGAGCCGAATTTCAGCCACGCGCGCACCTGCTTCTTCTTCGTTTCGGGCCATGACTCGAAGAGATAGGCGAGGAGTTCCGTGGGTTTCGCGACGGTTCGGGCGGGAGGCATTTTAACTTCGCCGTTCGCGCACGCAGTCGGCGGTTTTTACGATGGAATTCTCGGGTAAAATCCCGCGCCACGAAACGCCGGGATAGATCAGCGAGTGCCGCCCAAGAATGGAGCCGGGATTGATCACCGCGTTGCAACCGATCTCGACGCCGTCGCCGATCAGCGCGCCGAATTTGCGCAGGCCGGTGCTAATGACTTCATCGCCGACGCGCAGCGTGATCAAGTCGCCGTTGAGTTTTAGATTGGAGACGATGACGCCGGCCGCAAGGTGCGCTTTCGCGCCAAGAATCGAATCTCCCACATAATTGAAATGCGGCACCTGGCAGCCGTTGAAGAGAAAGCTGTTCTTGATCTCGGAGGAATTGCCGATGACCGATCCGGCGCCGATAATGACATTTTCTCGGATGTAGGCGCCGTGGCGAATTTGGCAATTCGGTCCGATCCAGGCAGGGCCTTTGATGTAGGCCCCCGACTCGACCAGCGTGTCGCGACCGATGTAGACCTGCTCGCCGATCGCGGGATCGCCCATCATGTTACCGAAATTCGCGGGCACAAGCTGCTCCTCGATATATTGGGCCAGCCTGGGCAGGATTTCCCACGCGTTGATGACGTCGTGAAAGATCGCGGCGTGATCGGTCTGGTTGAGATCGAGATAATCGGAGGGAGCGAAAACGGTGGTGCTCATGGTTGCCTGGATCCGAAGCTTACCCGCGAAGCGGTATTTCGTCGCGAGAAAAACTGCAGCCAGGCGAGGAACGCGGTGACGGAAAGCATGATGCCCGAAAGAAGCTGGCCCTGGGTGATCGAGCCGAACCAAAAGCCGATATCAGCATCCGGCTGGCGGAATTGTTCGCCTGCGATGCGCAGCACGGCATAGCCCGCCATGAAGGTGAGCGCAACCGCTCCCTCGCGTTTGGTCGAAAGCCGGACTGCGACCAGAACGAGCTGGAGGAGCAGGCCCTCAAGCAGCGCCTCGATGAGTTGCGAAGGGTAGCGTGGAACTTGCAGGCCGTGGACCAGCGGCGCCTCGGGAAAGATCACGCCCCACCAGGCATCGGTTGGGCGTCCCCAGAGTTCGCCGTTGAGGAAGTTCGCGCAACGCCCCAGGCCGAGGCAGACCGGCACGCAGAACGCCGTGGCATCGGCGAGATTGTAGAAGGGAATTTTTGTCGCGCGCGCGTAGAAGATCATCACCAGGATCACGCCGAGGATGCCGCCATGGCTGGCCATGCCGCCTTTCCAGACGGTGAAGAAATAGGTCGGATCGGTGAAGGTCGCCCTGGGCTCGTAGAGCAGGCAATAGCCGAGCCGTCCGCCGAGGATCACGCCGGCCATCGCCACCCAGACGACGTAATCAGAGATGGCATCCCCGCGCAGGAGGCTCCAGCCTTTTTTGGCCTGCCAGCGCATCCCGACGAATAAGACGAGGAACCCAGTGAGGTAAGCCAGGCTGTAGAAGCGAATGCCCCAGTTGCTCCCAAACCTGATGAGGAAAGGATGCGGCTGCTCGATGAAGTAAGCGAAGAGATGCAAGTTAGGACGAATAGGACAGATGAGACCTGTTGCACAAGTCCTATTCGCTCTACGGGATTATCCGGGCCGTTATTGCGCGGCCATAAAATCGGCCCGGTTCAGGCGGGTCCACTTGCCGTCGGGACCTTTTTCGTAAATAAAATTCCACATCCGGCTGGCGGTGATGAAAATTCCCTTGGGCACTTCGTTGGAACTGATGATGGCCTTATCGAAGCCATAGCGTTCGACGTCCTTTTGGGCAACAGCCCACACCTCGTCGACCTCGTCGCTCAAGGCTTTGCGTTCATCCACCGAAAGGCTTGTCTGATACCGCACCATCAAGGCCATGACGCCGGTCGTGTATTCGATCTTCGACACGCTAAGAATCTTTGCGATCCGGCCCGTCGAGAGCTTGAGCGTTTCATTGGCTACCAGTGGGGCCGCCAATGAAGGAATGGCGCTCAAAAGAAGACAGGCAAATACCAAAAGCAAGGTCGGGCCGAAACGTCCGTTCATAAAGTAAGTAGCGGGACTCAAGCGAAGAGGGACGATTTTGGCAAGCATAGTAATGGTGGAACTGTCATAAGCAAATCTTATACCAGTGGGTCTCTTTTTTCGCGCCCAAGACAAAGCCATTCATGATAATCTCCTTCTGCGTGTCGGATCTTACAAAAATCATCGGGCAACTTGCGGCCATCGTTCCGGCAGATCGCATTCTCACCAGCCCGGAGGATATCATTCCGTATTCCTTTGATGGCACCGCGGCTCTCTCGCAACGGCCCACGGCGGTCGTTCTGGCCACCACGACGGAAGAAGTCTCGCGCCTGCTCCGTTGGGCCAACAAGACGCGCACGCCCATTGTGGCGCGGGGCAGCGGCACCGGACTGGCCGGAGGGAGCATTCCCACGGCGGGATCGGTGGTGCTGTGCCTGAGCCGCTTCGACAAAGTCCTTGAGCTCGACCGCCGCAACCTGACGCTCATGGTCGAGCCGGGCGTGGCGACGCAGACGATCTTCGATCTCGCCGATGGCGCGGGACTTCTCTATCCACCCGATCCCGGCTCGATGAAAATCTCGACGATAGGTGGCAATGTCTCGTGCAACTCGGGCGGCCTGCGCGGCTTGAAGTATGGCGTGACGAAAGACTACGTCATGGGGTTCGAGATCGTTTTACCCAACGGCGACGTGGTGTGGATCGGCAACAAATGCGTGAAGGATGTGGCCGGTTATTCGCTGCGCGAAGTCTTCATCGGCTCCGAGGGGACGCTGGGCATCTTCACCAAAATCCTGTTGCGGCTGCTCCCCAAACCGGCGGCGAAGAAAACGCTGCTGGCGATTTATTCGCGGATGGAAAACGCGGCGGAAACAGTTTCCGCGATCATCGCGCATCCCATCATTCCGTGTACGCTCGAGTTTCTCGACCGGACGACGATTTCCTGTGTCGAGGATTACGCGAAGGTCGGCCTGCCGCGCGAAGCCGAGGCCGTGTTGTTGATGGAGAGCGACGGCCACCCGGCGGTCGTGGCTGAGGAGGCGGAAATCATGGCGCAGTTGGCGCGAAAGCACGGCGCGATTGAGGTGCGCGTGGCGAAAACGGCGGAGGAAGCGTTGCGGCTGGCTACGGCGCGACGTTCCGCTTTTGCCGCACTTGCGCGGGTCGCCCCCACGACGATTCTCGAGGACGTGACCGTGCCCCGGAGCGAACTGGCCGGAATGGTCGCTTTCATCCAGGAGCTCGCCAAACGGCACCGTTTGCGCATCGGCGTGTTTGGTCACATGGGCGATGGCAACCTCCACCCGACTTTTCTCACCAATGAGAAGAACGCCGATGAAATGCATCGCGTCGAGCTGGCCCTCCAGGAGATCGTCAGCGAAACCGTACGGCGCGGCGGTACCATCACAGGCGAGCATGGCGTCGGGCTGGCGAAAAAGAAATTCCTCCCCGAGTCGGTCGGCGGCCTCAACGTCGAAATCATGCGCAACCTCAAGCGACTCTTTGACCCGAACCTGATCCTTAATCCCGGCAAGATGTTTGATTGTTGACCCCTGCGGAGGCCTTATCTGCGGAAGGCGGCAGTTGCGGACAGCAGCGTGGATATAATATTGTCACCGCGCCGAACCGGAGATAATCTTTTTCTCCTTCCGCGAAAGCGCGCGACGTTCCGCCAGGGTAGCTCAGCGGTAGAGCAGGGGACTCATAAATCATAAACTGCTTATTATCAACAACTTGCGATGGCTGTTTCGGTCTTGCTTCGCCTTGCATTCAAGCAACTTAGAAAAAAAATTGATTGTTAGGACTTTGTCGCGCCAAGTGCCCTTTTGCATCAAAAAAGGCAAGCGGTATCAGATTGCGGTATCAGATTTTGGCTGGGCGGTACCTTAATGACTTAGGTACAAAGAGCTTCAGCGAGGAGGTCAAAAAGCTGTCGTTCTGTCGCCCCGCCCTTCTCCGCGGTGAGCATGGTCTTCAAATGCTCGATTCCGTAAGCAATGCGAAACACTTGATCCGATGCTGCTCTGTCTATTTTATTTCCATCAGCCGCCCGGTTAGGTATCTCATTTTTCATATGATTCCTGACTGGTTCAAGAATGGCTCTCCCACACCTTTGTTGCATAATCCGAGAGGGGGTAGACGTGGACCGTGTCAAGATCACGGTTTACGCGACACGGCTCACCTGGCTGATAAGTGATTGGATCGCACCCAGGGACTGAAACCTGAATGACGCCATTGCTCCAAAACGTGCTCCCACCTTTCACGTTTCTAAACACAAGACCATTATAAAGTAGATAATTGGTCGTAGCCGCTTTTGCCTGGATTAGCTTTACCTCGAGGTCAGTCGAACGCGAGATCTCCTTGAGCAAATCAGCTTGAGTTTGATTATTCTGATCTCTCAGCAAACGCAGCTTGTCCTGAGAATCGGAAAGTTGACCAGCTTGGTCTTTGATAACGGTCTGATCGGCTTTTTCTTTGTCCGTCGCGTCCGTCAACTTATCTTGCAACTCACTTACCTCGCGAGTTCGTTCCTGCTGCTCGGTTCGCAACTTTGTTTCCAGCTCACTTACCGACTGAGTTTTTTCCTGAAGTTGGGTTTGAATCAGGTCAGCATGATCCTGTGCCTGCGCTTGTGCTTGGGCCTGTGCCTCTGCCTCTGCCTGAGCTTGACGTACTTGCTCCTCTTGTTGCTTCCTTTCGGCCAAACGCTGGCTAAGAATCTGGCCCCAGTACTCCGGTGTAAATTCGGTTGTAGGATAAGGGGGTGCCCGTCCTGAGGGATAAATTTGAAAGCGAAAGAATATGCATCGCATTCAATCCCTTGGAGGAAAAATTCGAGGTAGCCGACGCCGCCACCCGTCGGGATAAGGCGTTCAAGCCAGCCTCGGACTTGAAGGTTCCATCGTGAGCTACAATTCCGCTTTTGAAACAGGTCGTTTGAAGGAATTGGCGAAACAATTGTCTGACTATGCTGGCTGGATCGAATCAATTCTTCCTCGATTTGCCAATGCAGACCTACTTCAACCATTTCGTGCGTTCGCTCTCTACGACCCTAGTCAACACGGCAGTGCCTCGATCAAGGCTGTTCTGCCGGCCTTCACTGATTTGAGTTACGAAGACCTCGCCATTCAGGAAGGTGGGACCGCTAGCAACCAATTTCTCGCTCTCCTTAAGAGCCTCATTCCGAAAGAGGAAATTCCAAAGCTCCGCGAGAACTTGTCAAAATATTGCGAGCGAGACACTCTGGCCATGGTCAAGCTGGTCGAGAAACTTCAGCTTATGATCGCAACGTAGTTCCACGATATAGCAACCGCTGACTATAATCCATCATGCCGCCCCCCAAATTCCAATCTTACATCGGCATCGACTACTCCGGGGCTGAAACATCAGAGTCCAGCCTGAAAGGGCTACGGGTTTATGTGGCGCACAGGAATACAGACCCAGTTGAAGTCTTACCACCACCGAGTCAAAGGTGGTACTGGACGCGTCGAGGACTGGCAGAGTGGCTAACCAAGCAAATTCAGGATGGCCCTCATGCTTTGATTGGAATCGACCACGGTTTTTCATTTCCCCTTGATTACTTCACCAAACACGGGCTTGCCCATAATTGGGATGCGTTCCTTGATGACTTCCAACACCACTGGCCAACTGACGAGGGAAACAACTATGTCGATTTTATACGCAACGGAATGGCAGGTAACGGTGCCGCTCGCTGCGGTGATTCAAGCTGGTTCCGTCTGACTGAATTTTGGTCAACATCTGCCAAATCGGTGTTTCTTTTTGATGTGCAAGGTGCGGTAGGAAAATCAACCCATGCTGGACTGCCTTGGCTTCGCTATGTTCGAAGGAAGGTAAAGGATCAGTGCCACTTCTGGCCATTCGACGGCTGGGATGCTCCGATTGGGAAAAGCTGTTTAGTTGAGGTCTATCCTTCGCTGTTCAGAAAGCGATTTCCAAAGGACGGTCGAACAGACGATCAACATGACGCTTATGCCGTGGCGAAGTGGTTACGTCGTGTTGATGAGACTGGTTATCTCCCCCAGTTTTTTTCACCATCATTAAATGCAGACGAACGTCTGGCGGCTCAGATTGAAGGATGGATACTTGGCTTGATGTAAAGAATACGCATTATGCTATTATGAAAACCAGAATTCCTGATCCATTTCCATGGCCCGACGATGAGATTTGCGTCGAGTTCGGTCGTTCATCCTACTATGCGCATAAACTTGAGAGAGAAATGAAGCTATTCCTGCTTGGGGCTCACATAGTTGGCCGTATCTCCATCGACTACCCCTCCACAGAATACAAATCTGTTGAGTCCTTTCTCTACGATCAGACGCTTGGTCCCCTTATCCACATACTTAAAAGCAAAGAAGGGCTTAAAGATAAAAAGCTGAAAGAAGGTCTGTTTGGAGCACTAAAAGCCAGAAACATCTTAGCTCACGCTGCTCTTGAAAATCACGACCCAATGTACTATCAGATATCAGACCGACAAACCTTAATTAGGACTCTACAGGATTTACGCTTTCGCATAGGTGTTCCCTACCTTATCATACGTGAGTTGAGAAAAGTTGTAGAAGAAGAAATTGGTATAACAGAGGAGCAATTACAAGCTCGACTAAGACGCTCCTCAGATTGGGTAGTCGAGGAGTAAAAGTGGTCAGGCATCTTGGTCGATACGTGCAGGGATGCTCGAGACGATTGGCCAAGGCCCAGCATCCCAATGCCAAGACTCTTCGCGCATTAATCCACGGCGCACTTCTCCGGGCTTACTGACACTTCTACGGCAGCCTTTAATGTTGGATATCTTTTGGAGAACCTTTGTGGAAGGGGAAGTGTCGGTTGAACCCATGCCTGCGCCCTCGACCCGGTATCAACTCCTTGCGCGATATTGGCGAAAGAAAATCTCCAACTCGACGCGTTATCATAACGAGCTTCTTCCGCAACGCCTGGACGAAATCTTGGAGCAAGCGGCAAAGTCATTGGAGCCATTTAGCGTTGCGGATATTGATATAAGGCCCTGCTACGGAGGCTAGTCACCTCGTCGGGTGTGCCGTTGCATCCACCCGGAAAAAGAACAATATCCGTTGCCATGCGCCGGGAGGTTTGCCGATCCTTCCCGGAAGCATCGCACCCGCAGGATTCACGGCGGATGTTTCGGTGTTTCGGGCACACCTCCCTAAAAGCCCTCCTTGCTCCAAAATGTGCAGAAAGAAAAATCAGATTTTAAAGTCCTCCTCGGGCAAAAGCCCAACACGTGAGCTGGTCTTGCCTCCTCTTTTTTGATCCATAATTCATGTGCAAACCTTTTCATGGCCCTTGCGTCAAAGAAATAAGGAAGTTGTGTGGAGTCGAACGATCATCTTTTCCTAATCATTTTTTCTTTCGGCCCATTTGGGCGATGACAGCGGTAACGACCAAAAGGGGTGATTCGAAATGCGGTAACTAGATTTTGTGTGGTCGATCCAAGATCGCCATGATCCTCCAGTAATAATCTCCATGCCGCATTCGGGTCATTTGGAGGTGCCCGTCCCAGAGCGTGACCAAGGGTGCGCTCAAGCTCGGGAAGCCAGCGGCGAAATCGTTTCCAGTATTGCGAAAGAATATCTAGATGCCGGGTGACTTCATCGGGAAATGGATTTCCTCGAAAGTAACTTTCAATCGTGCGATTTTCGACGAAACGGTAAGGCTGGGCAAAAGCGGGAAGGAGACTGACCGTCTTGCGGCAGCAGCGACAGAGGAAGCGCCGGACGAAAATGAGCAAAGCACCAAGGCCTATCCGGCTCAGATTTCGGCTGTAGTAGCCCAAGGCCCAAAGTGTTTGTGTGCGACAACAATGGGGACACGCTTCTGGTGGCCGCATCTGTTTGTGGAAACTTTCTGCGACATATCGCTCTGGATCAATATCGATGGCGCAGATCAACTGCATGATCAACTTCGGCTGCCGCTCGGAATCTTGATTCGTTCTTATTTCTATCCACTCGTGTCCTGCGGCAATATCTCCTGGTTGGATTTATGTAAAATTGCAGCAAGATCGCGCGGGGAAAAAGGCTTGCTCAAAATACTGCGCAAAAGTGGATGTTCAATGCGCTCAGATATGGCTGAAAAATGGCCGGACATAATAAAAAGAGAACCTCTCCAGCCCTGCTCGTGTGCTCGTCTCGCAACTTCCAGTCCCGTCATTTCCGACATGTGATAGTCTGTTACGAGAACATCTACCTCATGAATATGTTTCAGGGCTTCCTGGGGAGAGGCAAAGACCAAGACGAAGTGGCCCTCTGAGCGCAAGCTCAAGCCGAGAATCTGAGCCAGGGCCGCATTGTCATCTAAGATCAGGATTCGCATCGGTTACCACGGGGAAACTAGGCTTACTTCGGTGGTGATGGTCAGTGCTTCTGTATCACATGACAAGCCCAAACAACGGGGCATGTCCCGTGTCGCGTAGCCGAGATTCTGGCCATGTTTGGGAGGTGCCAAGCAAGAAACCTCGCCCTTCAGCGGAACGGAAGAAGTTCGGCCGTAAAGTCGCTCAGCTTCGGGAACAAGCAGGCTTAACGCAAGAGGACCTCGCTGAAGCTGTCGGCCTCAATGCCCGTCATTTGCAGGCCATTGAGGCGGGCGATTACTGGCCAACTCTACCGACCCTTAAAGCGCTACGCAAAGCGCTGAAAACAACCTGGGAATCATTGTGTGAAAGTTGGTAGCGGGACGGGGTAATTGACTCTCGGCTGGTTAAGGAGCGCAAAACTTAATCTTCTGCACCGCTGCCTTCGCGTGCTCCTGCCGAAGATGACCGTAAGTTTTCATGGCGAGTACGCCGCCATCTTTATGTCCCAAAAGCCGCGAAACGGTTGGTATGTCGATACCGCTTTCGATTGCCGTGGTTGCAAACAAGTGGCGCAAGTCGTGATGGGTAATGCGGGGAATGCCAAGAAGTACTGCCGCTCGATCCATGCTCTTTTGACACTCACGAACTTGAAGTATCTTCGCGTCAGGCGCTTCATCGGGCCGTGTTTGCCGCATGGAAGAAAGAAGCGTTTTAAGCTCAGGAATCATGGGCACCCGGCGAATTTCCCAATTCTTGGTGCCGGTCAGGGCGTCTCCCCTAACAACGAGTTCTTCTCTATCCCAATCAATGTCCCGCCATCTGACGGTTTGAGCTTCCCCTATGCGACAGCCTGAAAAGGCCAGGAACCTAACCAAATTTGCACAATTTTTGGCTTTTCCGCCGGCGCCGGACGTTTCAATCAGGCGCACAAACTCAGGGAAATGCGCGCGCGAAGGCAGAGTTAGCTCCTTGGGAATTTCGCGGGCGCGTTTGATGTCACGAACTGGGGTTATGACCACAATTCCCATTTCCACGCCGAGCTTTAAAACTTGGCGTAGGGTTGTTATGGTGTTGTTGAATCGCGACGAGGAAATCCCCTTGCGCTCCTTTTTTGCTCCGGGTGGACGAAATTTCGTACCGTGCTGACGAAGCTGCCGCGCCCATTCTTGGCAAACTGGCTTGGTGATCTTACGAAGCTCCGTTGTCTCCAGGCCCGGCCACGTCTTGAGGATCGCTCCTACGCATTGGCGACGATACTTTTTGGTTGAAGGTTTAAGGTCGGGATTACCGTCGAGTCGCTCCAAGTAAATTTTAACGGCTTCTCCGAAAGTCAGTTTACCCTGAACATCGGGAGTCGCCACCTCCGCTCGCTCTCTTTCCTGCTTAATGAGCTCAGCAAGCCGGTTTCGGGCAACACTCATGAGCGGAGTGTCCAGCGATTTACGAATGAGTCGTCCACCGATCTTGACTCGGGCAAAATATATTTTTGAGCTTTTCCAGCGAACAAGGTTTGATATGCTCGACTTTTCCCAGGGTGAATCCTGGGGTTTGGCTTCTTGCGTGTTTTCAACGGTATTCATAACATGGTATCAGATTGCGGTATCAGATTACCCGATTCCACGCGATATGTCAAATGCAAGTAGCTTATTCACAGTAAAATAGCCAGGGTAGCTCAGCGGTAGAGCAGGGGACTCATAAGCCCTTGGTCGGGGGTTCGATTCCCCCCTCTGGCACACGCCCGGCCACCCATGGCAGATTTTCGTAAAGGACGGGTTAAGGGTTCATGGGCGCAGGTGTAGGATCGGGCGGGGTATCAGGCGTAGGAGCAGGCGTAGAATCGGACGGAGCATCGGGTTGAGGCAAGGTAGTTCCAAAAGCATTATCCGGGCTTGTATCCTCCGACGAGGAAGACGATGGAGAGGCTCCCTCTCCTGATGAGGTCGACGGGTTGGCCGAAGCGGTGGTAGGGGTCGGGGAGATGACGGGTTGATAGGAAACCGAACCGAGGGTTCGAATCAGGTTTTTCCCGTCGGTCAGATGATATTCAATTGCCTGGTTGTCGTCGCGTTTGACCACTACGGTCGAGCTGTCTTGTTTTGCTTGCCACGTTCCCGAATGATGCTGCGTTTTCGAGTCTTCCGTGAATTTCCCGTCACTGCCAAACTGAATGACGGATACTCCTCCCGGATCCTGGCTTTTCGAGGTCCATTTCGTTCCCGATAATGTGGCGACGGGTGCTGGGGTGGGTGCGGGAGTTGTGGTCCCAAATGCACCCGTAGCCGGAGGCTGGGATGACGCATAGGGATCGTAATTCGCCGCACCGATGGCTTGCGTGATATCCTGGTTGAACTGGTCCGTATTGTGCGAGTCCAGATCGGAGATCGCCGATTGAATCAGGGCAATGGTGGATTCGCGTCTCGAGGGGTGCTTGGAAAAAAACTGGGAAGACTTCAGATCTTCAATGGCCAACTCAAGCGACTGGGACTGCTCGTTCGCATCGGTACTGCTTTGCGCTTTCATCATCAATCCCACAGCTTTGTCCCTCCCATCTTGTTTTGCCTGGGCGTCCGCAATTGCAGGCACGAAAAAAAGAGTGGCGAGCAGGGCTGCGGCCCATTTCAGGCAGTAGGGAACTTGAGCCGTGTGAGCCATCACCGAGAGATAACACGGCGCCAATTATTAGCAATGCTATCCTATTTTAATTGATTCCGTATAATCTCCTTCTCCTGAGACTTGGGCGTGTTGGAGAGCGAACCCGCCGCCCACTCTTCGGGACGTACACCTAGTTATTTGTCCGCGGCAACGCGCCCAATCTTTCGATGTTATCTCCGTAGGAATTAAGTTCATTCTTCAATGCCTTACGATAAGCGAGCTCCTCGCGCGCGCGCGCCTGGTCTTCCGACATGTTCTCTGAAAGGGTATGGGTTGCCGGAGCAGGGGACGGGGTGGCCGTCGTCGCGGATGCAGCAGGCGCAGGCGATCCTAAAGGACTTTGTGCCCCGTTTGGGCCGGAGGAAACATTGCCTTGGGACGACTGGGCCATTGAGCCAGGAGGCAGAACGGAATCTGGCGGGACATAATTCGAATCGGCAGGGTTGGAAAACATCGGGCTGGTGTCGGCGCCAGCGAGGATTGTTCCCCCGCCGACTTCGGCGATGGTCAGGAACCACGGCGCCTTCATCTCGGGATGCGCGCCGTTGAGTTGAAAATAGTAGGTTCCTCCCTTGGCTTCATAGAAGGAGCCTTTTCCAACTCCATGGATCCCCGCCACCACAGTGCCGTCCGAAGTCAGGAGTGTGATATCAATCGGCCTGGGCGAAAACCAAAGCACTTCCCATTTATCCTGAACGGTGAAAGTCGACGTCGATTTATTAATCTCGGTGCCGTCGAATTTTTGCACGACATGGGCGGTGCCGTCGGCGCGGGCGTTCCCGGCTAGGAGTGCAAGGCCCAAAATGGGGAGCAGTCATCGCACGCAAAATGATGTAGCAATATATCTTACTGATCTCTGCATAACAGACTGACAAATTGGTGCGTATCTTGCTTCACAGAGGGATGAGCAAGAAGCGTGATTATGCGGGAATGGAACAACGGCGATTAGAAGGTGCTCGGCTGTTGGAAGAAGGAGTGAGCCAAGCCGAGGTGGCACGGCAGTTAGGCGTTAGAAGACAGTCCGTGCATGAGTGGGCCAAAGTCATCGCCGTAAAGGGTGAGAAGGGGTTGGCCCGAGTAGCGACTGGCCGTAAGCCCCGACTCAATAGGATGCAGTTGGCTCAACTGGCTGAGCATTTACAAAACGGACCTCAGGCGCATGGATATGCCACCGCCTTGTGGACTACCGAGCGCATTGCTCGGCTTATCAAACGCCAGTTTGGTGTGCGCTATCATCGCGATCATGTGGGGCGGGTCCTGGGGCAGATGGGCTGGAGTTGCCAACGTCCCACAGGCCGGGCACGCGAGCGCAAGGAAGAGGAGATCGCACGCTGGAAACGGGTGGAGTGGCCCCGCATCAAAAAAAACCAAAGAAGAAGGGCGCACCCTCCTCTTCATCGACGAGAGCGGTCTAAGCCAGAAGCCGCACCGGGTACGGACGTGGAGTCCCAAAGGCCAGACCCCGGTCTTGGAGTTCAACTTTAACTGGAAAAAGCTCTCGGCCATCGCCGGGCTGACTTGGTGGAACTTTTATTTTCGCCTCTACCCCGGTGCGATCAAGACCGAGCAGGTGATCGATTTCTTGAACCACCTCCAACGTCACGTCAAAGGAAAATTGCTCATCGTCTGGGACGGCGTGGCCACCCACCGCAGCCGACTGGTGCGAGCGTATCTGAAAAGTTTGAAGGGCAAAATCTGGGTGGAACGTCTCCCGGCCTATGCCCCAGAACTTAACCCCGTGGAATACCTCTGGGGATACTGGAAACAGCACGAATTACCCAACCTGTGCGCCCGCGACCTCTGGCAACTCTCCGACTGGGCCGCCCACGCACTGCGTCGCATACGCCGTAAGCGTTCCCGCCTCATCTGTGCCTTCTGGCACCAAGCAGAACTTTGGTAATAATGCAGTTTGAAATTCGATAGCATCGAAGCGGGTAGAACCGATCAGATTTGGAGCTTGGAAGAGGTGATTGCACTGCTCATTTTGAGGGTTGATTTCACCGAGCTTGAGATTCAGGCTAATGGGGTGACAAATGACGAGTTAATCGAGAAAGCAAAAGAATATATCAAATTCTTTGAGGATCCGAAGCGGGGCATCACCCTTGAAATGGTTCCGAAAATCAGAGTTTTGGATGCATACGTGATCTATTTTGAAAATGAAGATCACAAAGGGAAAATTCAAGTATTCCTTGAAAAAGAGTCTGGTAAGTTTATTTCCGCCTCCGCGAGCCCCCCTTAAAATTCAAACTGACCCACTGCCGAACTTTACCTCTAAGTCAGTCTGTTATGCAGACATCAATAGGCGAGACAATTGCCAATTCGACTTCGCCATAAACCTCATGGGATAAAGAATTTTCTCCACTGATAGGGCTATGAAAGAGAGCTTACGTATTCTAATTGGGCGTAGTCGACGCGTCCGGCACGTCGAGACCCAAAGAGCCACTGGCATTCGTGTCGCCTGACGAGGGAGAGGATGGTGCTGAGGAATTTGTCGCAGGAGCAGATGCGGTCACAGTCGGCATTTTCAGCGAGGTGGACGTTTGATAAACCACAGAACCCAGTTCTCTCACCAAGGACAAATCGGGGTGAAGCCGGTAGCGCAAAACCTGATTGTCATCGCGCTTGACCACCACTTCCGTATTCATCTGATTTGCCTGCCAGCTACCCGAATAAGATTCTGTTTTCCAGAGTTCGGTGAATTTTCCGTCGCTGCCAAATTTTATGATCGATCTCGCGCCAAAATCGTTTCCGGTCGACACCCATATGGTATTGGCATAGGTGGTCGCGCGCAAAAAACCCGATGAGGGCGGAGGCACGGGACTGCCAAAAGCATTTACCTTCGAGGAAGATTTGGTCGTCGCAGTGGAGGAATCACCTTCCAGGATGGTGAGTTCAGCGCGAATTTCTTCCAAAGCCTGGCTGATATCCTTTTTGATCGTGTCAGAATTTTCGTTGTTATCCAAATCCGACAGGGCTGTGCCCGTGTCCCTGACCGCCGCAGCGAGATGGTCTTGATCCTGGTTGGATGAGAAGACCGCTTTAAGAAGAGTGGAGGCCGTTTCCACCAATTTCTGCTGATCAGCGCTGTTGATTCCATCGGCGGAAGCATCGATCAAATCTTTTTCGGCTTGGTGCAGCCGCGTATGGGCGGCTAGAAGCGGCGTGGCCCAGGGCAAGAGGCCCGCAAGCAGGAACAGAATAAGGCAACGCGCAAGGTGACGCACTTTGAGTGTTTTATCACAAAAAAACTAGTCATCAACCGCAATAAATTATCACTATCAAGCTCAGCAGGGTGGGCAGCGTGGAAAAGATGCTTTAGAGTAAATACTCATCATGGCTGGCATTATCCCTCCCGAAATCGTCGAACAGGTGCGCCATGCCAGCGACATCGTGGATGTGATCGGTGGCTACGTGCCGCTGAAAAAATCGGGCGCGAAGTTCAAGGCGCTGAGCCCGTTCAACAAGGAGAAGACCCCCTCGTTCTACGTCGATCCGTCCCGGCAGATGTTCAAATGCTTCAGCAGCGGACATGGCGGCGACGTCTTCAAATTTCTCATGCTCATGGAAAACATGAGCTTTCCTGAGGCGATCCGGCGACTTGCGCAGCGCGCGGGAATCGTCGTCCCTGAAGCGGGCGGGACACACGATCCAAAGGCCCGCAGCCGTCGCGAGGAGTTGCTGGCTTTGAACGCCGCAGTGGCGAGCTGGTGGCAAAAGCTGCTTCACTCCGACCCCGCCGCGGAACCGGCCCGCGCCTATCTCAAGAGCCGCGATTTTCCCGACTCGCTCGCGGAGGAATTCGGCCTCGGTTATGCGCCGGAAGGTTGGGATACGACGCTGAAGTGGGCACAAAAAGCGGGCTATAGCCTGGACGCGATGGAAACAGGCAAGCTGGTTGCCACCGCCGAAACAGGCCGCACCTACGACTTCTTTCGCGGGCGGTTGATGATCCCGATCCACAACGATGCGGGAGAGGTGGTCGCCTTCAGCGGACGGCTGCTCGACCCCGGCGCGAAGGCCCAGAAGTATGTCAATTCGCCCGAGACGCCGGTCTTCATCAAAAGCAAGATTCTCTTCGGGTTGAACAAGACGAAGCGGCCCATCATCGAGGCCGAAAGCGCCATTCTTTGCGAGGGACAGATCGATCTCATGCGCTGCTGGCAGCATGGCATCCGCAACGTGGTAGCGCCCCAGGGCACCGCTTTTACCGATCCGCACGCGCGCATCCTCAAGCGGATTGCCCGGAAAGAGGTGATCGTTTGCTTCGACGCCGACCGCGCCGGTCAGGCGGCCGCGCAAAGGACCATCGACGTGCTGCTCAAGGAAGACCTGCAGGTCCGCATCGCACGCATCCCGCAGGGCGAAGACCCCGACAGCCTTCTCCGCAAGCAGCCTGTCGCGGTATTTGAAACGATCCTGCGCGAGGCGAAAGATTACACGCGGCACCTCCTCGACACCGCCTGCGAGCAGGAGGACGTCGCCAGCCCCCGCGGACGCGGCGCGGTCGCGGCGAAAATGGCGCAAGTCATCGCGAAGATCCCGAACGCCGTCCAGCGCGAAGGCTTTCTCCTCGACGTCGCGCGTCGGCTCCAGGTGCCGCGCTCGGTCCTGGAGGAAGAAGTGCGCAAGGCCGAGGCGCAGATGCGACGCGCGGAGACTCAGCAGCGCAATTATCCTCATGCGGGCGGGGCAGGCGAAGCGGAAGGAGAATCCCGTGCGGAGGAATTTGCCCCGCTGGAGCCGATCCAGGCTGCGCCGATTATCGAGGCCCTGCTTTCGCTGCTTCTCACCAACCCGGAACTGGTGCCGCAAGTCAGCCGCCAGCTTAATCCCGCCTGGGTGGAAGGCCTGGGCGGGGCGGAAGTGCTTTTGCCTTTGCTGGAGGCCCATGCTCACGATGCTTTTGAGAATGCGACCCAATACATGGAACAGTGCGACGACCGGACCCGGGATTATTTTGCGGGACTTCTCTTCCAACCCCCGCCCGTGCCCTCGGAGACGGCGGTGGAAGCCTACGCCGACCGCCTCGTGCGGAATTTTGAAAAGAGATGGAAACAGCAGCGGCTGCAGTTTCTGACTCTTGCGGTCAAGTCGGACGAGCTATCCGTGGAAGAACGAATGAAGTTCCTGACGGAAATTCAGGTCATCCGGCGGCAGTTCCCCGACCTGGAGCCTTGATCATTTGCGCGAACCCGGACAACAAGTAATCCGGGCCACCCCAAGCAGTAACCCAAAGTCCTTCTTTACTGCCAAAGATAGTTCGCTTAAGTTTAAAATTGTTACTTGACCGCAGGCCCTCGTTGGAGGAGACTACTAAGTTCCGCGTCTTTCACCGTTTCCCCAACGACCTATGCCCAAATCGAGCCGATCCATTACTCCGAAAGCATCCTCCAAAAGTCACCGTCAACCGCCCGCCGCGCGGTCCTCGCAGAAAGCCAGCCATGCCTCTGCCAAGACGCAGAAAAACGGCCATAAATCGAGCGAAAAAGCCGCTCCCAAGGCAGCGCACAAAAATGGCGCGAAGAACGGTCACAAGAATGGCCATAAAGCCGAGGCAACCAGCTCGGTCGCCACACCTTCCAAATCGCTGACCGATTCGCATGAAAGGGACGCCAAGGGAGTCCAGGCGGTCTGGACCGGCCAGCCGGAGCGCCAGGAGCGCCTGCGCGATCTCGTCAAGCTGGCCAAAGACCAGGGGTACCTGACCTGGGACGACCTCAACGAGGCGATTCCCGAGAGCGTCAATAATCCCGAGGAACTCGAAGCCATCATCATGTTCCTGCGCAATCTCGAAATCGACGTCATCGACGCCTCCGAGGTTGACCGTTACAAGCAGACCGCCGCCGGAACGGAGGAAGAACTTTCCGACGAGGAGAAGACCGATGCCAAGCTCGACATTCTGGACGATCCCGTCCGGATGTATCTCAAGCAGATGGGACAGGTCCCACTTCTCACCCGCGAGCAGGAAGTCGAAATTTCCAAGCGCATCGAGGACGCCGAAAGCATGGTTCAGAGGCACCTCAACCGCTTCGGATTTACCGCGCGCGAATACCTGAACCTCGCCCGCAAGCTGGAGCAGGGCCGCGAACGCTTTGACCGCGTCATCCAGGACAAGAAAATCGACAGCCGCGACAAGTACCTCGCCACGCTGAAGGCCTTGGTGCGCAGTGTCGAGGGGGCCAACCAGAAGGCCGACACCACCTACGCCAAAGTCGTCAAGGCGCGCGGCCATGCCTCGGCGCTGGCCAAGGCCGAGAAGGAATTCGTGAAGGCCGATGCCGCGCTCCAGAAACTTTTCATCCGCTTCTATTACAAGCAGAAGGTCACCGAGGAATTTGTCGTGGTTTGCGAGCACCACCACCACGAGCTCGTCGAAGCCGAACGCGACCTGGAAAAACTGCACAAATCGCGCAGCAAAAGCCGCGAGCACAATTCGCACGTCTCGGAGCTCGAGCAGAAGCTCCAGGATGTCGAGCAGATGGTGCGCATGCCGCTCGAACGCTTCCATGAGGACCATCACCATCTCGTCGAATGGCTCCGCAAGGCCCACAAGGCCAAGACCGAAATGGTCGAGGCCAATCTGCGCCTCGTCATCTCCATCGCCAAGAAGTACACCAACCGCGGCCTCTCCTTCCTCGACCTGATCCAGGAAGGCAACATGGGCCTGATGAAAGCGGTCGAGAAATTCGAGTACCGCCGCGGCTACAAGTTTTCCACCTACGCGACGTGGTGGATTCGCCAGGCGATCACCCGCAGCATCGCCGACCAGGCG
>Ga0302319_10003459_pt1 | contig 33037 bp, 25 predicted proteins | sample Bog_T0_2_FD_203319 | JGI IMG/M metagenome (GOLD analysis project Ga0302319, IMG submission 203319) | Peat permafrost microbial communities from Stordalen Mire near Abisko, Sweden - Bog_T0_2 | ecosystem: Environmental > Terrestrial > Soil > Wetlands > Peat | place: Sweden: Abisko, Stordalen Mire... | reverse complement strand
TCTCCTTGAAAGCGCCCGTCTCCAGCTTGGACAGGCTTGCGTCGGCGCCCCTGACCTCAAAGCCCAGCGAAGCCGTGAAGTCCTCCTCGTTGCCGATCATGACGTCGACATGCCGGGCGATCTCGCGGTTCACCTCCTGGGCCTTGGCGATCCCGCCGATCCCTTTCCAGAGCGACGGGCGGTAGTTGAGGTCGTAGGAAACCACGGTGCCATGCCTTGCCGCGGCCTTCACGGCCTCGATCGTGAGGGCGGCCGTCGTCGGCGAAAGCGCGGCGAAAATCCCGCCCGTGTGGAACCAGCGGACGCCGAGGCTCCCAAAGATATGGTCCCAGTCGAAATCGCCGGGCTTCAGCTGGGAGGCCGCGGTGTGGCCGCGGTCGGGAACCCCGACGGCCCCGCGGATCCCGAAGCCCCGCTCCGTGAAGTTGAGCCCGTTGCGGACGGAACGGCCGATCCCATCGTCCTCGCGCCACCGGAGGAAGTCGGTCGCCACCCCACCCTGCAGGATCAGATCCTCGACCAGATGGCCGACCTCGTTGTCGACCAGGGCCGTGCAGACGGCGGTCTTCAGTCCGAAGCACTTCCGGAGGCCGCGCGACGTGTTGTACTCGCCCCCGCCCTCCCACGCTGCAAATTGGCGCGCGGTGCGTATCCGGCCCTCGCCCGGGTCGAGGCGGAGCATCACCTCGCCAAGTGAGATCTGGTCAAAGGCGCATTCAGTGGACGGGCGGATCTTCAGGGGCATGGGGAGCCGGGGCTGCGGGAAAACTGTGGGATCAGCCGGCGGTTTGATCAACCGCGTTCGCAGCGGCGACAAACTGCCTGGCGCGGGCCATGATCGAGGACCAGTCGCGGGCCTTGAGTGCGGTCGGAGAGACCAGCGCGCTTCCGGCCGCCGTGGCAAAGGCCCCTGCCTTCAGGAAGGCGCCGATCGTCTCGGGCGTCACCCCGCCGGTCGGCAGGAACTCCATCCCCGGAAACGGCCCCTTGAGTGACTTTATGTACGCTGGGCCGAAAAATTCGGCGGGAAAGATCTTGATCACGTCGGCGCCGGCGTCCCAGGCGGTGCAGGCCTCGGTGGGGGTCAGTGCGCCGCAGAGAATTGCCACACCCTCCTTGCGGCAGGCGGCGATGACGGGAAGGCGCACAGCCGGCGTCACGATGAACCGGGCCCCGGCGGCAATGCCGGCCAGGGCCGACTCGGCGTCGAGGACCGTCCCAAGCCCGATCAGGACCGACGGAAGCTCGCGGGAGACCCTCGCGACCATTTCGATCGCGCCGGGCGTGGTCATCGTGAGCTCAATCGCGCCGATCCCCCCGGCATCGAGGGCCCGGGCGCATTCGACAAGGCTTTCCGCGCTGTCGGCCCTGATGAGAGCAATGATCTTGAGGGCCCTGATTCTGGACAGGACGTCGGACTTGCTCATGGAGCTAGGATCGGTTTTGCAGCGCAGGAGTCGAACCCAATTCGGTTGCCGTGCCGGCGGCTAATGAGGCTCGCTCGCGCGAATCCAGCCTGAGGCCGCGAGAAAATGGCGCAGTTCCGGGTCGTCCGCCGAAAGGGGCGGGAGCCACAGGCGCAGGAGCGTGCGGTCCCACCACAGCTTCCCGGGGTTGCCGGGAGGCATGAAGCGGTACTGGTACAGGACGGCACGGATGTAGCGCGGCGGATGCCCCGGGAACGGGTTGTCCGCGAAGAGGCTCAGCGCTCCGGGATCATTGTGAAGGAGCTTCCATACCAAGTGGGCGGTCCAAGGGTATTCGTCGAACGAGCCCATGGCCGCGAACCACATCTGCCAGTCGAGGCGCAGCTGATACGGCGCAACCTGAGGGGGCCTCTTGTCGAGGTCCACAGGAAGCCCCTTGTAGTGGTAGGGCTTCCATTCGGCTGACGGCAGGTCCACGGCATCCGAGTTCGTCCCTTCAAAAACGACGTTGTACCGCTCGCGCCCGACGGTCCCAAAGGCCCCATAGGTGTTCACCAGGTCGAGCGAATCGAAGGACGTGTTCATCGCCTGGTGGGAGGACAGGAGGTTCGCCACCGGGCCAAGGCTGAGGATCGCGACCAGTCCCGTCACCGCCCAGGCCGAGATGCGCATGGGCCGGCTCAGCTCGGCGCCCGCGGCCGCCCGCTGGGAGGCGCGGACGAGGAAGCCGGGCAGTACCCTCGCCCACACCCCATCGTCCAGGCACGCGAGCGCCGGGACGATGGTCAGCCAGTTAAGGAAGGAGAGGTTGCCACCGATGATGAGCGTGATCTGGAAAAAGATGATCACGGCCCCCGCAATGCGGCGCGCGTTCCTCGGCCAGAAAACGAACCAGGGGGCGACCAACTCGGCCAGGTGGTTGAAGGCCACCCCGGCCTTCAGGACAAGCCGGGGTAGAAAATGGAACCAACGGCTGAGCGCGTTGGGCAGCGGCTGCGTTTCAAAGTGGTAGTAGAGGGCCGTCAGGTCGCGCCACGCGGAATCGCCGCGGATCTTGATAAGCCCCGCACCGAGCATGATGCGGAAGGCGAGCCATCGGAAGAGCCATATCACCGTGAGCGGAGGCTCCCTTCGGGGGAACGAGCGTCCGTCGAGAAGGGGACACAGGAAGATCGCGAGGAACCCCGTCTCCAGGAGCTGGATTTCCCATCCGTAGCCGTACCAATCCTGGCCCCCATGGACGATCGACATGTAGAGGGCCCAGAGGACCGCCATCATGATCGCATTCGCGAATCCCGCGAACACGGCGCATGAGAGCGCAAAACCGGTCCAGGACACTGCCAGCAGGGCGGCGTCCGAGTGGTTGAACCAGAACAGGGTCGGCAGCCGCAGGAAGCCCACCCCGGTCGACCCGACATAGTCCCTGACGCGCCCGAGAAAACTTCCCATCGGAAGAAGCCCGTCGGAGCCAACCAGCGGCAGGATCTGCCGGGCCGCGGCGAGGAACGCGACCGCGTACACCAGGCCGAGCAGCCTCAGCAGCACAAAGCGGGTCAGCCAGTAGGTGGAACCCGGCTTTTCCATGGGGGTTTCGGGAATTAGGGAATGCGCAGTTCCATCCCAATCTTCAAGGGAGTGTTTGCGCTCGGAAGCTGGTTGCGGTTTGCCTCGAGGAGTTCGCGCCACTTGGACCGATTGCCATAGTATTTTTGCGCGAGGCTGTAGAGGGTGTCGCCCTTGGCCACCGTATGGGTCCGGGCCTCTGCGGGTTTCGCCGGCGCGGCCTGTGCCGCCGCGGGAGGATTGTCCGCAGGCCCGAGGGACGCGTCGGCCTCGAGAGGGGCGGGCTTGATGGGCGACTGGCTGTCCGCCTGCGGCGGGGGCGCAGCCGGCGCGACAAACAGGGGGGAGGCCGCGCGATCGGAAGTCGCGGATCCATCCCCGGCCACGTGGGGTACCGGCGCCGGCTGCCCCGCCCGGAGCGCGGTGATCTCCGCCCTCAGGTCCTCGTTCTCCCTCTGCAGGGACTCGATCTGGCCGCCCTGGTCCAGCCGCGCCGCCTGGCTGTCCAGGGGCTGGCCGGGAAGGGTCCGGGCGAATTCGCGCTTGGCCGTGTCGACGAGCCCCCGGACCAGGCCCGCCTGCCGGGAGTTGGGCTCCAATTCCAGGTACTTCCGAAAGTAGTAGATCGCCTCGATCGGGTCATGAATATGCTCCAGGTAGATCAGCCCGACCTCGAGATGGGACTCCGGCGCCTGATCCCCCCGGGCCGAGATCACCTTCAGGTAGGCCGCGAGCGCCTCCTGCGTGCGGCCCTGCCGGTTGAGTTCCTGCCCCTCGCGGAAGAACGTCTCATCGGTCTCGGCGGAGACGGCGTAGGAATCGCGCCCGCAGCCGGCTCCCCCAAGCAGTGCGCAGAGGGCAACCAGGCCAAAGGTGATCAGGCGCACAGTCATCGTCCGGGAAAGAGATTGAACGGTCGGAAACGGCCCGTAAAATCCGCTGTCTCATTCCATGACTCAAACCCTAAATGGCCGTTAACCCGAAAACCATCCTCGCACGAGCCCGCGCCTGCATCCGTCTGGAGGAGGCCGCGCTCGAGGCGACGGCCAAGGGGCTGGGCCCCGAGTTCGTGGACACGGTCCGCGCCGTCGAGTCGGCCGTCGCGGCCGGCGGCAAGCTGATCCTGAGCGGCGTGGGCAAGTCGGCCCACGTGGCTCAGAAGATTGCGGCGACCTTCAACAGCACGGGCGTCTCCTCCTGCTTTCTCGATCCGACCCAGGCCCTGCACGGCGACCTCGGCCTGTGCGCCGAGGGGGACCTCGCAATCCTGCTCAGCAACAGCGGCCAGTCCGACGAGATCCTGCGGCTCCTCCCCCTTCTGCGGCGCTTCGGCCTTGCGATCGTCGCCTTCACCGGAAACCCGGCCTCCGACCTGGCCCGAAGCGCGGACCACCGCCTGCTCTACCGCGTGGCCCGCGAGGCCTGCCCGCTCAAGCTCGCCCCCACCGCAAGCACGACCGCGGCGCTCGCCCTCGGCGACGCCCTGGCGATGGTCCTCCTCGAGGCCCGGGGACTCACCCGGGAGGACTTCGCGCAGTACCATCCGGCCGGCAACCTCGGCCGGGTGCTGCTCCTGCGCGCGAGGGACATCATGCGCACGGGCGACCGCCTGCCGGCCGCCCCCCACACGGTCACGACCCAGGACGCGATCCTGGCCATGACAAAGGCCCGGAGCGGAAGCATCGCGCTCGTCCACCCGCGCAGCGGCCGGCTGACCGGCATCTTCACCGATGGGGACTTCCGGCGCGCCGCGCTCTCGGGCCCGGGTTTCCTCTCCGTGCCCGTATCGAGCTTCATGACGCGTTCGCCCAAGACGATCCGGGACGACGCCCTTGGGGTGGACGCGCCGCGACTCTTCGAGCTGCACAAGATCGACGACCTGATCGTCGTAAACGCCCGGGGCGTCCCCGTGGGCCTGATCGACATCCAGGACCTGCCGAAATTCAAGATCGTTTGAGTTCCGGGGCAATCGACATGACCTTTCACCATGGCAAACCCTCCCCCGTTCTTCTACCAGGACCCACTGCCACTCGGCGCCGACGTCACCGAGTACCGCCTGCTTTCCAAGGAGGGCGTCTCTCCGGGCACGTTTGAGGGCAGGGAGATCCTGAAAGTCGACCCCGAGGCCCTGGCTTACCTCGCGCAGCAGGCATTCCGCGACAATGCCTTCCTTCTCCGCACGAAGCACCTGAAGCAGGTGGCCGCGATCCTGGACGACCCGGAGGCGTCCAAAAACGACCGCTACGTTGCGCTCACGCTGCTGAAGAACGCGGAAATCTCGGCGGAGGGCATCCTGCCCTTCTGCCAGGACACCGGAACCGCGGCGATCTTCGCCAAGAAGGGGCAGGCGGTGTGGACCGGAGCCAACGACGCCGAATACCTGAGCCGGGGCGTCTACGAGTGCTATACCCGCGAGAACCTGCGGTATTCCCAGGTGGCCCCGCTCGACCTCTGGCGCGAGGTCAACACCGGCACAAACCTCCCGGCACAGATCGACATCCACGCCACCGAAGGTTCGTCCTACGAATTCCTGTTCGTGGCGAAGGGCGGCGGCTCCGGGAACAAGATGTTGTTTTTCCAGGAGACCAAGGCGCTGCTTAACCCGAAGAGTCTTGAGGCCTGGATCACCCAGAAGCTGCCCTATCTGGGCACCTCGGCCTGCCCTCCCTACCACCTTGCGTTTGTCATCGGCGGAACCAGCGCCGAGGCATGCATGAAGACGCTCAAGCTTACCTCGGCAAGGTACCTGGATGCGCTGCCGACCAGCGGCAACGAGCACGGCCGGGCCTTCCGCGACCTCGAGTGGGAGGGCAAGATCATGGAAATCGCCAGGAAGAGCGGCATCGGGGCCCAATTCGGCGGCAAGTACTTCGCGCTCGACGTCCGGGTGATCCGCCTGCCTCGCCATGGCGCGAGCTGTCCGGTCGGCATGGGCGTGTCCTGCAGCGCGGACCGCAACATCAAGGCCAAGATCACAAAGGACGGCATCTTCCTCGAAAAGCTGGAGGCCAACCCGGGCCAGTTCATCCCGGCGGACCAGCGGGTGCTCAAGGATGACTCGATCGTCCAGATCAACCTGAACCGCCCGATGGCCGAGGTCCGCGCGGAATTGTCCCGCTACCCCGTGACCACGCGCCTTTCGCTCACCGGCTCGCTCATCGTCGCAAGGGACGCCGCCCATGCGAAGCTCAAGGAGCGGGTGGACGCGGGCCTCGGGCTTCCGCAGTACTTCAAGGACCACGCCGTCTACTACGCGGGCCCCGCCAAGACGCCGACCGGGTACGTTTCGGGATCCTTCGGCCCGACGACCGCGGGCCGGATGGATGCCTATGTGGACTTGTTCCAGTCGCAGGGGGGGTCGCTCATCATGCTGGCCAAGGGCAATCGCAGCAAGGCAGTCACCGACGCCTGCAAGAAGCACGGCGGATTTTACCTCGGGTCGATCGGCGGCCCCGCGGCGATTCTCGCCAAGGAGAACATCCTCGAGGTGGAGGTGCTCGAGTACGCGGAGCTGGGAATGGAGGCGATCTGGAAGATCGAGGTGAAGAATTTCCCAGCCTTCATCCTGGTCGACGACAAGGGCCACGACTTCTTCGCGGACTCCTGCGGCATCTGCATCCCCTCGTAAGGGGAGGGGTCAGAATTTGATCGAGACGGCGGTTGCGCCGACGCCGTAGCGGCTCAACTGCTCGTAGAGGCGGTCGTCCGAAAGGCGGCTGGCGAGGCGCTCGCTGACGCGCTCGGAAAACCCGCCGCCTGTCGCCCTGGCCGGTACGGCGCTTGCCATCAGGCGGGAGCGGCGTTCCTCGGAGGGCGTGGTCATGTTGGCCAGCGGCTCGTCCATCTGGGCGCCCAGGGAGGCCGCCTGGGGCTCAAATCCCGTCTGAAGACCTGCAAACTCGCCTCCCATGGTCCCATTCATCCTCGCAGCTGCAAGGGTCGCCGCGATCAGGCGGGCGGAGGGCCGGAGTGAAGCGTCGTCGGACTGGCTGGAAGCCAACTCCAAACCCGCGTGCGAAACCGGCTCGGCCGAGACGGTCGCAACCGTGGCTGCCGTGCGACTTGGGATGGTCACGGAGGCCGGTTTGGCGGCGGCGGAAAACACCCTCGCAGATGCGGACTGGGTGTCGGACCGAACCATGTAGGCGACCTGAATCCGGGCGGACCGGTGTGCATTCGCAGCGAACGCGTGAAACTCCTGGTAGCCGAAGAAGGAGGCCACCGCCAGCGCAGCCACGGAACCGATCTGGCGGTTGTGCCGAAGCGCAAACACGTAGACCTTGGGAAAGGCGCACCACCAAGGCCTTTTCTCGACGATCGCAGCCAGTTGCCTGCCGCGAAGCTCAGCCTCGAACCGCGTCCAAAACTCAGGGCCGGGGGTCTCCGCACGCTTGAGGCGCAGCAGGTTTTCCAGCGTTGGAAGCTCTTTAGGGTCGGCGTTCATCGGTTGAAATACGGTTGCAACTCAGCCTGGAGCAACTGCTTGGCATAATGCAACCTGGACCGCACGGTGCCGACCGAGCAGTCCATGATCTCTGCAATCTGTTGATGGCTCAGGCCATCTATCTCAAACAAGGTGACCACGGTGCGATGTCGGATAGACAGCTTTTGGAAGGCTTCGTTCAATCTTTCCTGGAGCTCCTTTACATGCGCGCCCCGGTCCGCCCCGGTCGAGTCCGTGACCGCGGCAATGAGCTCACGGGAAACAGGGTCATCCTCGTTGATCTTTTCGAGGCTGAAGAAGGTGCGAAGCCGGCTCTTCCTGAGGTGGCTCAGCGTGGAATTCACGGCAATGCGGTAGAGCCAGGTGAAGAAGGAGGACTGCCCCTGAAACCGGTGTATCGACTGGAAAGACTTAATGAACGCCTCCTGCGCCAGGTCAGAGGCATCCTCCCGATTCGAGGTCAGGTTATAGATCACTCCGTAGATCCGCTGGCGGTACTTCAAGATCAGCTGGTCAAAGGCAGCGACGTCGCCTTCCTGCACCCTGCGGACGATGTCGGAATCGGAATCCGCCTCCCTCTGCCTTTCCGGGGAGGCTGAGATCGTCTTTCCCAGGGCTTTGCTGGCTTCGGTCACGGCGGCACAGGTAATCACCGGCGGAGGCCAACTGCAAACGGAAAAACCCCGGTCACGCCTTGTCAGAGAGCGCGGAGAGCTGACCCCTGAGGACTTCCACAAGGTCGAGCAGCATGGGGGTCGGCGCGGCTGCGCCCCAGTCGCCCAGCGCTGCGGCGGCGGCCGCCAGCTCGGCCTCGACGCTTCTCCGGACGGACGCAAAGACGCCCTGCTCGCGCATCTGGCCCAGGCGCAGCCCGAGGCGGGGCGGCCGGCTTCCCGAGATTTCCTCCGCAAGGGCCGCCCTTTCGGCCTGCGGGAGGCGCTCAAGCAGGAGGAAGAGGGGGAGCGTCATCTTTCCGCTCGCCAGGTCGGTCCCGAGGGTCTTGCCCATCCGTCCCTCGTCCCCGAAGAAGTCCGCGAGATCGTCGTAGATCTGGTAGGCGATCCCGAGATGCCGGCCGAAGAGGCAGGTGGCCTCGGTATACTCGGGCTGCATGCCCGAGAGGCGCGCACCGAGAAAGCACGAAACCCGGAACAGTTCGGCCGTCTTCAGCTCGATGATCCTTGCGTAGTCCGCACGCGTGATGCCGGTTGTCCCGCGACGCAGGGTCTGCATGATTTCACCCGAGCAGACGCGGCGGGCCGACTCGGACACGGCCATGCAGACTTCGGTCGTGGGAAACTGGGCCGCCAGGTTCAGGGCATGGGCAAAGAGCGCGTCGCCGAGCAGCACGGCCGCCGTCGGGCCGATTTCCCGCACCGCGGTGCTGCGCCCCCTCCGCACGTCCGCCCCGTCCATGATGTCGTCATGGACTAGCGTGGCCATGTGGACCAGCTCGACCACCGCCGCCGCGCGGACGAGGTCGGGCGAGACCGCCGGCGAGCCGCCCCAACCGCTCAGGAACACAAGTGCGGGGCGTATGCGCTTCCCGGAGGCATCCACGCAGGATGTAGCCAGGGGGCGGATCTCGGGCTCGAACGCGGCGAGCTGGCCCCGCAGGAAGCGGTCGAGCTCCTGCAGGTGCGGGGCAAGCCGTGCAAACACGCCGGCCAGAGGCTGCGGGGAGGCGGCGGGGGTCGCGGCGCTGATCATTGTTATCCTTATGTATCCAGAAACAGGAAAGGATCAAATCCGCTTTCTGCCCCGGACGGCAAGAAGCCAAAATGGGCACGTTGTGACATTGTAGGTCAGCGAGCTTGCTCGCGCCTTCCCGGAGCGCGAGCAAGCTCGCTGACCTACGAAGGACAGGCGGCCTTTCTTGACTTGTTGGCCGGTGCCGGGAGGGACAGGATTCCTTGCGTGAATACCCCGCCCCGCTTGTCTTTTCTAGTTCCCATTGCCGTGCTCGGCTTGGCCGGAGCAGGTACCCCCAGGGCCCAGGAGGTTCCGGAGACGCTCGTGCCGACCGTGATCGTGAGCACCGCCTCCGAGCCAATCGCCCCCGGGAAATTTGCCCCCACCTGGCAGTCCCTGGGCCAGTACCAGACCCCCGATTGGTTCCGCGACGCGAAGTTCGGCATCTGGGCCCATTGGGGGCCGCAGTGCGAGCCGGAGGATGGAGACTGGTATGCGCGCAACCTATACATGGAGGGAAGCCCGCAGAACAAGTACCACGTCGCCCACTATGGGCCTCCTTCCAAGTTCGGGTTCAAGGACGTCATCCACCGCTGGAAGGCCGAGAACTGGGACCCGGAGAAACTGGTCGCACTCTACCAAAGGGCGGGTGCGCAGTACTTTTTTGCGCTGGCCGACCATCACGACAACTTCGACCTTTGGGACAGCAAGTACCAGCCCTGGAACTCCGTGCGCGTGGGCCCGCACAAGGACCTGATTGCCGGCTGGGCGAAGGCCGCGCGCGACCATGGCCTGCGCTTCGGCGTGAGCGTCCATGCATCCCACGCCTGGACATGGTATGAGCCCGCCCAGGGCGCCGACAAGACGGGCCCCTATGCGGGAGTCCCCTACGACGGCAGACTCACCAAGGCGGACGGTGTGGGAACATGGTGGGAGGGCCTCGATCCGCAGGATCTCTACGCACAGAACCATCCCCTCAGCCTGCCCAACGACAATCCCTGGCCCATGTCACCGAGGTGGACGTGGGGCAACGGCGCAAGCCAGCCGGACCAGGCCTACTGCGACAAGTACTACAACCGGGTGATCGACCTCATCAACCGCTACCAGCCCGACCTGGTCTATTTCGACGACAATGCCCTTCCGCTGTGGCCGGTGAGCGACGCCGGACTCAAGATCGCCGCGCACTTCTACAACCAGAACATGCGGCAGCATGGCGGGAAGCTGGAGGCTGTGCTGTTCGGCAAGGTGCTGGACGAGGCCCAGCGAAGGACCATGGTCTGGGACATTGAGCGCGGCCAGAGCGACCGGATCGAGCCGCTCCCGTGGCAGACCGACACCTGCCTCGGGGACTGGCATTACCAGCGCTCGCTGTTTCTGGAGCACCGCTACAAGACCGCCAGGACGGTCGTCCAGACGCTTGTGGACGTAGTCAGCAAGAACGGGAACCTGCTCCTCAACGTCCCGGTGCGGGGGGATGGGACCATCGACGACGACGAACTCAACGTGGTCGAGGGGATCGCCGCGTGGATGGATGTGAATCGCGAGTGCATCTTTGCCACGCGTCCGTGGAGCCTCTGCGGGGAGGGTCCCGCCCTTGAGAATGCCGCGCCGACGGGCCAGGGGTTCAACGAAGGGAAGGGCAGGCCCTTCACCGGAGAGGATGTCCGATTCACCACAAAGGGCGGATTGCTCTATGCCGTGCTCATGGCGCCGCCGCCCGGTGGAATCGCTACCATCAAGTCCCTGGCCGTCGGATCGACCCAGGTGGCCGGACGGACGATCCAGGAGGTCGCCGTCCTCGGCCAAACCGGCCCCACGGAGTGGACCCGGGACGCCGTTGGGCTCCACGTGAAGGTGGCGGCCTCCCCGCTCGGGGACTTCCCGGTCGTCCTAAGGATCGGGGGCGCCCTTTAGCGCTTCGAGAGCTGAAGGACGGTCACCGAGTAGGGCGCGAAGGTGTAGGTGAACGAGGGGCCAACCCCACGGAACTCAGACTCGACGGGAACGACATGGGTCGGGTCGGTAATGGAGTTCGTCTCCTCCGGGCGCGCCGAGAGCGTCACTGCGCGGCCCGTGCCCGCCAGCCCATCCGCACCCTCCACGTGGATGGCCGTTTCCTGCGGGTTTCCGGTTACGTTCACCATCTTGATGGTGATCCCCCCTGTTGCGCTGTCCCGCGTCACCGAAGTGTCAAGCGGGGCGACCGCCGCGCCGTTCAGCCCCGAGAGGGTTGCCCGAACGGACGTGTCGCCGTGATACCGGCTGAACATGCTGAAGGCGTAGTAGGTCGGAGAGCCGTACACATGGAGTGAATCGAACCCGATCATGTCGGGTCGCCAGGCCCGGTCGGCATTGGGGTCCACGCGGACGAGCATCGGCGCATAGCACTGCATGACCACGATGTCCGAGTTGCGCTCCATGGCCACCATCCAGGCGGCGTCGCCCAGCGCCGCCTTCATGCTGGGCGTCGGCGGCAGCGCCTTGCTTGCCTCGGTCCACGGCTCGACATCCTCGTACGCGGCCCACTCGCCCACAAAGACCTTCGGTCCGCTGCGGTTCAACTTCTCGAAGTGCGTCGGGGCCTCCTTCTCAAACCCGTTGGCGCGCCAGTAGTCGTGCTCGTCCACCGCGTCGGGCGTCCGGCTGTGGACGCACGCAACGGGCGATTGATCAGGGGTGATCGTCGAGATGAGCTTGAGGCGCGGGTACTTCGCCTTGATCGCATCGTAGAATTGCGTGAAGCGATCATTGTAGCTTCCCGACTTGTCGAAGGAGTCCTCGTTGCCCACCTCGATCCAAGTCAGAGGGAAGGGCTCGGGATGGCCGTCGGCCGCGCGGCGGGCACCCCACGTCGTGGTGGTGTCGCCGGTTGCGTATTCGATCTCGTCAAGGGCGCTGTCGACGTAGGGCTGCAGGTCGGGCCCGGGCTTCACGTGGTTCCCGGCGAGGCTGTACCCGGCATAGATCGCGAGGACCGGCTCGGCCCCCAAGTCCTCCGCCCATTCAAGAAACTCCAGCAAGCCGAGCCCGTCGGAGGAGCGGTATCCCCAGCAGCCGGGATGTCCAGGGCGCTGCGCAAGGTCGCCGAGGGTGTTTTTCCACGGGAACCGGGTCGCGATCCAGTCGCCCTCGAGGTAATTCCCGCCGGGGCAGCGCAGAAAGCGCGGGTTCATGTCCGCCATGAATTGCATCAGGTCGGCCCGGTTTCCGTTGGGCCTGTCCTTGTAGGTCGGCGGGAACAGCGAGACCAGGTTGAACCAGAACGTGCCCGGACTCTCCGTCGCGAGCACAAGCCGGTTTGCAGAGGAGATAGGGGCGTCCTTCGAAGTGACCAGAGTTGCCGAATATTTCCTCCACTCGCCGCCGACCCCGGGCACCTCGGTCGCCGCAAACGTCCTGCTCCCGTCGCTGCTTTCGATGGAAACCTTCAACGCCCCCGCGGGCGGACCGTCCGTCCTTGCGTAGAAGGAAAGGCGGTAGGCCGTGGCCGGCCTGACGGGCAGTCCCCACCAGCCGTCGTTGGAGATGCCCACGCGGTGGGCCGTCGAGGCGCCCTGGGCATCCAGCTTGAGGCTCATCCTCAGCGCGCCGTTGAGCGGGTGGTCGGGATCGAGGCCCATCCATGCGGCCTTTCCACTCTGGAGGAGCGACCAGTGAACAGGATTCTTCGGGTCGTCCTGGAACGTCCGGTTCTGGACGAGCTCGGCGTAGAGCCCTCCGTCGTAGGAGTGATTGATCTCCTCCGTCATCAGCCCGCTGAAGGCCGGATTCACGTGCCCGGTCACCTGTCCGGCGTCGATCCGAAGGGTCGGCGCCGCGGTGAGCGAGGCGGCTGAAATCAATACCAGCGCAGAGCAGGCGGTGAGACTGGGCCGTGGCATCGTGAATCAATCCTTGCGCTGGCCGTAGTAGGCATTGTCGCCGTGCTTTCGCAGGAAATGCCTGTTGAGAAGTTCCTTGGGCAACGCCCGCTGCCCGGGGCGAAGCTGCAGGGTCCGAAACGCCATCCCGGCGCAGAGTTCCAGCGCCACCGCATTTTCGACCGCCTTCGCGACCGCCTCGCCCCAGGCAAAGGGGCCGTGCCCACGGACAAGCACCGCCGGAATGTCCAGCGGTTCGACTCCCGCGAAGGCCTCGAGGATGACCTTCCCCGTCTCGCGCTCATAGGCGCCCGCAATCTCCCGGGGCTTCAGGGCTCGCGTGACGGGGATGGGGCCGTGGAAGAAGTCCGCGTGCGTGGTTCCCAGGGCCGGGATAGGCGTCGCTGCCTGCGCGAAGGCCGTCGCGCAGCGGGAGTGGGTGTGGACGACCCCGCCGAGCGAAGGGAATCCCCGGTACAACACGAGGTGCGTCGGCGTGTCCGAGGACGGCCGCAGCCGGCCCTCGACCACCTTCCCGTCGAGGTCGACCAGGACCATGTCCGCCGGGCGGAGCGTCTCGTAGTCGACCCCGCTCGGCTTGATCGCGACGAGACCGCGCCCCCGGTCGATCGCGCTCGCGTTGCCGAAGTTCAGGTCGACCAGCCCGAAGGCGGGCAGGAGCCGGTTCGCCTCGCAGGCCTCGCGTTTGAGTTCGATGAGCATGGTGCAGTTCCTAGACGGACGGCCCGGAGACAAGGTGGTAGTACGCCTCGTTCCAGCGGAGTTCCTTCCCGAAGGCGTCGAGTTTGGTCCCCGAGTCAATCGCCACGTGCTCGATCCCGGCGATCTCCGCAAAGTCGCGAAGGCACTCGGCGGGCACGCTGTCGGTGAAGACCGTGTGGTGGGCCCCCCCTGCGAGGATCCACGCCGCGCACGCGGTCTTGAAATCGGGCCGGCAGCTCCAGACCGCACGGGCCACCGGGAGCTTCGGGAGCGGCTCCGGCGGCTCGACCACGTCGACCTCCGCCGTCACGAGCCGGAACCTGCCGCCGAGGTCCACGAGGGAGGCGTTCAGGGCGGGCCCGGGCCTGGCGTCGAAGACAAGGCGCGCCGGGTCCTCCTTTCCCCCGATGCCCAGCGGATGGACTTCGAGGGACGGCCGGCCCGCGGCGATCGAGGGGCAGACCTCCAGCATGTGCGCCCCGAGCACCAGGTGCCGTGCGGGATCCAGGTGGTAGGTGTAGTCCTCCATAAAGGAGGTCCCTCCCGTCAGCCCCTCCCCCATCACCTTGACGGCGCGCAGGAGCGCCGCCGTCTTCCAGTCGCCCTCGGCCCCGAAGCCGTAGCCCTCCGCCATCAACCGCTGGACGGCCAGCCCCGGGAGCTGCCGCAGGCCGTGGAGATCCTCAAAGTTTGTCGTGAAGCCCTTGAAGCCGCCCCGTTCCAGGAACGACCTGAGCCCGAGCTCGATCCGCGCCGCCTCCCGGAGCGACTCGTGGCGCGCCCCTCCCCTGCGCAGGTCGGGCGCCACCGCATAGCTTGCCTCGTACTCCGCGCAGAGCCTGTCGATGTCGGCGCCCGCCGCCGCCCCGACCTCGGCCGCCAGGTCCCCGATTCCGTATCCGTCAACCGAATACCCAAGCCGGATCTCCGCCGACACCTTGTCGCCGTCGGTCACCGCCACCTGGCGCATGTTGTCGCCGAACCGGGCGATCCGCGCCCCCTGGAGGTCGTGCCAGGCGCGGGCGACCCTCGTCCAGGCCCCGAGCCGGGCCTGCACCTCCGGATCCTGCCAGTGGCCGACCACGACCTTGCGCCGCAGGCGCATCCGGGCGTGGAGGAAGCCCGCCTCCCGGTCCCCGTGGGCCGACTGGTTCAGGTTCATGAAGTCCATGTCGATCGCGCCCCACGGGAGATCGCGGTTGAACTGCGTGTGGAGATGGACGAAGGGCTTGCGCAGCACGGACAGGCCCCCGATCCACATCTTCGCCGGGGAAAACGTGTGCATCCAGAGGATCAGCCCCGCGCAGTCGGGCGAGCGCTCGGCCTCCAGGAAAAGCTCCCGGATCCCTCCCGGCGTGGTCAGGACCGGCTTGCAGACGACCGGGAGCGCCAGGGCCCCAGAGGAGGAAAGGCCGGCCGCGATGCGTTCCGCGTTCCCGGCCACCTGCCTCAGGGGACCGGGGCCGTAGAGATGCTGGGCTCCGGTGAGGAACCACACTTTGGGACTTGCGAGGTTTGCGATCATGAAGGGGAGGGCCCGGCCGCGGCGCGGATCGCGAGGAGTTCCTTCATCACCCCGGACAGGTCGCTCGAACGGGTCACGCCGCCGAAACTGTCGTGGAGGATGCGGTACTGCGCATACAGGCGGTTGTAGGTCCTGCGGCGGCGGGGATGGGGGCGGTAGACTTTCGGCTCGGCCCGGACCATGGCGCGCTGGGCCGCGGGAAAGTCGCGGTGGGCGCCCGCAAGCACGGCGGCCGAGATCGCGGCGCCGAGCGCGCAGGCCTGCCCCGACGCCGCCAGGGCCATCGGGCACCCGATCACGTCCGCGTAGATCTGCATGAGGAGCGGGTTGCGCTCGGCGGCCCCCCCGGCGCACACCACCCGCCGGATCGGGACGCCGTACTCCCGGATCCGCTCGACGATGGCCCTGGCCCCGAAGGCGGTCGCCTCGATCAGGGCCCGGTAGATTTCGGCGGGTGTGGTGTGCAGGGTGCAGCCCACCAGCAGACCGGTCAGCCTGGGATCCACTAGGATGGTCCGGTTGCCGTTGTGCCAGTCGAGCGCGACGAGCCCGCTCGCGCCGGGTTCCATCCGCGCCGCATCCCTGGTGAATTCCGCATGGCGGGCCGGGCTGCCCCCCACCCCCACGGCCCACCACTTGAAAATGTCCCCCACGGCGGACTGCCCCGCCTCGATCCCGTGGAATCCGGGGAGGATCGCCCCGGGGACGATCCCGCAGATCCCAGGAATTTCCGGAAGCTTCCCCGCGCCGGGAAGGACGATGCAGTCGCACGTCGAGGTGCCGATGACCTTGACCAGGGTCCCTTCCCGGATGCCGCATCCGATGGCGCCGTAGTGGACATCGAACTCCCCGATTGCGATCGGCAGGCCCGCGGGCAGGCCGAGCCTCCGGCTCCATTCCGCGCCCAGGTAGCCCGCGGGGGTCGTCGCGTCAAAGGCCTTTTCGTAGAGCCGATCGCGCAGGCGGGCCAGGCGCGGATCGAGACTCGCGAGGAACTTCTTGTCCGGGAGCCCTCCCCAAGAGTCGGCGTACATCGCCTTGTGGCCTGCGGCGCAGACGCCCCGGACGACCCTGGCCGGATCGTCGATCCCCGCGAGCGTTGCCGGGAGCCAGTCGGCGAGTTCCACCCACGAATGCGCCGCGGCGAACACGTCGGGATGAACCTTGAGGCAGCGCCAAATCTTGGACCAGAACCACTCCGAGGAATAGGTCCGGCCGCAGCGCGCGATGTACTCCGGGCGGAACTTGGCCGCGAGCTCGGTGATCCGGGCTGCCTCCCTCCAGCTCGTGTGGTCCTTCCACAGCCAGCATTGGGCCCCGGGGTTGCGCCTCCACTTCCTGTCCAGCGCGAGCGGTCGGTTCCTGGCATCGACCGGGATCGGGCTCGACCCCGTCGTGTCCACGCCGATCCCGACGACCCGGTCCGCGGAGAAGCCCCGGGTCCGCCTCGCGGCCCGCAGCGCGGCCCGGACGCATTCCTCCAGGGCAACCAGGTAATCGCCCGGATGCTGGCGCGCGAAATGCGGGTCGGCCGGATCGAGCAGCACGCCCTCGGAGCCGCTGGGATAGGCGGCGACGCCGCAGCCGATCTCGGCCCCGTCCGCGCAGCGGACGAGGAGCGCCCGGGCCGTGTTCGTTCCGAAGTCGATGCCAAGGGTGAAGGCCATGGGGAGGGGTGCGCCTGATTCCTAGCCGATAGGGGCCCGGGAACGACTGCCTCTGTACTTGACCGTCAAGCCAAGCTCCCTCTCGATGCCCCCATGCCCACGGTGACCATGGCGCAGATCGCCCGGGAGTTGGATCTCTCGAAGAACGCGGTCTCGCTCGCCCTGCGGCGCGACCCGCAGATTCCCGGGCCGACCCGCGAGCGGGTCCTCGCGGCGGCGCGCAGGCTCGGGTACACGCTCAACCCGGTCGTCTCGCAGCTCATGTCCGAGCTGCGGCGCTCGGGTGAGCGCCGCCGCAGCCATGCCCTGGCCCTGATCAACGCCTATTCCTCGCGCGATGCCTTCCGGCGCCATCCGACCATACCGACTTACGTGGAGGGCTGCCGCCGCAGGGCGACCTTCTACGGCTACGGCCTCGACCCGTTCTGGCTCCACGACCCCGACCTCGACGGGTCCCGCCTGAACAGGATCCTGCGGGCGCGCGGGATCCGGGGCGTGATCGTCGTCGGGACGATGGACGACCCGCACCTGCCGGAGCGTTTCCGGGAGACCTGGGGCGCCCATGCCTGCGTCATCACGGGGGTGCGCACGCACGACCCCACCCTCTCGTTCTGCTGCGTCGACCACCACGCGCTTGTCCTCGAGGCGTTGGAGAACGCGCGCAGGCTCGGGTACCGGCGACCCGCGCTGGTGATCGACAGGGGCATCGACCGCCTCGTCGAGGGCAGGTTCAGCGCGGGCATGATGATAGGCCAGCAAGGTCTGCCCCGCTCCCAGCGGACGGCGCCGTTCTACGATGTCGAGCGCGCCCGCGAGGAGCCCGCCCTGTTCCACCGGTGGCTCGCCCGGGAGAGGCCCGACGTCATCTTCACACTCTACAACGCCGTCCGGCGCTGGGTGGAGAACCGCGGGCTCAGGGTGCCGAGGGACATCGGCATCGTCCAGCTGGAGCGCCGGCAGGACAACGCGGATTGGGCGGGAATGGACCAGCACAACGACCTCACCGGCGAGGCCGCCGTCGACATGGTGGTCGGCCTGATTCACAACCACGAGATCGGGATTCCCGCACACCCCCGCGCGACGCTGGTCGAGGCGTCGTGGGTGCCGGGGCCGACCGTCAGGGAGCAGGTTCACTTGACGGTCAAGAAAAGTTAGCGTCGCCGCACCGCCGAGAGGGGACACAGTCTGGCCGCGTGGCCGCCCCCTCGACCCTCACCCCGATCGACTGGCTAGCAATCGCGCTCTATTTTTGCCTCCTGTTCGGCGTCGCCGCATGGGTCGTAAAGAAGAACAAAGACAACGCCACGGATTACTTCCTGGCCGGGAGGAACCTCAGCTGGTGGATCATAGGCGCCTCGATCTTCGCCTCCAACATCGGCTCGGAGCACATCGTGGGCCTTGCGGGATCCGGGGCGACCGACGGCGTCGCCCTCGCCCACTACGAGCTGCACGCATGGTGCCTGCTCGTCCTCGCCTGGGTGTTCGTGCCATTCTACTCCCGCTCGCTCGTCTTCACGATGCCTGAGTTCCTGGAGCGCCGCTTCAGCCCGGCTTCGCGCTATGTCCTCTCCATTGTCTCCATTATCACCTTCATCCTCTCGAAGATCGCCGTGGGCATCTTTGCCGGCGGGGTGGTGTTTTCAACGCTCCTGCCCGAGATGCACCTGCAGGTCGGCGGACTTTTCATCAACAGCTTCTGGATCGGGTCGGTGGCCGTGATCGTGCTGACGGGCCTCTACACGATTTTCGGCGGGATGCGCGCCGTCGCCTACAATGATGTCGTGCAGGTGACGGTCCTGATCGGGGGATCGGCTTTGCTCACCTTCTACGGCCTGCACCGCCTCGGCGGCTGGGGGGAGCTGCGCAGGATCTGCGGAACCGAGATGTTCAACCTTTGGCGTCCGATCACGCCGCATGGCGTCCAATCCAGCTGGTCCCCCGTCCTGGAATCGAACGCAGCCGGCGACCTGGTGAAGCAGGCATGGTATTTCAACGGGAACTTCCCCTGGCCGGGCATGCTGATCTGCGCGCCCATCATCGGCCTGTGGTACTGGTGCACCGACCAGTACATCGTCCAGCGCGTGCTCAGCGCCCCGGACCAGAAGACGGCCAGGCGGGGCAGCATATTTGCCGCGTTCCTCAAGCTCTTCCCCGTGTACCTGTTCATCATTCCCGGGCTGATCTGCTTCGCCCTGGCCAAGAGCGGGAAAATTCCGGAGCTCAGCGGCGTGGTCGGCCCCGACGGGCATCCCGTTGCGAAGGTCGCCCAGGCCGCGTTTCCCCTGCTCGTGAGGTACCTGCTGCCGCCTGGGTTGCGGGGAATCGTCGTGGCCGGCCTCCTTTCCGCCCTCATGGGCTCGCTGGCCGGCGTCTTCAACGCCTGCTCGACCCTTTTCACGGTGGATCTGTTTCAGAAGCACCGCCCCAATGCGTCGCAGCACCAGCTTGTCCGGATGGGAAGGATAGCCACGGCCGGCATGGTCGTCGTGGCCATGGCTTGGATTCCCGTCATCCAGGGCGCCCACGGCCTGTACGGCTACCTGCAGACCGTGCAGGGCTACCTGGCCCCGCCCATCTTCGTCGTGTTTTTCTTCGGGGTGTTCTGGAAGCGCCTGAATGCAAAGGGCTGTCTCTGGGCCATGATCATCGGTTTCCTCGTCGGGGGATTCCGCATGGCGATCGACACGCCGGTGACGATGGGCCTTCCCGGGTTTGCGGATGGCTATGCCAAGGGGTCCTTCCTCTGGGTCATCAACAATATCAATTTCCAGTACTTCAGCGTGCTGATCACGGTCATTTCGGCCGTGGTCATGGTGGTCGTCAGCTACGCCACCGCCGAGCCCGAGTACGGACGGCTCCAAGGGCTGACCTTTGCGACTGCCACGGACGCTGACAAGGCCTTGACCCGCGGCAGCTGGCAGAAGCGCGATGTGCTCGCCTCGTGCGCGATCTTTGCCTGCATCCTCGGGGCCTACCTCTACTTCACGGGTTGACCCAACCCCTTTTGCCATGAAGACGATCTCCGCGCTCGCCGCCTGTGCGGCGGGGCTTGGCTTGGTAGGCTCCGCCCTTTCGGCAGAAACTGGAATGAATTCCCCTTCCGTCACCTCCTCCGCATTTGGTTCGGTCGCCGGACGGCCCGTCACGCTCTACGTCCTGCGCAATACCGGCGGGATGGTCGTGAAGATCATGAGCTACGGCGCCACCGTCACCTCACTCCAGGTGCCGGACCGCACGGGGAAGCTGGGCGACGTCGTGCTGGGATTCGATTCGCTTTCGGGCTACCTGGCGAAGGAGCCGTATTTCGGCGCGATTGTCGGCCGCGTCGGGAACCGGATCGCCAAGGGGCGCTTCACCCTCGACGGGAAGAACTACCAACTGGCGACCAACGATGGGCCGAACCACCTGCACGGCGGCGTGCGGGGCTTCGACAAGGTGGTCTGGGACTCCGAGGTCGTCCAGGGCTCGACGGATCCGGCGGTCCGGTTCAGCTACCTGAGCAGGGACGGCGAGGAGGGCTACCCGGGCAACTGCCATGTCGAGGTCACCTACACGCTCACCGCCGCCAACGAACTCCGCCTCGACTACTCGGTTTCGACGGACCAGGACACGCCGGTCAATGTGACCAACCACAGCTACTTCAACCTGCGGGGCCCCGAGAACGGGGATGTCCTGGGACACATCCTGACCCTCCACGCCAGCCGCTACACCCCGGTCGACGCGACACTGATCCCGACCGGCGAATTGAAGGCGGTTGCGGGAACCCCGATGGACTTCACCCAGCCGACCCCGATCGGCGCCCACTTGCTCGAGGTGGGCGGCACACCCGTCGGATACGACCACAACTACGTGATCGACGGGACACCCGGGGAGATGACCTGGGCTGCGCGGGTCTATGAGCCCTCGACCGGCCGCGTGCTCGAGGTGGTCACGACCGAGCCGGGCGTCCAGTTCTACACCGGCAACTTTCTCGACGGGACCCTGACCGGCAAGGCCGGGGTCGTGTACACGCAGCACTGCGCGTTCTGCCTGGAGACCCAGCACTTTCCGGACTCGGTCAACCAGCCGAACTTCCCGACCTATGTCCTGAGAGCCGGGGCCACCTACGCCTCGCGGACGATCTTCCGGTTCTCCGTCCGCGCCGAATAGTGCGGGGATTCCCGAAAGGCCCTTCTCACGCCGGGTTCGTCCTGGCAGCCCTCCTTGCGGTTGTCGCATGGCCCTGTCCATTGCGCTCCCAGGAGCTTTACGTTGGGACGAACTACCACCCTCACGACTCGAACCCGGAAACATGGAAGAGGGACATAGGGCTCATGAAGGCCGCGGGCTTCCGCGTGGTGCGCATGGGGCATCTCGCGTGGGACAGCTATGAACCCTCCGACGGGAGGTTCGACTTCGGGTGGTTTGACCAGGTCATGGACCAGATGAACCAGGCGGGGATCAAGGTCATCCTCGACATCGCCGTCCGCCCCGCGCCTCTCTGGCTGCACCATGAGCATCCGTCGGTCGGCGTGTCCGACTCCAACGGCCTGCCCCAGTATCCGAATCACCGTTACATGGAGGATGCCGGGGACCCCACGTACCAGCGCTACGCCCTGCGCTACGCCGATGCCCTCGCCCGGCATTATGGCGGACACCCGGCGCTTCTCGCGTTCGGAATCGACAATGAATCCGGCGACGGGCCCATCTCCTATTCGGAGGCCGTGAGGCTCCGGTTCATCGCCTGGCTCAAGGCCAGGTATGCGACGACGGACAACCTGAACCGGGCCTGGGCCGCGCAGCGATGGTCGAGGAGGATCGGGGACTTCGACGAAGTCGGCCTCCCGCTCTCCGGGCAGGTGTCCGGCCCTCCTGAACGGGTCCTGGACTTCCGGCGGTTCATCTCGGACGAGGTGGGCGGGTTCTTCCTGAGAGTCGCGGCCACCGTGCGGAGCAACGCCCCGGGCCGGCTCACGACCGGGAACATGTGGTTCTACAGCCCCATGAAGTACTTCGACTACTCGGGGATCGCCTACTCCGGCGCGATCGACCGGGGCGGGTGCGGAATCTATCCGGGAACGTCGCTGGGGGGAACTGCCGGTCTTGAAAGCGCTCTCTTCGGGATCGCGCGGATCCAATATGAGAACACGACCCCGTTCTGGTGCACGGAGTTCGTGTCGGACACCGCCGCACCCGGATCCATCCGCAAGTCCGCCTACGCGTCGTTGATGCTGGGCACCCAGGCGATCTGCGGGTGGACGTGGCAATCGATGCAGGGCGGCGAGGAGCAGTACCTGCAGGGCCTCGTGGATTGGGACGGAATCCCCAACCGCAAGTATCGGGAGTATGCGCAGATCGCCTCCGAGTTTCGGAAAATCGAGAATTACGGCTTCCCCTATCATCCGAACGCCAAGGTCGCCCTCGCCTTCTCCTTTCCGAGCCAGATGGCCAGCGCCGCGTTTCCCGAGAGGCACGACGACCAGGTCCAGACTTGCTTCAGCGCTTTCCTCCACCGGAATATCGACGCCCGCGTGGTGGACGTGGGCCGCAGCGGCCTCAAGTACAAGCTCCTGATGCTTCCGGGACTGGCGCTCATGGACACGGACGCCGCCGAGAAAATCCGGGGCTACGTGAGGAATGGCGGCACCGTCGTCATGACGGCCAATTCCGCGATGGTGGACGAACACGGACAGGTCTTCTCGATCACCCATCCCGGTAGGTTGAGCGATGTCTTCGGCATCCGCGTGGGTTCCTTTGAGGAGACCGGGGTCCTGAACGAGCTTTCGAGGGACGGATCGAAGGGGAACCGGCTGCGGGTCTCGTACCAGGGCCGCGAGCTCTCGTGTGAGTCGCCCCGCATCGACGTGATCGAGCCCGGGAGCGCAAGCGTGCTCGGCGTGGTCACAAGCCTGGACAGGGACTACCCGATCATCACCGAAAACCATTACGGCGCCGGCACGGCCATCTATGTCGGGCTGCCCGCAAGGGAGGAGATCCTGGGGCCGGTCATCGACGGACTGATCGGGTCGCTGTCGATCGACACAGGGCCCCGGGTTCCCGCGGGGGTCATGGCCCGGGCCATCGACGCCCGGCACATCCTCTACCTGAATCTCAACGGCCAACCGAAAGCGATCGAGCTCGGCGGACGTTCCCGGAGCATCCTGAAGGACCGCGACTACACGGGCGGTTTCGAGCTCGGGCCGTATGAGCCCGACTTCGTGGAGACCGAGTAGGTCCTCCTTCGGTGTTTGGTTGTTGCCTCCTGGTTAGGCACATTGACCTGCTTCCGAATTTCGAGGATTGGGCTAAGCCAATAAAGCATTGCATTTGCGGCGATAGATGCCAGTTTTGCAAGGATGATAAGGCGCCACATTCATGACCAATTGATTGATGCCATCGACCATAGTCCCGCGGTCGGGTTGCTCGGGCCGCGCCAGGTGGGCAAGACGACACTTGCACTGGAAATTGGGGAAACGCGGCCTTCGCTCTATCTGGATCTGGAATCTCCCGCCAACCGGGCAAAACTGGCGGACGCCGGGCGCTACCTGACCGACCACGAAAACGAATTGGTAATTCTCGATGAAGTGCACCGTGCGCCCGAGATCTTTCAGACATTGCGCGGGCTGGTCGACCGCGGGCGGCGGCGCGGCAAGCCGGGGGGGCAATTCCTGCTCCTCGGTTCAGCCTCGATCGATCTGCTCAAACAATCCGGCGAAAGCCTTGCCGGGAGGATTTCCTATCTGGAGTTGGCGCCGTTCGACGCGCTCGAAGTGGGTGCAGATAAGATGGATCGTCTTTGGGTGCGTGGCGGGTTTCCATCGAGCTTCCTTGCGACTAGCGACCGGCTCAGTCTTGACTGGCGCGAGGATTTCATCCGCACCTATCTGGAACGCGATATTCCGCAGTTCGGTTCACGCGTCCCCGCCGAAACACTGCGGCGCTTCTGGACGATGCTCGCGCACAACCAAGCGACGCTACTCAACGCGGCCACGCTTGCGCAGGGGCTGGGCGTGGACGGCAAGACGGTGGTCCGTTATCTTGATCTGCTGGTCGATCTGCTGCTCGTGCGCCGATTGGCGCCGTGGCATGGCAACGTCGGCAAGCGTTTGGTCAAATCGCCAAAGGTGTATGTGCGCGACAGCGGCATAACCCACGCGCTGCTCGGCCTCGGCAACAAGGAACAATTGTTGGGGCACCCGGTGGCGGGGCCAAGTTGGGAAAGTTTCGTGATCGAAACGCTGCTCATGGTCGCACCCCGCGGCGCAGAGGCCAATTTTTACCGGACGGCGGCGGGCGCGGAAATCGATTTGGTCCTCACCCTGCCTGGCGGTGCGTTGTGGGCGGTCGAAATCAAGCGCAGCTCCGCGCCCAAATTGGAACGCGGCTTTCATATCGCCTGCGCCGACCTGACACCGAACAAGAGATTCGTCGTCTACCCCGGTCATGAGCGCTTCCCGCTCGACACCAACACCGATGCCATCGGCCTCGCCGCTCTCGCACAGATGCTTCTCGCCACGAATGCAGCGCCTCTGTTTGACACACAACCCATTACTCCCGAGTAAGTAACAGTCGCACCGGACACAAGAAGAAGGGTGACCCCGTGGGCGGGCACTGAGCCGCTGAAGCCGCCCTCCGCGGGGGCGATGTCTTGGTGCCGCCACAGGTCCCTTAGAATTGCCGGCTTTGCTTGACCACCCAGCCGGTCCCAGGTGAAGGACACGGAAGCGGGCTGCGAGCCGCGGTTGAAGATCCCAATCGCCCTGGCTCCGCCGCGAAGCTGCTTGGACCAGACCTCCACCGTCCCTTCGGCGAAGAGGCGCGTTCCCTGGAGGCCGAGCGAGTCGTGGTCGACGGCGATGACCTCGCGATTGGTCAGAATTTCTCGGGTAGCCGAACGTAGCTGAGGGCACATTTCAAGGAATATCTGCCACTCGTAACCATTTAATGGACACCAACATAAACCAACACCCAGTAGGCACCCAATTTTAATCCCCTGGCGTGCACGTAGTCCGCTAGGGCCTTCATGTCCGGAAACTTCGCATTGGGGACGACGTTCCCCTGGGCGTCGCGGCCGCCCTCCCAAGTGTCGTCGATGTTCACGTACTGGTAGCCGGCCGCGGCCATCCCGGTGCTGACCATCGCGTCGGCGATTTCCCGGACGACCTTGTCGTCGACCGCCTCCGCAAAGTGGTTCCAGCTGTTCCAGCCCATGGGCGGAGTCAGCGCCAGCCCATTGGATGGAAGCTCCCTGACGGGAGGCGTCGGCAGCACGGCCGGGACACCCAGGTCGCCCTCGGAAACCAGCGAGGCGACGGCCTCCTGCCTTCCTCCCCCGTCGTACGTGATGAGGACCGCGAGCTTGTCGCCAGCGGGATGGACGTGGAACGTCCAGCCCCAGTTGATCCTGAAGACGGCATCCGGCCCGTCCATGCGGGCTCCGCTGATGGGGATTTCGACCGCATTGTTGGGATAGACGCTCCCCCCGATTCGTGCGCCGTCCTGGCGAAGGACAAAAAACGTGTCCGTGCGAAAATTCCTGAACGCGAGGCAAACCGCTGTTCGTGATTCACGCCAGCCAGTCTCGACCCGTCCCCAATGGTAGCAAGTCCCCTTGACTGGAAGGCCCGCGGCCGGTGGCATGCTCGGCGTGGCATCAGAACGCCAGCAGGTCCCAATCCCCGTCGAAGCGCTGGGTGTCTCGCCGGAATCGCCGGTTGCCCCGCTGTCGGACGGCGTATCGATCCTCTCGGGCCCGCAGCAGGTGCTGGTCCGGTATGTTTCGGACCGGATCATCCATGTCCAAAAATGGCTTTCCGGGGAGACGCCCGCCAGGCCCAGCCTGGTCGTCCCGCGCCCGCCGTCCATCCGGGGAGGCGCGCACGTCGAGGTCGACGGCAACCGCGTCCTGCTCAAGTCGGGCGCCCTCAGGACCGAGGTTTCCCTGAAGACGGGTTGCGTCGTCGTCCTCGATCCCGAGGGCAAGGTCATCGTGTACGAGGAGGAGCCCTCCGAGATCGTGCCGGTGTCCATCCCGCTGGAGCCCGCGGCACGGAGCGTCTCAACCCGCTTCGTGCTCGACCCCAACGAGGCCATCTACGGCCTTGGCCAGCACCAGGACGGCCTCATGAACTACCGGGGCCACACGGTGACGCTGGTCCAGGCGAACACGCAGTCGTCCAACCCCTTCCTCCTTTCGACCAAGGGCTATGGAATCCTCTGGGACAACTACTCCAAGACGATCGTAGCCGACGGCAAGAGGGGCTGTTCGTTCTGGTCGGAGGTCGGCGACTGCGTCGATTACTACGTGATATTCGGGGGGAGCATGGACGGTGCCGTGGCCGGATACCGTGAACTCACCGGCCAGGCGCCGCTCTACGGGCGCTGGGCCTACGGCTACTGGCAGAGTAAGGAGCACTACGAGGACCGCGAGGAGCTGCTCAAGGTCGCCGCGGAGTACCGGCGGCGCCAGATTCCCATCGATAACATCATTCAGGACTGGGATTACTGGGACGGCCGCGACCACTGGAATCAGCTTTTCTTCTGGGACAAGCTGTTCCCGAGGCCGGAGGAGATGATCGACATCCTCCACCGGGAAAACTTCCACTTCATGGTCTCCATCTGGTCCGGCTTCGGGCCCGGCACACCCGTGTACCAGGACATGGAGAGGCGCGGTTTCCTCTACCCCACGGTGGGGTGGGCCGGCTTCAGGTACTTCGACCCCTATAATCCGGCGGCTTGCGACCTGTACTGGGACTACATCAGGAGCGGACTTTTTTCCAAGGGAGTGGACGGCTGGTGGATGGATTCCACCGAGCCCGACATCGTGAACGCCCTGACCAAAGGCGCCGAGGAATATGAGATGAAGCGGGTGGGCTCGAACCACCTCGGAAGCTTCTCGCGCTACCTGAACACCTATCCCCTGTTGGCGACGGAGGCGGTGTACAGCCGCCAGCGCAGGGACACGGACCAGAAGCGCGTGTACATCCTCACTCGTTCCGCGTTCGCGGGCCAGCAGCGGGCCGCGGCGACGACATGGTCGGGGGACATCGGCGCAAGCTGGGACATCTATCGCCGGCAGATTTCCGCAGCCCTGAATCACAGCATGTCCGGCATCCCCTATTGGACCTTTGACATCGGCGCGTTCATGCTGGGCAGCTATGGAGGCGTCTTCGTGGACGGCGGCAAGGATCCCGCGTACCAGGAGCTCTACACGCGCATGTTCCAGTTCGGGGCCTTCTGCCCGATCTTCCGTTCGCATGGATCCGAGACGCCCCGCGAGATCTGGGAATTCGGAGCGTTCACGGGCGTCCTGGTCGACTTCGACCGCCTGCGGTACCGGCTGATGCCCTACCTCTACTCCACCGCGTGGCGCGTGACCAGCGAGGGCTACTCCCTGATGCGCGCTCTGCCGATGGATTTCCCCGGGGACCGGGCGACCCATGGGATCGACGACCAGTTCCTATTCGGGCCCTCGTTGATGGTCTGCCCGGTCACCGAATACATGCTCCACCGCCCACCCGGAAGCAGCGTGCCGGTCCCTCCGGACCGGTTCAGGACCCCGGACGGGAAGCCCGGCCTTGACGCAGCCTATTTTGACGACGATCAATTCGGTCACGAGGTGCTCCGCCGCGCGGAGGCGGACATTTCGCTGGACTGGTACACCGGCTGGCCGTCCTTCATCAAGGATGAGAAGTTTTCGATGCGCTGGGAGGGGAAGCTCATTCCTTCCGAATCCGGCCCCCATCGCTTTCACGTCAAGAGCTTCGGGCCGCGGCTGCTCCAGATCGACGGCCAGGATCTGAAGTTCGCCTACAGGTCGGTGGAGGCGGTCACCGAGCAGGTGCAGCTTGAGGCCGGGCGCGAGTACAAGCTGTCCTTTGCAACCTCGAACGCGGCCCGCGGCGCCTTTCGGGCGCAGCTGTTTTGGAAGACGCCCTCCCTGCTGGCTTCCGACAAAATCCAGGAGGACAGGCCCCGGACGCGGCAAGTCTATCTGCCCGCCGGCACCGACTGGATCGACTTCTGGACGGGAGCCGTCCACCAGGGGGGCAAGCGCATCGCATCCCCGGCGCCCATCGAAAGCATTCCCCTGTTTGTTCGCGCCGGGTCGATCCTCCCGATGGGGCCCTTCGTGCAGTATGCCTCAGAAAAGCCCCATGACCCGGCGGAAATCCGCATTTATCCGGGAGCCGACGCCGAGTTTGTGCTCTACGAGGATGAGAATGACACGTACCACTACGAGAAGGGCGTATATTCAACGATCCGGTTCACCTGGCACGACGCCACAAGCACCATGGTCGTCGGCGCCAGGAAGGGAGACTTCCCGGGAATGCCCAAGCAGCGCGTATTCAACCTGGTCCTCGTCCGCCCTGGGCATGGGATCGGCCTTGGAGATCAGGCAACCCCGGATGCGGTCGTGGTTTTTTCCGGAGACATGGTGACCCTGCGGCTCTAACAGGCCCGGGACCCTGGATCCTTTTCCCCGATGCTTCCCCTGCGCTCTGCCGCCCTTTTCCTCTCACTCCTTTGCCTTGCCCACGCTGCAAGGGCCCTACCCTCCGGGGAATCGTGGGACTCCCCTCACATGGGCAATCCCGTACTCCCAGGATACTACGCGGACCCGTCGGTCCTTCAGTTCGGGGGAAAGGTCTACGTGTACGCGACCATCGATCCCTGGGGCCAGAGGATCCTGGGCTGCTGGGAGTCTGCCGACTTCAAACACTGGACGTTTCGCTCCCTGAATTGGCCGACCAAGGAGGCGTGCACGAGCCCGACATCGAAGGCGGACTCGATGGTGTGGGCGCCCTCCGTTGTGCGGATGCCCGGTGGGCGCTTCTTCATGTACGTCTCCTGCGGTAGCGAAGTTTGGGTCGGCAGCGCGGCCAGCCCCCTGGGTCCCTGGGCCGATGCAAACGGGGGCAAGCCCCTGGTTGGGCGGGACTTTGACCGCACCTACCACATGATCGACCAAGAGGCGTTCGTAGACGACGACGGCAGCGTCTACCTCTATTGGGGATCAGGCTGGAACTGGGTCAATGGGCGGTGCTTCGCCGTGAAGCTCAAGCCGGATTTTGTGTCGTTTGACGGCCCCGTCCACATTGTGACTCCCGCAAACGGGCACTATTTTGAGGCGCCCTTCATGGCAAACCGGTTCGGCAAGTACTTCCTGATGTATTCCGGCGGGAAGACGATCAGCGACACCTACTGCGTCCACTATGCCGTGGGAGCCACTCCGTTCGGTCCGTTCACGGAGGGCTCAAATTCTCCAATTCTGGCAACCGATAGGACCCGTGACGTGATCAGCCCGGGGCACCATGCAGTCTTCCGTTTTGCCGGCCACGATTACATCGCGTACCACCGCCACCGTCTGCCCTTTGTCGACGGGACGGCGTTCCGCCAGGTTTGCATGGACAACATCGTCTTCCATCCGGATGGTCGGATCGAGAACGTCTCGCCCACCCACTTGGGGGCTGAGATTGTCAGGGGTCGAGCCGAGCCGGAAAACATGGCTTCCGCTGAGGCCGGAGCATCGGCCTCCTCGTCCAGCCAGCTCGATGCCCTGCATGGGCCCGAACGCGTCCTGGACGACAACTATGCCACAAGATGGGAGCCGGCAGCAGCAAACAGGGGCAGTTGGCTACAGCTGGACCTAGGAACACCTAAGACTCTACAAAGCAATGCGATAAGATTCGAGTATGCATGGAAGCCATACTTGGTTGCCCTGGAGGTCTCCATCGACGGCAAGGCTTGGCGGATACTGGAGGACCATCGGGCGGACGGCGGGGTGTCCGGGTCTCCGGTCGTTTTCGATACTCCAGTAACTGCTCGCTTTGAAAGGCTCATTTTTGCAGACTCACCGACCGGCGAGGCACCTTCGGTCTTTGAGTGGCAGGTGTTCTAATCCAGGTATGGCCAAAAAGACGTGGTTTTGTTGAATTTCTGGATGCAGGAAATTATCAAAAAAAACGTCAAAATTCGCTGTTTTTGAGCAAAAAATGGCCATTTTTGGTGATTTTTGACGTATTTTTGGGTTTTTTTAAAAACCAGCGAAAACTAATGTTGCGTGTGGCCCACAATACTTTTGAACGCCTAGCTCCCGGCATCAACTAACCAAGGCCAGCATTCAACTTTCAACCAGTCTCCCACCTTTGGACCTAAAACAGATCAAGCAAGTCATCGAGCTCATGAAGCGCTCGGAGCTCACGGAGTTCGCGGTCGAGGAGGAAGGCTTTAAGCTCAGGATCAGGCGGGAACCACATGGCCTGCCCATCGTCACGGCAAGCCACACCCAGCCCATCCAAGCGCCTCCGGTCCAGCAGGCCGCGCCGCCGCCGCCAACGGCCCCCGTGCAGCCTGTGACCCCTGTCCCCGCCGCAGACGAGGTTGGCGTCACGTACGTCAAGTCCCCGATGGTCGGCACCTTCTACAGATCGCCGTCGCCGGACAGCAAGCCCTTCGCGGAATTGGACTCCAAAGTCTCGGAAAACACCGTGGTCTGCATCATCGAGGCCATGAAAATCATGAACGAGATCCAGGCCGAGGTGACCGGGACGGTCGTCGAGGTGCTCGTCGAGAGCGGCCAGCCGGTCGAGTACGGCCAGCGCCTCTTCAAGATCAAACAGGGCTGAGCAGGATGATTCAAAAAGTCCTGATCGCCAATCGCGGAGAGATCGCCCTCCGGATCGTGCGCGCCTGCCGGGAGTTGGGGATCAAGACGCTCGCCGTCTATTCGGAGGCCGACGTCCAGTCCCTCCACGTCCAGCTCGCCGACGAGGCCATCTGCATCGGGGGAGCACGGAGCAGCGACAGCTACCTGCGGGCCGACCGGATCATCAGCGCCGCAGAAATTGCCGATGCCGACGCAATCCACCCGGGTTACGGATTCCTTTCGGAGAACGCCAAGTTTGCCGAGCAATGCGAGTCGTGCAAAATCAAGTTCATCGGCCCCAAGTCGACGTCGATCAGCATGATGGGGGACAAGGCCGTGGCCAAGGAGACGGTCCGCAAGGTGGGCGTGCCGATCGTTCCGGGCAGCGACGGCCCGGTCGACAACGAGGGGGAGGCCGTCCGGGTCGCGAGAAAGATTGGCTACCCTGTCATCATCAAGGCGGTGGGCGGCGGCGGCGGACGCGGGATGCGCATCGCCCACAACGATGTCTCCTTTGCCAAGGAATTCCACGTGGCCCGGGGTGAAGCGGAGAAGGCCTTTGGGAACGGCAAGGTATACATCGAGAAATACATCGAACGGCCGCGCCACATCGAGTTTCAGGTCATGGGCGACTCCCATGGCCACATCGTACACCTGGGCGAGCGCGACTGTTCGGTGCAAAGGCGCCACCAGAAGCTGATCGAGGAGTCGCCCTCCCCCTTCCTGACGTCCGACGTTCGAAAGAAGATGGGCAAGGCGGCAATCCGGGCGGCGGCCGCCGCCGAGTACGAGAATGCCGGCACCGTGGAGTTTCTCGTGGATGCGAAGGGGAACTTTTACTTCATCGAGATGAACACCCGAATCCAGGTCGAGCATCCCGTGACGGAGGAGGTCACGGGGATCGACCTGGTGAAGCAGCAGATCGCCATAGCCAATGGGGACAAGCTCCCCTTCGACCAGGGAGACATCAAGGTCCACCGCCACTCGATCGAGTGCCGCATCAATGCCGAGGACCCCTCCCGCAATTTCACGCCCTCCCCGGGAACGATCGGGCTCTACTACGCGCCCGGCGGCCCGGGCGTGCGCATCGACAGCCATGCCTACAGTGGGTACACGATTCCGCCCTTCTACGACTCGATGATTGGAAAGCTGATCTGCACGGGAAAGACGCGGCAGGATGCCCTGGCCACCATGCACCGGGCCCTGTCCGAGTACCTGATCCGGGGCGTCAAGACGACGATTCCCCTCCACAAGGCCATCATGTCGGACCCCATCTTTATCGAGGGCAAGGCGACGACGGCCTATATGGAGGAGTTTCTCGGCCGAACCCTGCCGGACCTGTTTGCTTCGTGAAAAGGGGTCAGGCCCTGAATTCTGTAATGTCGAGGTTGGCTCAAAATTACAGAATTCAGGGCCAGACCCCGTCGAATCAGAACATATACGCGACGCTCAGCTTGAAGAGCACGCGCGCCGCCAGTTGGTTGCCGGTGAAGTGCTGGTACCCCGGAAGCTCGACGTCGGTGTAGACCATGAGAGGGTGCAGGTTGGCCTCGATGCCGGGAGCGAGGAGCACCCTGCGGTAACCGCTTGCCACCGGGTTGCTCGCGCCGTTTCCACCGTCCTCGGATCGATACGAGACTTTCACCTGCGCCTCCGGCGTGATCTGGAGCCGGTCAATCCACCAGCTCCTCGGGTACACCCCAAAGGCCGTGTCCACCTCGTCGCCCGGGATGTACTGGTCCCGCGCGGCCAGCGGCACGTCTACAATCCCTTGCGCGAACCAGCTCCATCCGCTGGATCCCGGCAGGGCCCCGCGCTTGAAGCCGCCGAAGAGCACGTCGGTTGTCCCGGTGCCAATCTCGCTATCTCGGTCGATGTCGTCAAAGGCGTCGTTGTGGGTGAAGTTCCCCGTGGGCAGCTTGAGGCCGAAGGAAACCCCGCTCGACAGGTCCGGCGAGAACCCGGTGTATTCGGCACGGACACGGACGTCACCCAGGCAACTCCAGCTTTGGGAAACGATGTCATTGCCGGTTGCGCCGCCTGTGGTGGTGAAATACCGCTGGTCGTAGGGCGCCTCGACGTTCATTCCCCAGCTGGCATTGAACATCTCCTGGATGTCGGTCGTGATGAAATCCGTCCGGATATCCTTGTCGCCGTTGTCCGCCGCGGGCGCCATAGAGCTGCCGCTCCAGTTGTGGTTCTGGTCCTGATAGTCGTATTCGACGGCGACCATGCCCCCGGGACCGGTTGGAAGCATGGAGCTGGTGCCCACGTCAAAGACGCCGCACCCGCAGGCGCAGGCATGGCCTGTTCTGGGCGCAAGCCCGAGGGCGAGGACAAGGGCCCACCCGAGGAGTCGGCGGTGGGTATTGGAGGTTGTAAAAACGGTTCGATTCATTGGGCAGTGAGAAGGGGTCAGGTTGTACATTGTCCCCTCGGCAGCCGAGGGCAACGAGAAGGGCAACGAGAAGGGGTCATGCCAAGTAAAGTGTGGTCGCGCTACGGAGAT
>Ga0302319_10003456_pt1 | contig 33082 bp, 26 predicted proteins | sample Bog_T0_2_FD_203319 | JGI IMG/M metagenome (GOLD analysis project Ga0302319, IMG submission 203319) | Peat permafrost microbial communities from Stordalen Mire near Abisko, Sweden - Bog_T0_2 | ecosystem: Environmental > Terrestrial > Soil > Wetlands > Peat | place: Sweden: Abisko, Stordalen Mire... | reverse complement strand
GTTGCGGTCCCAGATTACGCCGAGTGAGTGAAGGATGAGGGAATCCTGAAGCGTGAGCTGGCTCGGGTCGGCAACGATCTGATAGGCGTAATAAACGACCGGATCGCGCGTAATGCACCAGGATTCGTGGCGAACGGTTCCGCCGCAGTGCTGGCAGGCTGGCTCGGCGTTATAGCGGTTGCTGACGTACCAGATGGTGTCGTTCTTGCTAGACATTTCAATTTCCTTGGCTTGCGTTTTGGGATTGTGAGTTTTGGGTCCCCTCATCTGAGACGCAAGTTCGTTATCCGAATCGTAGAGCTGGGGGCGACGACGGGCGGTACTTGGGGTCACGTGCGTCTGTGATGTAAGTCACGCTGAGGATCTGTGAATCGTCGGAGACGTGCTGTTGCTAAAGGCTTCTCGTCCGGTTACTCCTGTACAATTTTGTCGAATGAAAAAGATGGCTCGAATCGCGGTGATCCGCCGGTTTGTTGTGGCGTGGTTCGTCGTGACATGGATTTCGGTGGCGTTGGTGTGGGTTGCGGCCGAGCCCATCGACTCTCTGCACCCCAGCAATTACGTCAACGATTTCGCGGGTGTTCTTGATGCCAGCACACAGGCGCAACTGAATGATCTTTGTCTGCAGATCGACCAGAAGGCGCACGCGCAGATTGCGGTGGTTACGGTGAAGACGCTGGACGGGCAGGACCCCGTGAGCTATGCGGTGGCGCTGTATCAGAAGTGGGGGATTGGGGCGAAGGGGAAGGATCGAGGAGTGCTGATCCTGCTGGCGACCGATGATCACAAGTATTGGACTTCGGTCGGATACGGGCTGGAGGCGATTCTTCCGGACGGAAAGGTAGGAGGCTTTGGGCGAGAAGCGGTTCCGTTGCTGAAGAATGGCGATTATGCCGCAGCCGTGACGCTGCTGACAACGCGGGTCGCGACAGTGATCGCGCAGGATGCGGGGGTGACACTGGAGAATCAACCACGCGTGGCTGAAGCTCCGCAGAAGCGGGCGCCGAGTGGTGGGTCAGGCGGTGTGATCGTAGTCGTCATTATTCTCTTTGTGGTGTTCTCGATCCTGCGCGCGATCTTTCGCGGCGGCGGCGGGTCCGGCGGCGGGAGTGGATTTTGGTCGGGACTGCTTTGGGCGATGCTCTTCAATAGCATGGGCGGCGGCGGTCGAGGGGGGGGCTATGGCGGGGGCGGATTCGGCGGGGGTGGTGGAGGCGGAGGGTTTGGGGGATTCGGGGGCGGTAGCACCGGTGGCGGCGGAGCGGGTGGAAGCTGGTAGGGGAGAATTGTCTTGAGATGCGCCGGGAGCGGGAAGTTGGCCTGAGGTTGAGAGGGGTGCGATGGGACCGGAAAAATTGATTGCGGAGTTTGTGCAGAAGGCGCGGGCAGCGGGTGGGACGAATCTTCTGTCCGCGATTTTGTATGGTTCGGCGGCGGCGGGAGATTTTGTGGCCGAGCATTCGAATGTGAACCTGCTCTGTGTGCTGCGCGAGACTTCGTACGCTTCGATTGAAGTGCTGGCGCCGGCGATTGCGTGGTGGGCGAAGGAGGGGCATCACGCTCCGTTGCTGATGAGCGGGGAGGAAATGCAGAGGTCGGCGGATGTTTTCTCCATTGAGTTTCTGGATATGCGGCGGCACTATCGCGTGCTGTGGGGCGAGGATGTGCTGAAGACGCTGGAGGTTCCGATGCGATGGCATCGGGCGCAGGTGGAATATGAGCTACGGGAGAAGACGATCCTGCTGCGGCAGGGGCTATTGGCGACGAATGGGAAGGATGCGGCAAAGTGGGAGCTGTTGTTGCGCTCGCTTCCGGCGTTTGGGACGTTGTTCCGGCACACGTTGATCGCGCTAGGGGATGCGGGAGCAGGATCGAAGCGGGAGGTTGCGGCGGCACTGGCGGGGAAGTTGGGAATCGAGACGACGGTGTTTACGGAGTTGCTGGATATTCGAGAACGGAAGGTGGAGCGGAAACAGAAAAATGTGGATGCGGTGTTCTCGCGATATTTGAAGTTGGTGGAGCAGGTGACGACGGCGGTCGACAAGATATTGGATTCGGCGGCGTAGGTGGGTTTGGAGTCAAAGTCGTGATGGCGGCGGAGAATTTCATTCGCGTCGGCATTTGTTTTATTCGTAATTTTGCGTTCAGGAGAGTGACATGAGTAAAGGATTGATTGTGGTCGCGGTGCTAGTGGTGATTGTGCTGGCGCTGTTTGGTCAGTACATCGGGGTGAAAAATACCTTGGTGGCGAAGGATCAGGCGGTAAAGGCGGCGTGGTCGCAGGTTGACATCGTACTGCAGCGGCGCGCGGACTTGATTCCGAATCTGGTGGAGACAGTGAAGGGATACGCGCAGCAGGAGGTCACCGTATTTGGAGATATCGCGAATGCTCGGGCGAGACTGCTTTCGGCGCAGACTCCGACGGACAAGATTGCCGCGAACGGGCAGTTGGATGGGGCGATCGGGCGCTTGCTGGCGATTTCGGAGAATTATCCGCAACTGAAATCCAATGAGAATTTCCTGCGCTTGCAGGATGAGCTGGCGGGAACGGAGAATCGGATCGCCGTGGAGCGGAAGCGGTACAACGACACGCTGCAGGATTACAACACTTATGTGCTGCAGTTTCCGGCGAGCATCTATGCGGGTTTTGCGGGATTCAAACAGAATCCGGCGTACTTCCAAGCGTCGGAAGGTTCGCGCGAGGTGCCTAAGGTGGATTTCGGCGGGAAGAGTACAACTCCGACGACCACTCCGGCTCCAGTGCATTGAGGGGTAAGTGGGAAGGTTAAGGGGCGAGTAAGGAAGGCAGAGTTGTAACGAAAACGGAGTTGGATGGGGCGGCGGAAATTTTCGCCGCCCCATCCATTTGAGGACCTGCTTTTTTGAACCCGCTGCGTAGAACCGGGCACGGAGACGAGGCCGACCTTGTTCTTACTGCAGCGGGGTCAAAGCGATGCAGGAGTCGTGATCTGGAATGGGCGATCCGGTGGGATCGTAGTGGATGGTGCCATCTTCGGTGGAGCAGAAGCTGCGATTGCCTCCGCCGGAAAGGGGCTGTCCGGTGGAAAAATACTGACCGGCGGGATTGGAGCCGATGCCGGTGGAGGAGAAGGTGTATCCATTCTTGGAGCCGCTGGCGAGCAGGGAGTCGATGAGGCAGGCGCCGTTGGAATCGGGCGCGGAGCAGTTTGTGCCTCCAAGGTTGGCGAGCGCGGGCGCGAAACCGACGGTTGGATAGTTGTCGTTATAGCTGACCTGGGCGACGGTGACGGTGCGAAGCGAGGCCACGGCGGAGGCTTCATTGGCGGCGACACGGGCCTGGAGCAGGTTGGGGATCGCGATGGCGGCGATGATCAGGATGATCGCGACGACGATCAACAGCTCGATTAGCGAAAAGCCTTTTTGGTTGCGTTTGCGGTTCTTCATAGTGGCGAGCTCCTCGGGTTACGGAAGTTACTTTCTACTGACTTCGCACGGTTCACTTTTCGGTGAGGGGATCGTCCCGTTGCATACCTAAAATGCAACGGGATGGCCTAAATGATTGCACATAGTTATCAATTGCTTGCAAAGAGGTAAGCGACAACGGAGTGAAAAAAGTTGCACACGACGTGGATTTTGCTAGTGAAGAGTGTGAGGTAGGGCTCCGCTCGCCTTGGGCTCAGATGGTTACTAAGGGTGCCATCGGATTAGCGGCCCGCTGCGCGCTTCGATTTCTCCCGTTTTGGCACTAGAACAGAAATTGAACATATTCGATGTGCACGGCTCACACGTGATGTGAGAAGTGGAGTGATATACCGTGGGCAGGGTCCCAGGAATCCCCTCCGATTCCGAAGTCTCGGATACGAGGGGATTCGTATGTTCGGTGGCGGTGAGCTGTTTCAAGTCGCGATTTGCAAGACTTTCCGCGTTTCGGTTGTTCGCTTAGCCCTCTTATTACAATGCATGCTGTTTGCCTCGGTGACTTGGGGGCAGGACGCCGCTACGGGTGCGTTGCGAGGCATCGTGTTGGACGCGCAAGGGGCCGGAATTGTGAGCGCGGATGTTGTGGCAATCCGCATAGACACCGGAATGAGATATCACTCGGCCACCGATTCGGCGGGAAGATTTGTGGTAGACGTGCTGCCGCCGGGGGAGTACTCGGCGCGGGCGGAGGCGGACGGGATGTCGCCGCAGGTGTCTCCCATGATTAGGGTGGAAGTGGGCGCGGCGACGCAGGTGACATTCAAATTGAAGGTGGCGGGGCCGCGCGAGAAGATTACGGTTTCGGAGGCTCCGCGAGTGGGGGATCCGAATCCCGGTTCAGTGTCGGGGTTGGTGGACGAGCGGGCGATTAAAGACCTTCCGTTGAACGGGAGGCGGTTTACGGACTTATTGTTGCTGATGCCAGGAGTTACGCAAGATCCGAGAGGACAGACGGAGGGATCGAACGGGGATCTTTCGTATGGCGGGTTGCGAGGTTACAACACGAGCTTCCTGGTCGATGGCGGGGACAACAACAACGGATTTTTTGCGCAGGCGACGGGACGGTATCGGGCGCCTTACCAGTTTTCGAATGAAGTGGTGCAGGAGTTCCGGGTGCAGTCGAGCGGGTATGGAGCGGAATCGGGGCGGGCTGGCGGGGCGGTCGTCAATATAGTGACGAAATCAGGGACGAACCAGTGGCACGCCACTACGTTTTACTATTTGCGGGACAGTTCGCTGGGGGGAGCGGCGCCTCCGTTTGTAGGGTTCAATCCTAGCGATCAGCAGCACCAATTTGGGGCGACTGTGGGAGGTCCGATTCAGCGGAACAAAACGTTCGTCTTTGCGGGATACGATCAGCATATTTTTCATGTACCGGCAGTGGTCGAGTTCGAGAATGGTGCGACAACCGTAGTGCCGCAGTTGGGCGTGTATCCGACCCCGGGGGACTATGAGATTTGCGATCCGGCGATTGGGGGCCAAGCTTGCGATCAGACGCTCGTGTTTGCGGCGGCGGCGCAGCTTTCGACGATGGGTGGAACCTTCCACGCGAAAATGCTGGGAGACACGGGATTCTTGAAGTTGGATCATGTCTTGAGCGCGCATCAATTTCTTTCGGCGCGGTTGAGTACATCGCGGTATTACGGAGCGAACAATGTGTTCTTGAATCCGGCGAATCCGGTGACGAACTATTCCATGAGCGCGAACGGGCAGGAGGATGTGCAGACGGAGAGCGCATCGGTGGCTTTGATCAGCGGGATGGGTCCGCGGCTAACGAGCCATCTGCGAGTGCAGTTTTCGCAGGACCGGGAGCAGTCTTTTCCGAATCTGACGGGGACGCGGACGAGTATCTATAGCTGGATGGAAGATTTCGGGCAGTCGTCAATCTTGCCGCGACAAACAAGGGAACACCGTTTGAGCGTAGCGGAAACCTTGAGTCTGAATCGCGGACGGAACCAATGGAAATTTGGCGGCGACGGGATGATGACTTGGGACTATAACTACTTTCCGTCGCTATTTGGCGGCGAATATTTGTACGACAACATCACGGTGGATCCCTTTACCTTTGTTCCGGAGCACGGGGGATTGTATTTGACGCCGCTGCGGGCGTGGGCGCACGACGTGCCGCGATATTACATACAAAGTTTTGGAAATCCGGTGTCGCATCCAGATAGCAACGATTATGCGGGATTTGTGCAAGACCTGGCGCGCGTGACGCCGCATTTCAGTTTGAGTCTCGGCGCGCGCTATGACTTACAAACTTTTTCGAAGACGGGGATGGTCAACAACCCAATTTGGGCTCCGTCGGGAAAGATGCCGTTACGAGGTACGAACTTTGCGCCGCGAATTGGAATCGGATATGCGATTGGAGACGAGCGGCCGGTGATGGTGCGTGCCGGATTCGGGATTTTCTTCACGCGAATTCCGCAGCTTTACCAGTCGGCGGTGACGAATAACAATGGACTGGCTGATAACTTTCTAGCGCTGGACAGCACAGATTATTATCAGCGGCAGGTTTTTCCGAGCTATCCGAACGCAGCGTTTAGCTGCCAGCGTGGTCCGGTGACTTGTATCCTTCCGGCGGCATTGCAGCAGTATGCCAGTGCGGAAGTGGATGCGTTTGCAACCGATTTTCGGACGCCGCGGGCGCAGCAGGGCAGTGTGAGTCTGGAAAGAGAGATGGGAGCGGGATTTACGGGGACTCTCTCCTATCTTTATGTACACGGAGTGGATTTGATTCGGGCGCGGGATGTTAATTTGCCTCCGCCAACAGATTATAACTATCCGATTTACGATCCGACGGGTACCGTATTCCAAAATCAATTCTATAACGTCGAGTCTTTTGCGACATGGCAGACGAGTTACAGCCTCAGCTGTCCTTATCCGCCGTGCTTGAATACTGTGGACCGTCCGATTTCGCAACTTGGAGCCATTGATCAGTTTGAAAGTGCGGGATCGAGCGTGTATCACGGGGCGACGATCTCTTTGCACAAGCGTATGTCGGATAGTTTCTATTTTCGACTAGCGTATACGTGGGCGCACGCGATCGATAACGTGCAGGACGCTTTAGTGACAGGCGGAACTGCGACGGTTCAGAATTCGTATGCAACAGCCAGTGAGAAGGCGTCGAGCGTGACCGATCAACGGCAGCGCTTGTCGCTTTCGGCAGTCGATGAGCCGAATCCGTTTGCACCGGGACAGAGGAATCTTGCAGCGGTGTTCGATCACTGGAAAGTTGCGGGAACAATGACGTACGGGAGCGGGCGTCCGGCGAATGCGACGGTGTCGGGCGATCCGAATCAGGATGGAAACACGAGCAACGATCGGTTGGCAGGAGCGGGGCGCAATTCCTTTGTCGGTCCAGACTACGCCACGATGGACCTGAGGCTAACGAGGAAGATTAACCTCGGCGGGAGTTGCCATCTGGACCTGAGTGCGGATTCGTTTAATCTATTAAATCGTGATAACCGAACCTATGCGATTGCCGACAGCGGCTACTACACTTCGGCGGGAAAATTCGTTAAGTACTCGGAATCTGTGGCGGGGGTGAGTTATCCAGCGTATTATCAGCAGCCTACAAGTCTTATGAAGCCTTCGACTTCATTTGCGCCGCGGCAGATGCAGTTCTCCGCTCGGTTCAATTTCTGAAGGGGAGTGAATATTCCTGCACATTCCACTTGACTTAGATGTATATTGCTTGCCATAACTAATTAGCCCCTAGTTAGAACTTGTGGGGCGGGCGGTTGCGTGAGCGAATGCGATTCAAGAAATAGGATCCTTTCGATAACGCAGCGGGCAAATGCAACCACGGGGTTGCGACGAAAGGGTCGATTGACCGAAGGCGCGGCGAGAGAGCGCTCAAGTAAGAGGCGCTAGAATCGCAAGTGGCTGACACAAGGAAACTTTAAAGAACAGTATGACAGTATGAAAGACGGGTCGGCCGATCGTCCGAACGACCTGTAGTTTGTAACTGGCAGGTACGTCTTCTCCGGTGGCTGTTGCAGTCAGTAACCGCGCGATCAAGTGGCGCGGCGGGCCGAATCCAGGGACAAAGCATGAGGGGGATGTAAATCTCCTGCCCACGAAGTGAACCGGATCCTTCCCAATTCGGGTCTTCCGTGCAGTGCAGGGCTGCGAAAAACGGGAGCGCCTTCTCAAATGGAATACCAGGACAAGACATTAAAGTGCATCGATTGTGGCACGGATTTCGTGTTCACGGCGGGGGAGCAGCTTTTCTTCCACGACAAGCAGTTCAAGAACGAACCCAAGCGCTGTAAAAACTGCAAAGGCAAACGGGTGGCAGTGTTGGGGGCGACGGCACACGGCGCCCCCTCGTCGCGAGGGCACTCTTACACGAAAACGGAAACCCGAACGAACTGTTCGCAGTGCGGGAAAGAAACGACCGTGCCGTTCCGGCCGACGCAAGGGCGACCCGTACTATGCCGGGAATGTTTTCAACAAGGGCGGCAAGTCGCCAGCGCCTGACGATCCTCTGATGACAGCCGAACGGTGGCTAGCAGGAGATTCATCCGGCTTGGCGGCCGTTTTGTTGTGCCTCGGAGGTCGAGTTTCGGCGAAGTTGTTGCTTGTCGGCATGGGCCACGAGCAGAGCTTCGATCTGGCGCAAGAGATCCTCGGTGCCGAGCGGCTTGATCAGTAACGAGGCCGAGCCTTCTCCAGTCCAATCTTCCCTGGCGCTAGCCTTGGCGTTTCTTTGGGCTGGCCGCTTTTCATCCCAGTCGACCGATGGCGGGTAAGCGGTCAGCAGGGCCGTCGCCGGATGGTAGGCTTGACGGCGGGCGGCGCGAATCACTTCTTTGCCTGCGTCTTCGGTTTCCATGCGCAGATCGCTGATGACCATCTGATAGACGCCAGATTCGAGGCGGACGAAGGCCTCGGAAGAACTTCCGGCGGTATCCACTGCAAATCCGTGAAGTTCGAGCACCGCTTTCAGGGTCAGGAGAACGGCGAGGTCATCATCAACGAGAAGAATGCGACGTTTCATAGGGCGCCTCAGGGCAACTGATCCTAAAAAAGAACGTTGGCTGGTGCCGTCGGGTTAGAGCGGTTGTTTCGGAAACAGAAAAGACTCTATCCCCGGTCATAAAAACGCTTTAGGCTCGCGTGCCGCAAGTTCCAGAGCCGCGCCAAAGTTTTGCGATGCGCCGAAAGATTAAGGTCATCGCCGCTACCCTCCGAAGGAATCGGCCTTTTCCGCAAGCGGCGCATCCGCAGCATCCAGTCATTTAGTATAGGAGCGTGGCTCGCTTCTACATAGAGAATTTTGGCTGCCGTGCGACGCAGGCGGACGGCGCGGCATTGGAACGGCAGTTTCTTGATCGGGGTCTGGAACGCGCCGGTGCGGTTGCTGACGCGGAGATCGTGGTGCTGAATACATGCACCGTGACAGAGGGAGCCGACAAGGATGCGCGCGCATCGATCCGGCGAGTGCAGAGGGTGAATCCGAGTTGCCGGATCCTGGTGACGGGTTGTTATGCGCAAAGGGCGCCGCAGGAACTGGCGGAGTTGCCGGGTGTTACCTGGGTGGTGGGAAATTCCCATAAGCATGAGGCGGCAGAGATTGCGACAGCTTCTCCTGCCGGATTCGTTCCCATTGAGCGGCTTTCTGGTGGCCAGGTTAAGACGGAGCGAACGGCCGAGGTATTGGTGGGAGATATTTTTGCCCACACGGAGTTGCTCGCCGCTCCAGTGTTTGAGGCGGCGAATGAGCGAACGCGTCCTAATCTGAAGGTGCAGGATGGGTGCGACAATCGCTGCTCATTTTGCGTGATCCCGTATGTGCGTGGCCAGAGCCGATCGCTGCCGATGGAGCGCGTGACAGCGGAAGTGCGGACGCTGGTCGAGGCGGGCTATCGGGAAGTTGTCATTTCTGGAATTAATTTGGGGCGATGGGGAACAGATTTTCGCGCGGCTCATCATTCGCCGCTCGCGATTTGCGAAAACCCACGCCAGGTTCAATGCCTACGCCTGGTCGATTTGATTCGCGAGATTCTTGAACGCACGGCCCTTGAAAAGCTGCGTGTCAGTTCGGTTGAGCCGATGGATTGGAGTGACGAACTGATCGAGCTGATGGCGATGTCACAGAGGATCGCGAAGCATGCGCATGTTCCTTTGCAGTCGGGAAGCGATTCGGTTTTGCGGAGGATGCATCGGAAATACAGACCTTGGCACTATCGTGAAAAAGTAATGAAGATTCGGAAGGCGATGCCAACTGCGGCGATGGGGGCCGATGTTATGGTTGGATTTCCCGGGGAGACCGAGGCGGAGTTTGAGGAGACGCGCCGGATGATCGAGGAACTGCCATTTACCTATTTGCACGTGTTTACCTATTCGGCGCGTCCGGGAACACCGGCGGCGGAGCACGGCGCGCAGGTTCCGGTGGCGGCGGCTCGCGAAAGAAATCGCGTGCTGCGCGAGCTTGCATCCAACAAAAAGACGCAGTTTATGGGTTCACTGTTGGGCACGTCGGTCGAGGCGATCACTTTACAATCGGGCCGCGCCGAATTCACCGAAGCGCTGACGGAGAATTACCTTAAAATTAAGATATTGGGAAGACATCCTGCGAATCGATGGATGTCGGTGGAAGTCGAAGGAGTGGAAGGCGAGTTTCTGGTGGGCCGACGAGAAATGGAGCGGGCTCCGGTCGACGCCATGGCTGTTATCGCGTGATGCGGTTTGGCGTCAAGGCGGCGGTTGAGAGGGCCCCCCTTCGATAGTGACTCAAGAGTGCACGCGGGCGAACAAACGGATTGACCTGTAATGGTTTCCGGAATACGATAACGGAAATTCACAAAATAAGTGCGGGAGTGATCTGAACCCATGTCTCAGTTAGCGTTCCGGTCTGCTGTGTGTTGTTTGCTCGCGGTGATATTCCCGGCGCAAATGATGCTGGCAGGAGAGACGGCGGCAGCGATGTTGTATACAAACGGTGCGGCGTGGTTGAACGGGAGCGAGGTGCCGAAATCGGCGGCCGTGTTCTCGGGCGACATGCTGCAAACGCGTGCGGATTCCACGGCCAATATTCAGTCGAACGGATCAAACGTGATGGTGCTGGCAGACTCGCTGGTGAAGTTTGACGGGCCGGCGGTGGAACTTGAGCATGGTTTGGTTCGTGTGACAACCTCGAGGGGAATGTCGGCGCGAGCGGGCGACGTGACCATCACGCCGGCGGGAAATGCGTGGACGGAATTTCAGGTGAAGGACGTGGACGGTCGCGTGCAGATCGCGGCGAACAAGGGCGACGTCACCGTTCAAGACAATCAAGGGACCACGACGGTTACCCAGGGGCAAGAGACTACGCGCGACGATACCTCCAATCCGGAGAAGAAAAAGAAGAAGCGCCGGAAGGCGGGCGCGGCGCCGGCGGCGGGTGGGGGAATCATGAGTTCGACGCCGGTTGTCGTTGGAGCACTTGCCGCTACCGGGGGCGCTGCGGCTTGGATATGGTTGGGAACTGGGGGAGAGGGGCCGATCAGCCCGTCTTGTCCGTCGCACCCATGTCAGTGAAGCATTGCACGAGAGATCTTCTGTGAATTCCTGCCAATCTGAAACGGGCGACTGAATCGATGTCGCGTTACGTTTCCTACCGAGATTTCGACTGGGTGCTAATGGGCTTCGTGCTGGTGATTTGTGCCCTAGGAGTGGTGCAAATTCACAGCGCCACGGAGCACACGAAGTTCGCGGGTGCCCACGTCAAGCAGATTTACTGGATACTGGCTGGCGTTGGCGCGATGTTCCTGGTTAGCCTCGTCAGCTATCAAGCATTACTTGAACAAATTCACTGGATGTACATCATATCGCTGGCCTCGTTGATTGCGGTGAGGCTTTTTGGTCAGAAGTATCTAGGGGCGCGGCGATGGATCAAGATGCCGGGCGGCGGCCACTTTCAACCTTCGGAATGGGTGAAATTGATCCTAATTCTGGCGGTGGCGAAGTACTTTGCGGATCTGCACGAGCGGGAGTTGTCGTGGTCGGATTTTCTGAAGGCGGGGGCGATTGTAGGCTTCCCGATGTTGATGGTGCTGGCGCAGCCGGATCTGGGGACCGCGCTCACTTATCTGCCGATTGCGGTGATGGGATTGTTCCTGGGAGGATTGCGCTGGAAGCAGGCGCTGATTGTCCTGATGGTTGCGGGGTTGCTGGTTCCAGTAGCGTGGATGAAGGTCTTGAAGTCGTATCAGAAGGACCGCTTGACTAGTTTTATCAGCCCGGATGCGGATCGTCAGGGATCCGGGTATCAGGTCAATCAGTCGTTGATCGCAGTGGGATCGGGGGGGATCTTTGGGAGCAGCCAGGGATCGCAGACGCATCTGGCGTTCTTGCCGGTTCCGCAGACCGACTTTATTTTCGCGGCGTTTGCGGAGGAACACGGGTTTGTAGGATCGTTGGCGCTTCTGCTGTTATACTTTATCGTGCTGATGCGGTTGACCCAGAATGCACAAACGGCGCCCGACCGCGCCGGGGCGTTTCTGGTAATGGGTGTGGTGGCTGTGCTTAGCTTCCACATTTTGGTCAACGTCGGCATGGTGGTGGGTTTTATGCCTGTCACCGGAATACCTCTGCCGCTCATGAGTTACGGTGGGTCTTCGGTTCTTTTCATGTTTTTGGCGCTGGGGATGGTCATGAATGTCAGGATGCGCCGGTTTGTGAATTGAAACGGTCGGCAGAAGTCAGGGTGTCTTTGAGCAGGACACTTGCAAAACTAAAGACTCGGTAAGCAAAAAGATCAACATCAAGATTTAAGCATCAAGATTACGAAGGCCCTCGCGAAAAAGGAGGGCAGAATGCCGGCAGAAGTCGAAGCCGGACAGGATTGAAGCCAGTCAGGCGGGGAACGGCCCCCTCAGCGTGAACGCGAGGAGTGGCCACAGAACCTGACGGAAGGCTTAACGCGATCAGTGCAGACGAGAACGAACAATTCACTGCAGTGCGGGTCCCGGGAAGAAGTGGTTTCTCCTCGTGACCGCGCCCGTTCCTACCCGGAGCGGCGCTGAACGCTATCGATCTCTCGGTCCGCCTTGCGCTTCTGGTCCGGTTAGAAAACCGGAGTAGAAATGAACAAGGAATTGTTTGTATCGACCACGCCCCATGAAACCAAAGTGGGGATCACGGAAGACGATCAGTTAGCTGAAATTTACCTCGAAAGAGAAAACGAATACACCCTAGCGGGCTCGATTTATAAGGGCCGTGTGACACGCGTGCTGCCAGGCATGCAGTCGGCTTTTGTGGATATTGGGCTCGAGCGCGACGCCTTTCTGTACGTCTCCGACTTCATGGATTTGGAACAGCAGGATGAGGATTTGGATGAAGCCATTCCGGCGAACCGTGCGGCAAGCGAGTCACATCCTCGAAACGGGGAAGCTGGAAGTCCGGCGATTCTAAATGAAGGGGTGACGGCAGACAGTGGACCTGCGGGAAACGAGTTGCCAGGGGGCATTGAGTCCGTGGGAAATGCAACGAGCAGTTCGCGAGATTTTCGCGGACGGCGCCGGCGCCGCGGACGGCGAGGTGAAACGGGACGCGGGGATCGTCCGGAGCGGAGCGGGAATCGACCAGAGCCGGCAAGCGAGGTTCGCACGGAAACGCCGGTCGAATCTCGGAGTGAACCTCGGAGTAGCGAATCTCGAGGTGAAGGGAGAAACGATCGTTTCAACCGGGGAGATCGCTCGGGACGCGGGGGATCGGATTCACGCTTTCAAAGGCCGACGCCGACGGTGCGGACTGGCGGCGACTACGATTACGGGCCGCCTCCGGGATACCAGCCGATCGTACTGCCTGGGGAATCGATCTCGAAGTACCAGCGACAGAGGCAGGGCGCGGCTTTTCCCGCGCAGAGCGCGCCGGTCGAGCCGGTGCATGAAGCTCCGGCGTCGGCCGCTATCGTCGCAAATTTTCCGGAAGACGAACCAATTTTTGCGGTGAATGTTGCGGAGCCGCTTCATGAACAGCATGAGCACTTTGCGGAGGAGGTCGAGGAACCGACATTGGCCGCTTCGACTGCTGTGTTGCATCGAGCGGAAATCGCGGAGCTTCGAACCGCCGTGCCGACGGTGAGCGAGACTTATGCCGAAACGCAGGCAGCGCATCCGGGCGACGACTTGGATGAAGAAGACGACGAACAAGAGGTGTCGGCCAGACCCCTGGCGGCGCAACACACGGAACAGGCTGTGAGTTCGCAGGCTGCGCAAGGTGCGGTCGAAGAGCAAGAGATCGAAGAAGAAGAAGCGGATCTTGTCTCGTATGGCGAGGAGCCGGGCGACGATGAGGGTTTCGAGGAGACGGAGGAAGAGACGAGAGCGGCGGGCGAAGTGTTCTCGGGCGCGCCTGAAGTTGCTGCCGAACAAGTCACCACTGGCTGGACGACCGCCGAGACTGGCGTTGTGCAGAGTGCTACTGGCGAAGCGGGCACAAATGGCGAAGTCGTTCCGGAAGCGGTGTTGGAAGCGGAGGAGCGCGAAGCCGAAGAGCTAGAACTCGAAGAGGCGCAAGCGGAAGCCGAGGCGTTGCTGGAGGCTGAAGCGATTGGTGACGGCACGGTGGATGCGAGCGCGGAGGTACGCGGTCCGGCGCCGGAGGCCAGACTGTTGCAGCGGACACAGAGGCGAGGACCGGAACGTGGTCCCGACCGCGGTGGCGATCGAGGCCGAGGGCGCCGCGGCGGGAGACGTTTCAGGAGTCGAGAGAACACCGTGGTGCCGCAGATCAGCGAACTGCTGAAAGAAGGGCAGGAGGTGCTGATCCAAATCGCAAAGGAACCCATCGCGAAAAAAGGAGCGCGCATTACCAGTCACATTGCGCTGCCGGGACGGTTTCTGGTGTTCATGCCGACGGTCAATCACACGGGCGTGTCGCGGAAAATCGCTTCAGAAGAAGAGCGTCAGAGGTTGAAGAGAATTATCCAGAGCGAGCGGGAAAACGGCGGTGGTGGATTCATCGTGCGAACCGCGGCGGCGGGCGCAACGGACGAGGAGTTGCGGGCAGACATACGCTTCCTCAAAAACCTTTGGAACGAGATCAAGACGCGATCGGATAGCAGCAAGGCTCCGGCGCTGATTTATCACGATTTGAACGTCGTCGAGCGCGTGCTGCGCGATCAGGTGAGTTCGGATTTCTCGGTAATCTGGGTCGATACAGAACAGGAGTACGAGCGCATTGTGCGGTTTGCGAATCGCTTCCAGCCTGGCTTGGTTAAACGGGTCAAACTCTACACAAAAGAGACGCCACTCTACGATCAGTTCGGACTGAATGAGGAGATCAACAAGGCGCTGAAGTCGAAAGTCTGGCTGAAGAGCGGCGGGTACATCGTTATCAATCAGACCGAGGCGCTGGTGGCGATCGACGTGAATACCGGCAAATACGTGGGGAAAACGGCCCGGCTGGAAGACACGATTGTGAAGACGAACGTTGACGCGATCAAAGAGATTGTGCGGCAGGTGCGACTGCGGGATCTCGGCGGCATCATCATCATCGATTTCATCGACATGGATGAGAGACGCAACCGGCAAAAGGTGATGCAGGCTTTAGAGGAGGCTTTGCGACTGGATCGTGCTCCGTCGAAGGTCCTGCAATTCAACGATTTCGGCTTGGTTGCGATTACGCGTAAGCGAGTGAAGCAATCATTGGAGCGCACGATCGGTACACCGTGTCCATATTGCCAGTCGACAGGCTTCGTGAAATCGGTGAGTACGATATGCAACGAAGTGTATGTCGAGATGCGCAAGATCTCAAGCCATCTGGAGCATAGCGATGTGATGTTGCGAGTGAATCCGGAGGTGGCGAAGGCGTTGAAGCTGAACAACGCGAAGCTGCTGGCGGAGATGGAAGAACTTACGAAGAAAACCATCATCGTGAAGTCGGATCCGGCGCTGCATCAGGAGCAGTTCGACATTCACTAAAAGCGACACGTGCCTTGAGGAATTGGGACGGGTTCATAGCCTGTCCCATTTTTTTTTGCACTAGGCGGAGGCGATGAGTTTTGCGGCTTGACTCGTGCGCTCGTCCAGTTTTTCGAGTGAGTCGTGCAGAGAGTCGCTTTCGGACGGAGTTTCAGAGTGCTGATCGAAAGTTAGAGCGAGCCGGTCGACGGCTTCAGCGAGGCGTTTGCCCATGTCCACCAGGACGACCAGGGAATCGGCGTGCAGTTTCCAAACCGAGGGAGAGTTTCGGGTGCGCTTGAGTTCTTCCATCTCGGTCGTAAGGCGCGCGGTGACGGCGACGAGGCGGAGCAGCATACGGGCGACATCCGCCCGCGGCCCCGTTTGTTCGAGATAGTCGGCAGTGTAGGCTTCAACCTCCGCGGGGCTGAGCATGAGGTTGAAATAGCGCATGGGGACGATCTGGCGAAACTTGGGATCCGCCACGCGGACAAAGACGCGAATCGATTCTTCAACTCGGCGTAACTTGGCTTCTTCAACGGAAAGCGCCTGCGGAGTCATAGGTTGGGGCGAATATTTAGGAGCGAGCGCGGGAGCCGCGGCCGCTCCACCGGAACTGACAGCGTGGGCGGCGGAAGCGGGCTCTGGGATCGCGCGGCGGATCGGGGGCCGGCGTTCCAATTCACGTCGGAGGCGCGACACGCGGCGAAATTTCTCAAGCGCCGAGGCGTAGTCGACTTTGAGCAGTTCTTCCTGATCAAGAGCGGCGACGTGTTCGACGGTAACTTCGACGCCATCGACGGTGCTTAGAATATTGCCTCCGAGTTCTTCAAGACGAGAGGCGAAATCCTTGATTTCTTTCGTGGCAGCGGCGAATAGGGCGTGAAACCGGTCGCCGAAGGCGGAATTGTACGGGGCCAGGGTGGCGAGAACGCCGGGGTGATAAATCGATTCTCCCAACTTGGATTTCAGGTCCCGGACTCGCGGGATAATGCCTGAATCCATGAGGGCGCTGAAATCCTGAAAGCGGTTTGCCTGATCGAGAAGAGGTCCGAACTCGCGCAGCAGTTGGACGTCGGTATCGGAAAGAACAGGCACGTCGGACTCGGACAGAATTTCGAGCAGCGCGATTTCAAACGGAGACAGGGGTATGGAACCATCGAGGCCGTAGCCTCGTTGCTCCCATTGACCAGCAACCCGCGGATGGCGAAACAAGAAGGTAGCGACGAGATCGGTTTTGTCGCGATTGGCTCCGGAATCATCGCGATGACGGGCGAAATAACGCAACAACGCTTCGGCCACTTCCGGATCGAGGTCGGATTGGACTCCAAGTCGGAGCATAGCGGGAGTAATCGCCATGTCGAGGAGTTGGATCCAGAGCTGCATCTGAACGAGCGTTGCCCGCACGTCTTCAGTGTGGCTGATGACATCGGGGGCGAGTTCAGAGGGTGCCGGGAGTTCCCCGCCAAGTTGGTTGCTGAGGAGGCGCTGGTAAAAGCTTTGGACGGTAGCCAGCAACGCCAGTTCCCACTTGGGATCCTCAACCACAGTCGACTCCTTGAGATTGCCCGTAATGCGAAACGGGCGCCGCCGTCTTTAGTAAAACCGAAAGAGAAGCGCAGCGCAATTGGTTACCTGGTTACGGAAGTGATGGCACTTGTAAGACGAAGAGTGCAGGGACAACAGGCGACGTTGTCATAACTGCGACAGACTATTGGAAGACGACGGTCTTGTTTCCGTATAAGAGGATACGGTTTTCGACGTGCCAGCGCACGGCGCGAGAGAGAACCACTTTTTCAATATCGCGACCTTTTTGGATGAGATCGTCGATGGTGTCGCGGTGGTAGATGCGGACGACGTCCTGCTCGATGATGGGGCCATCGTCGAGGATTTGGGTCACGTAGTGGGCGGTCGCGCCGATCAATTTGACGCCCCGTTGAAAGGCCTGGTGATAGGGCTTGGATCCGACAAAGGCCGGAAGGAACGAGTGGTGGATGTTGATGAGATTTTCGGAGCCAAGGGTGACGATAAATTCGGTTGAAAGCACCTGCATGTAGCGGGCGAGGACTACGAGTGAGCACTTATGCTCACGAAGCAGCGCGATTTGCTTTTGTTCCGCTTCACGCTTGTTTTCCTTGGATACGGGGACGACGAAGTAGGGGATGCGGTAGAAGTCAGCGATTCGTTGGTTATCGGGATGGTTGGAGATGATGAGAGGAATCTCGCAGCGCAGTTCGCCGCTGTGGTGACGGTAGAGCAAATCTTGCAGGCAGTGATCGTACCTGGAAACGAAGATGGCGACGCGCGGACGCTCGGCAGTGTGGGCGATTCGCCAGTGCATTTCGAAGTCCCGGGCTATCGAAGCGAAGCGGCGGGGAAACTCGGCGAGATCGAAGGCGAAGTCTGTCGGGTCGAATTCGACGCGTGTCAGAAAGAGATTCGATTCTTCGTCTCCGTGCTCATCGGCGAAGAGGATGTTGCCGTTGTGCCGAAAAATGAAATCGGCAATGGTAGCGACGACGCCTTTCCGGTCAGGGCAGGAAACCAGCAAAACGGCATTGTTATGCATAGATCATTTTGTTTCCGAGTTGTATTCGTCGCTCAGTTTGTTTACAAGTACTCGCCTTTGTTATCGGGGAGTCGACAGTCATTCTTCTCCGATATCTTCATTCCAGACGTCGAGATTCTTGCGTATGTAGTCGGCGAGCAATGAGGCGCATTCGGAGGAATCGAGATCGAAGACACGCACTCCGAGCGAGCGAAGCCAATCGATTCCTCCCTGAAAATTGCGGCTTTCGCCGACGATCAACGTGCCGAAGCCAAACTGACGGACAAGTCCGCTGCAATACCAGCATGGCGCCAGGGTGGTAACCATGGCGAGGTTCCGATAACTGCGCTGACGTCCGGCATCGCGAAAGGCATCGGTTTCGCCGTGCAGGGAGGGATCTCCCTTCTGGATGCGGCGGTTGTGACCCGAGCCGACGAGGCGGCCATCGGCGTCAAAAATCGCGGCGCCGATGGGGATACCACCTTCTGCCAAGCTGCTGCGCGCTTCAGCCAAGGCGACCGCCAACATCGCAGAATGATCGAGTGCGGGCATGACGCTATTCTACGGGAAGGAGGCGTGAAGCCGGCGCGAGACTCTTATTGACGGACGAGAGGAGGATAGCGTAGAGGAACCAGACGGGCTATGGATTTCTGGTTCGTTTCGTGAGCTGACGGTTAGTAGAACCGGATGTCTCGGTAGAAGACGCAGTGGGCTTCGAGATACCAGGAGACGAGGAAGAGAATCAGCATGACGGTCGAAGCCCAACAAAACAGTTGAATGGGAAGGGTTGCGGCAAGGCGATCGCGCCGCGTGTCTCGATTCTCTGAGGCCTCGCAAAAAATCAATCCGCTTAGCAGGCAGATTCCGGCAGCCAACACAAGAAGACAGAGAGACTCAGAGATTCTTTGCTCGACATCAGTTGCGGGAAGCAGAAACGCGGTGTGAAAGACACCGTACAGGGAGAGAATCGAGAATAATAGGGTAATCGGCTTGGCGACCTCGACGAACATGCCGCGACTCTCTGCGGTCACAGTGTACCGCTGTTAGCGCCGCGGGAAAAGAGTTGATTCAAGTTTCTATTTAAAACAGAGTGAGCTGAGAAGCGGCGAGGGAATCTGGCTTGACAAGGGCTGGGGCGGCTCTTTATTGTTCTAAGCGCTTAGTCACAATCGTTTTTAGCGGAGCGTCTTGTGTTCTCCGGCGCTGTGTGAAGGTGGAAGTCATGGCAGCTGAAACCGTTCTCGCCGCCACTCTGGTGGAACCCGGCAGGTATGAAGTGCGGGAATATCCCCTCCCGGAGCCTGCCCCGGGCTGCGTGCTGGTGAAAATGGAGATGTCGGGAATTTGCGGAACCGACAAACACACTTACCAGGGATTCACGACGCAATATGCCGGCGACGGAGCAGGGAAGCAGATTCGGTTCCCGATCATTCAAGGTCACGAGAACGTGGGGAAGGTGGCTGCGATTGGCGGGAACGGGCAATACTCCGACTTCGAGGGAGTGCCACTCAAAGTAGGCGACCGCGTCGTGGTTGGTGCGAATGTTGCGTGTGGCGAATGCTATTACTGCCGGCATGATTTTCCTTACTACTTCTGCGCGAACATGGCGGACTACGGAAACAATCTGAGTGCTGCTGATCCGCCCTATCTCTTTGGCGGATGGGCGCAGTACATGTACATCGTTCCGGGAAGTTTTCTCGTGCGAGTCCCCGACGATTTGCCGTCCGAGGTGGCCGTCCTGACGGAAATCATGGCGGTGACGGTCGGACTTGATCGGGCGAAGCAGATGTCGGTGTTTCCGAGCGAGGCCTTCCTTTTCGACGATACAGTCGTGGTGCTCGGAGTCGGGCCGCTGGGGATGTGCTTTCTGATGAAGGCGCGAATGTTAGGGGCGGGGAATATTATTGCCGTGGACCTTTCGGATTACCGTCTGGAATTTGCGAAGCGGCTGGGCGCGGACTACGTGATTAACGCGGCGAATACATCTCTGGCAGAGCGATTGGAGTTTGTACGGGGATTGACGCAAGGGCGCGGAGCGGATCTGGTGATCGAAACCGCCGGTATCCCACAGGCGTTTCGCGAGGGGCTCGAACTGATGAGGCTGGGTGGACTGCTAGTGGAAGCTGGCAACTTCTCAGACTTGGGAGAGATTTCGATTAGTCCGCATCGGCATGTTTGTGGCAAGAGCGCGCGAATTCTTGGAGTCGGTGGCGAAGAACCGGCGGCTTACGGGCCGAGTATGCGACAGATGGCACGATACATGACTACGTATCCGCTGCGGGAGTTTGTCTCGCACCGTTTTCCACTGCGTGACGTGGAGGTGGCCGTGCAGCAATCGGTGGCGGCGGATTCGATGAAGGTCGCGATCATGCCCTGGGATTGATTCTGACGTTATACGTGAGTTGAATTCAGATACAACTTTGGTGAGGGAGAGTGGCATGGGAAAACTGGCAATCACTGGCGGCGAACCGATCCGAAAAAAGCGCTTCGATGCATGGCCGATCTATACCGACAAAGAGCGGCAGGCGCTCGAAGATGTTTTAACCGGGCACAAGTGGGGTGGCCAGCCATTTCCAGGGAAGCATGGGGACGCGTTCGGCAAAGCGTTTGCAGCATTTCACACGGCAAAGTACGGTCAGGCGGTGAATACCGGGACAGTAGCGATTCAGGCGGCACTCAAGGCCATCGACATACGTCCGGGCGATGAAGTCATTGTGCCTGCGTACACATGGGAGGGGACAGTGGGACCGGTGTTGCTGGTGAACGCGGTGCCAGTTTTTGTCGACGTAGATCCCGATACGTATTGCCTCGATGCGAAACTAGTCGAACAGGCGATAACACCGAAGACGAAGGCATTTCTGCCGGTGCACCTGGGCATGCGGTTTGCAGATCTAGACATTCTCGTCCCGCTGGCTGCGAAACACGGCATTAGAATTGTCGAGGACTGCGCGCACGCGCATGGTGGTATGTGGCGGGGAAAGGGCGCGGGCTCGATTGGGGACCTCGGCGCTTTCAGTTTTCAATCTAGCAAGTTGATTACCTCGGGCGAAGGCGGAGCGGTTATCACCAACAACCTGGAATATTTCGAACGCGTCCAGTCCTATATCAACACTGGGCGACGAAGTGTCACCGATCAATATCATCACCGGATGATCGGATTCAACTACCGATTGGGGGAATTTCAGGCAGCGGTGCTGAATCCTCAGTTGGAGCGGCTTCCGGAGCAAGCGAAGGTCCGGCAGGAAAATATGGAGTACTTCGAGTCGCGGCTGCGAGATACGACTGGCATTGGACTGCTCAAACCGGAACCGAGAATCACGCGTCTGGCTCCGTACGGATATGTGCTGAAGTACTACGCCGAGCAGGTAAAGGATATTCCACGGGCTGCTTTCGTGGGGGCGCTGCAGTTGGAAGGGATTCCGTGCGACGGATTGTTCTATGAGCCGGTATATCGGAGTTCGCTATTTCCGCTGGACCCGACGGATTACCCCGCCTTGAGTTGGGGCCGGCCGACACCGCTCGATCTGCGCAATATGTACAAATGTCCGGCGGCGGAGCGTGCCGCCTATCACGAGGCTGTCTGGTTCTCGCACCATCTCTTTTTGGGGGCCAAGGAGAATGTCGATAGCATTGTGGATGCCATCCGCAAAGTTCTCGAGAATGTCGAAGAGTTGCGCGGGCTGGAGCATCGCGCAATCAAAGACCAAGGATTGAGCCGGGCCGACCGAGAGAGCTAGTTCGGGAAGGCGTTGCTTTAAATCGGACGTGACGAAGAGGAAGAGATTGATGGCAAGTGGGAAACCAGTCGGATACGCCGTGGTGGGGTTGGGTAGTATTTCTCAAGTTGCCGTGCTGCCTGCGTTCGCGCACAGCAAGAAGGCGAAGCTCGTCGCGACGGTCAGCGGTGACAAGAAAAAGGCGGAGAAGTTCGCTCAAGATTTCAAGGCCGGCGACGCTTACAGCTACGACGAGTTTTCGCAATGCCTCGAGAATCCTCTGGTCGAAGCTGTGTACATTGCGACGCCGCCGGGTGAGCACGAGAGATATGCTGTTGCGGCGGCAAAAGCAGGCAAGCATGTGCTCAGCGAAAAGCCGCTGGCGGCCACCGTCAAGCAAGCTCGCAACATGGTTGACGCCTGCCGCCGGAGCAAAGTGCTGCTCATGACGGCGTATCGAAAGTATTTCGAGCCGGGCAGCCTGATGCTCAAGAAGATGATCACGTCGGGCGAACTGGGCCGGATCGATATCATCCACACGCTGTTTACAGAACTGCGTACGTTCGGTGATAACTCCCCAGACTGGTTGTTCTCGAAGAAGTTGTGTGGCGGCGGTCCGCTGACGGATCTTGGTGTTTATTGCATCAATACGTCGCGTTGGTTGCTTGACGAAGACCCCATCGCAGCGGCTGGCATTAGTTGGTCGCGAGATCGTCGACGCTATAAAGAGGTGGAAGAGGGTATTGCGTTTCGACTCGACTTCAAGAGTGGCGTCGTTCTGCAAGGGAGTGCGGCTTACAGCGCGGCTTTTTCATCGTTTGTTCACCTACACGGAGAAAAAGGGTGGGCGGAACTAGCTCCCGCATTTGATTTCATGGAGGAACGTCGAATCAGCGGAAAAGTCGGCGGAAAATGGTTCGCCAAGACTTTTCATCTGATTGACGAATTTGCGCTGGAGCTCGACGAATTTGCTGAGTGCATCCGGGAGGGGCGAGAGCCGGAACCGAGCGGGAAACAAGGCTTACGCGACATGATTATTATTGAGGCGATCTATCGCGCGGTGAAGCAGCGCCGGTCGATCGCGATTCAGTATTAAAGCGTCCTGGAATCCGTCGCCACACCGTAAATCTCTACGCTCGAACCTCGTTGCGGGAATCTGAGGAATTTCGATTGGGCCGAAGCTGAAATCCGCAAGACTCGCGCACGTGGAGTTCAGGAGGGAGTTTCACGGTTCCGCCGCGAGCCGGCTCGCCTTTGATCCGCTGCAGCAAAAGTTCGGTGGCTTCAAATCCAATTTGATACTTCGGCAGTTCGACGGTTGTCAGGCGAGGCCGGAAGACGGCGAGCCACGGATAATCGTCGAAGCTGACAAGGCCGAAATCCTCGGGACAACGCATTCCCATTTCTTCTGCGGCTTTCAGCAGGCCAACGGTCATGAGGTAGTTTGCGACATAGATGCCGTCGGGACTTCGGGAGAGGAGAGCGTGGCCTCCGCGATAGCCTGATTCGATACGATAGTCGCCTTGGATGACCAGGTCGGGTTCGTGGGTGAGGCCATTGGCTTCGAGAGCGTCGCGAAAGCCTTTCCAGCGTTCGCGGCCGTTGCTGACGGTCATCGGGCCGCCCAGCAATCCAATTCGGCGGTGTCCTGCGCGGGCCAACTGACTGACGGCCTCATACGCGCCCTTGTAGTCATCGGTTACAACTGCGTCTTTGGTGAGGTCGGGATAGGTGCGCATGAGAAGGACGAAGGGAACCCGGGCGTCGTCGATAAGCTGGCGCAAGGAGGGCCGGAGAGGTTGCGGCGCCTTGGTCAGCAGAATTCCGTCTACGCGTTTGGCAAGAAGGACTTCGAGGCAGGCTTCTTCGCGCTCCAGTCGATCGTCGCTGTCGCAGAGCAGAATGTTGTATCCGTGTTTTTGCGCGGCGTCTTCCGCGCCGCGAACGACCAGTGGGAAAAAGGGGTTGGAAATGTCGGGAACGACAATTCCGATCGTATGGGTGCGGCGCTTCGCCAGACTACGGGCCAGCAGATTGGGGCGGTAGCTAAGTTTCTGGATCGCAGCATCTACGCGCTGTTTGAGAGCTTTGCCGACATGGCTCTTATCGTTGATGACGGCGGACACGGTGAAAACGGAGACGCGAGCTTCTTTGGCGACATCGTAGATACTCGGCGTTTTGTTGGTCTTACGCCTGCGAGTTTTTCGGTCCGGCGGCATATTCCTATTCGATCAAGTGAAAGATCACGGTCCGGTAGAACATACAAAAATCGCTTTGAACAGAGCGCGATTATATTACTCTGTCATCATATCGCGAGCAGGCAAACATCTCTCTCCGGGCAATGTTCAAGCAACGTGCGAGCGTCACGCCAGATCCGGATTGGGCAGCATGATGTCTCGAACCAAACTATCGAGATCATGGCAGGCAGTGATGAACTGACGAAGCGTACGACGCGTCGGGGCAAAGGTGTCGAATCCGTCAAGGGTGATGCCGTCCTCGGAATAAGCGCTGCGGAAGTCCGGAAATTTTCGGAGCAACTCAGCGACGATCTTTGAATCCACGGGATCGTCAATGCGCCGGCGAACCTGCACATCACTGGCGTTGAGGCGAACTTGCCATGCATAAGGCGGAGAAATTACAACGTCGCCGTCAATGAATTCGCTCCAATGCATGTGGTTGCGAAAGGCCGCCGACAACAGGCGCAAGCGGTAGCCTCGCTCGCGAAAAATCTGGTAAGCCTTCTTGAATACCGCGACGCCAGCCCATTCCAAGTAGCCGGGATCGAGCGTGATATTTTCTTTCTCTGCCACGAGCTTGAGCCAGTCATCGAGACGCCCAACCATGATGGTACAGACTGGCCCCATGGTTGAGGTATCTTTGCCTTCCTTTTCTCGTCGTTGCAGTCCGCGCTCGACCGCCTCGGCGACGGCGATGCACTGCGGGAGGGTGAAACTTACCGTGGCATTGATACTGATTCCGCGATAGGTGGCCTCTTCGATTGCAGGAACGCCGGCTCGAGTTACCGGAATCTTCACGATCATATTGGGCGCGAGGCCGTCGAATTCCTGCGCCTGCCGAACGATGGCCTGCGAATCTCGATAGAACCTGGGATCGGTTTGGATCGACAGACGACCGTTGCGTCCTTTTTGCGTATCGAATACCGGCTTGAGCAAGGCGGCTGCCTTTACCGAAATCTCGCGAACCAGTTGCCAGGCGATTTCTTCTTCCGTGGCGGCAGGTCGTTCTGTGACGAGTTCGCGGATGCGATTCTTCCAAATCGCCATTTCTTTTTTCAGCACAGCAAGCACGATCACCGGATTGCAGGTTGCGCCGACCGCTCCGTGTTCGATTGAATAAGCGAGCTCCTCGATCGATGCCGAGTCGTTCCACAGACAAGTGCTGGTCGTTTGCGTCATTTCATGGAAGGGACTCCTGTAGCTGGAGGAAACAGTCGTTTGCGTCATGCATTCCTCCGCTTGCCCGCTAAGCTGTGTTCGGCGGCCGGTTCTACGCTGCATGATTTGGACTGAAGATACGATGTTTCGGCGGCCACCGCGATCTTGAGGGCACGCATTCCGTCTTCTCCGGTGACTCGCGGAGCGCGGTCATTGAGCATGCTGTGCACGAAGTCCTGGACTTCGGCAACGTAGGCGCCGGCGAATGTCGTCAGAAAATCATCCGCGAACTTGTGTGTGCCGCCTTCGCTGCTCAGGAATGTCGCGGAATGTTGCAGGGCACTGCCGATTAGGATCGATCCTTTTGACCCGATAACCTCGGTTCGCACGTCGTAGCCGTACAATGCCTGGACGTAGGATTCGACGTTGCCAATTGCGCCGCGGGCATACTTCAGGTTCACGACTCCTGCCACCACGTCGTCGAAGTCGGCTACCTCCGGACGAATTGCTACCGTCGTATACGACTGCACTTCGGTTACTTCGTCGCGCATAAGCCAGCGCGCCAAGTCGAAATCGTGGATCGAGCTGTTGTAAAAGAGCATTCCGTTCAAGCGGGAGGCATACGACGACATCGGCGGAACGTCTTTGTCGCGTCCGATCGATTTGAAGATCACCGGTTCGCCGATTTCGCCTGCTTCGATGCGCTTCATGGCCGCAAGATAGCTGGGATCGTATCGGCGCATGAATCCAATCTGCAGATGGACGCCTGCCTTGTCGACGGCATCGAGAGCAGACTGGGCGTCCGCCAGGTTGAGGGCGAGCGGTTTTTCACAGAGGATATTCTTGCCGGCGGCTGCGGCGGCTCGAATCGATTGTGCGTGGAACTTATCGGGAGTCGCAATGACTACACTGTTGATCTCTTTCGACTCGAGCATCTCGTCGAAACTTCCGAAACCATGCTCGATCTCAAGTTCGGCGGCGACTTTGCGCGCTTGGTCAGCGGCGACGTCCGCGACTGCGATCAGACGAGCCTCGGGCACCAGACGGCGGATGTTCTCTGCGTGCCTCTTACCCATCATTCCAACACCAAGTACGCCTACTCCCAATTTGGCCATGCCGGTTATCTCTCCCCCTGAAATTCTTAGCGCTTTGACAGAATGCTCAAGCCGTTGCTCCGAGCTTTTACTACCGGTGGCGACTGGCTTCTTGTCATCAGTGCCTCGCGATGACTGGTCGCTGCCGTCCTGCTGAGCCAAACTCAATGTTCCGACGGCCAGAAGTATCTTTCTTTCTTCTTGCCGTCCAGATATTTGATACGGGCTTGTTTCACGAGATCGGACTCGGACACTTCCGCGATGGGAACGTCCCACCACGATTCATAACCGCCTACGCTGTCGAAGTAATCGGTTTCGACCACGACCACCGCGGTGCGCGGCTGTTTCTGTACGTCCGTTAGGGCCGCGGAGAACTGCTCGCGGGTTTGGGCCCGTACGGCATACGCACCCAGGCTCGTGGCGTTGGCTACGAAATCGACCGGAGGCGCGGCGTTTGGATGCTGCTGATCTCGATATTGGTATTTCGTCCCGAATCCTTCGCTGCCGCAGGCGCGGCTGAGGCCGCCGATACTGGAAAAACCCTGGTTGTCAAAAATGACGATGTTCAGTTTTATATTCTCCTGCAGAGACGTAACGATCTCCTGGGCCATCATGAGATAGGAGCCGTCGCCCACCAGAACATAGACGTCGCGAGTCGGATCGGCCATCTTGACTCCAAGGCCGCCGGCGATTTCGTAGCCCATGCAGGAGTAACCGTACTCCATGTGGTAATTCTTGGGATCGCGGGTGCGCCAAAGTTTGTGCAGATCGCCGGGAAGGCTGCCCGCGGCATTGACGATGACATCGCGGCTGCCCAAGGCAGTGTTCAAGAGGCCGATTACTTCTCCTTGGCTGAGCGGCGGGCCATGGCGGCGGGCGTAGATTCTATCGACTTCGTGCTCCCACTCGGCGCGGAGGCTGCTGATCTCGCTTGTGTAATCTTGCGACACGCGATACGACGACAGAGCGCTGCTCAGTTCCTCGAGAGTGACGCGAGCGTCGGCCGTGATCGGGAGCGCAGCTTGCTTATAGGCATCGAATTCGGCGACGTTAATATTGATCATCCGCTCGTCCGGATTTTGAAATGCGGTCTTGGAAGCTGTGGTGAAATCGCTGTGCCGCGTGCCAATCGCGATGACCAGGTCGGCATGGGCTGCCAAACGATTTGCGGCCAGAGTTCCGGTCACTCCGATGGCACCAGCCGATTGCGGGTGATCGAAGTTAAGGCATCCTTTCCCGGCATGCGTTTCGCCCACGGGAATTCCGGTGCGGGCCGCAAATTGGGAGAGAGCTTCGGTGGCCTCGGAGTAGATGACGCCGCCGCCCGCAATGATGAGCGGTCGTTGAGAGGTCCGAATCCAATCCGCGGCTTTTGCAAGGAGGGTGATATCGGCTCTAGTGCGGGGGATGATCCAGGTGCGCTCCTCGAAGAACTCTTCGGGAAAGTCGTAGGCTTCGGCTTGCACATCTTGGGGCAACGCCAGGGTGACAGCGCCGGTCTCTGCGGGCGAGGTCAGCACACGCATCGCCTCGGGCAGAGCTGTCAGAATCTGTTCGGGACGTTGGATACGATCCCAGTAGCGCGAAACTGGACGGAAGCAATCGTTGACTGACACGTCTTGCGTCGCAGGTGATTCGAGTTGTTGAAGGACGGGGGCGACGTTGCGGCGGGCAAAAATGTCTCCTGGAAGCAGCAGGACGGGGATGCGATTGATGGTCGCGGCGGCGGCGCCGGTCAGCATGTTGGTTGCCCCCGGACCGATCGACGAGGTGCAAACGAGTGTTCGAAGGCGATTGCTCATTTTCGCGAAGGCAGCGGCGGTGTGCACCATCGCCTGCTCATTGCGGCAGAGATGATAAGGGAAATCTGGATTCTGTTGCAGTGCTTGCCCAATGCCGGCGACGTTTCCGTGGCCGAAAATACCGAAGCAGCCGGCGAAGAAAGCGTGCCGCTCGCCGTCACGCGAGACGAACTGGTTTTTGAGAAATTGAATGATGGCTTGCGCAGTCGTTAACTTTCGCGTCATGTGTCTGTCCCAACTAGCGGGTCCGATGCCAGAGCAGGATACTGCAACTCGGGGTACCGCACCAGTATATTATGTGTGAATGAACAAACCGCTTAGGACAAGACGAATTGTGTCCGGCGTCCAAACGGTCAGTTCCGCGATATATATGGTAGATACTGATCTTTATCGATCCTACGTCGAGCGCGACCGTACGGCCTGGACCTCCGGCAATCCAAACATGGTCCGTCCGAATATAAGGGGTTATTCGCGATATGCGTGAGATTCGTGAACCGCTTTCAAACCGTTGAAGTGCGATTCCTGCAACAGTGTCCGATGCGGTTGGGCTTTACCTTCGCGTCCGCAAAGCGACTGGCCGGCTCATGTATAGTCGTACCTTGCGATGACCAGGAAATCCAAGAGAGCAACTGGAGCTGGAGGGTCGAAGGCGCCCAGTATTTACGATGTGGCTCGTGAGGCCAAGGTCTCGGTATTCACGGTTTCGGCGGTCATCAACCAGACTGGACGCGTCAGCGCCACGCTGAGCCGGCGAGTCGAGGCGGCGGTTCGTAAACTAAACTATCGCCCAAATCTCCTGGCGCGGAGTCTGGCCAAGCAGCAGACCCACACCTTGGGAATGGTTGTGACCGACATTGCGAACCCTTTTTTCCCCGCGATTGTGAGAGCCGCGGAAGATGCCGCGCAGAAGGCTGGTTACAGCATGTTGCTCTGTAACAGCGATGACAAGACCGACAAAGAGGCAGTGTATCTCGATCTCCTTATTTCCAAGCGCGTCGACGGAATTATTCTGAGTAAGACCCCGTCAGCGTTTAGCGCTTCGCAGCGCAAGATGATTGAAGAGGCGAACGTTCCGATCGTGTTGCTGATGCGAACTTGTCCGGAGCTCAAAACCGACATTGTGCAGACGAATGACAAACAAGGCGCGATGGACGCGGTGGAACATTTTGCGAGGATCGGTCATAAAAAAATTGCCCTGGTCGGTGGTCCAATGACTGTGAGCAACGCACGCGCGCGCCGCCAGGGTTTTATCAAAGCGCTGGAGTCGCGGGGACTGGCCTATGATCCCGATTTGAGCTTTGAAGGGGACTATCGAATCGAATCCGGCCATCGGGCTGGCCATGCGTTGCTCCCGAAGCGCCCGGATGCCATTCTCGTGACGAACTATTTAATGACAATTGGTTTGATGAGCGCCGCCGAAGAGATCGGACTGCGCTGTCCTGAGGATTTCGCCCTGATCAGCTTCGACGACTATCCATGGTCCGGCTGTTTTCGCCCACGCCTGACGACGATCGAATTGCCGAAGTTTGAATTGGGGAGCACGGCGGTGCAGCTTCTTCTCGAGCGCATTAAGGAGAAACGCACCAAGCCAGTGACGGTGAATCTTCTGCCGCAACTCCGAGTGAGGGAATCGTGCGGGTTCATGCTGCAGTCGAGAAAAGAAAAGGAAGCGGAAGCGCTCGCCAGTCGTTAGCGCTCTTCATGTTACTGCGGGAACTCTCGGAGCGGTACCAGTCGTCCCGCGGTTGCGTCTCAACTCAGATTCATTTTTCGATCAACTGCCGGATTCACTGAAGTCGATCACGACGGGCTGACCCAAAGCCTTGGTCTTCAAGACTACGTAGACCAGGCCGACTACCAGCCAAATCAAGCCGGCAACGAGTGTGGATTGCTGCAGGCCGAGGAAAATAATCAGGCAAAAAACGAATCCAAGGCTAGGCACAATGATGTCGAGCACGATGCGCCGTTTCCCGGCGATCGCGGGAGAAAAGCCGAAATGCTTCACGGCGGCGAGGTTCACGGCCATGAAGGCCATCAGCGCTCCGAAGTTGAGAATCTCAATCGAACGCTCCCATCCGATGGTTAACGTTCCAAGATAAGCGAGAGTTCCGGCGATGAGAACGTTATAAGAAGGATTGCCACGCTCCGCGTTCAGATGGCCGAATATCTTGCGCGGTAAGACATTGTCGCGACCCATGCTGTAGAGCAAGCGCACGGCACCGAGTAGCCCGGCGAGACCGCATGCGAGACTGGAAATGAGCAGGACAGCGGCGAATCCGATGAACAATTTATAACCGCCGACGACATTGGCGACATCCATGAAGGCCGTTTCCGGATTGACGAGCGTGCGATAGTCGGGCCAGACCCGAACCGCCAAGTACACCTGGAAGGCGGCAAAGAGACCCGTAAAAACGCAGACGAGGACTGAAGCGAGCAAGACATTTCGCTGGGGATTCTCAACCTCTTCGGCGAGAATGCTGACGCCGTCGAATCCAATATAAACAGTGGCCGCGAGAGCTGTGCCTGCCGCGATCGCGCGTACGCTGAAAGTTCTTGGGTCGTAAACCGGTTGCGTTGAAATTAGACCGACGACGTGATGATGGCCGACGATGTACCAAATTGCTTCGCCGATGAAGACGATCATGACGATCGACATCATGGCGAGCAAGATTTCGTTCGCTCGAGCGGTGGTCCGAATTCCAAACCAGCACAGCAGAGTCATGAAGCCGACGGCCACCGCTGAGAGCAAAGCGAACGGTACATGCGGAAGCAATCTCTGGATGGTGAGGGCGGCGTAGAGGCTATTCTGCAATGGCTGAAACAGGTATTCCAGAAACATTGCCCAACCGATAACGAATCCGAACACTGGATTAAAAGCGCGGCTGGCATAGGTGTAGACCGAACCGGCGGAGGGATACACTGTGGCCATTCGTCCAAAACTGACCGCAGTCGCGGTCATGGCGACCATCGCTGCCAGGAGGGTGATGACTGCATGTCCGTGGGAAAGAACCTGGGCCTCTCCAAACATGGGGACGACTGCAATGGGAGAAGTTAAGATAACGCCGTAGTAAACGAGATCCCATACACTGAGAACTCGTTTGAGTTTCGGGGGCTTCGATACTGGCCCAGACGGTATCGCTTCCACTTTAGGTCTCCCACCTATTTTGAATAGGATGCTAACCGGCGTATCTCTCGAGTTCTGCGGTCTAGTAGTCCGGCCGCAATGGCACGAGATTAGAACTCATAATGCTCGTCGAGGAGCGCTTGCAGCGATCAAACGAGCGGGAGGCGCGGATCGGTTTCCTTCCACGTGGATCGTAACCAAACGTGTTGCGGATCTTCCGTTACCGCCATGACTCGAGATGATCCGGCTAAAAAATTCAGGTAGTAGATATCGTATCCCGGTCCCGCAACGACTGGATGGTAGCCACTTCGAACCAGAACCGCATCTCCATCTTGAGTTTTCACGGTTTGCTCGAATGAATTCGCGCCGGAGTAAAGATGTTGAAAGGCGAACGCGGTCGGTTTCGTCATGCGGTAGTAATAGATCTCGTCTAAGTCGACTTCCGCTGGTGGATTGTGCACGTCATGTTTGTGGGGCGGGTAACTGGACCAATTTCCGCCTGGTGTGTAAACCTCGACGACCATTAATTTGTCGGCGGGGAATGCGGGAGTCATAATGTCTACGATCTGCCGAGAGGCGTTACCGCCCCCTCGCAGGCTACTCACCACATCGTTCGGAGTAATCAGTTTGGGCTGCAAAAGTGCCGTCGAGGGCACTCGGCATTCGGCAATTTCGCAAAGCGTTTCGGCGGTGAAGACAACTTGATTGCCCGTTGGCAAATACAAGGTGTGTGGATAGCCGTCGAAGACGTGCCTTCGTTGTCCCATGGCGACGGCGCCGCCACCCCAGTCGGCCTGACACGTTCCCCCGAGTAGGACAAAGACAGCTTCTTCGCCAGCCGTTGCCGCGCGGTAAGTATCCCCTGGAGCCAGTCGACGGACGAAAAAGCTCATCCACTGCCAGTTCGCGCGTTCTCGAGGCAGGCGAATGAGCTCACCCGACTGTTCTGAGGGCAGTTTTTCAGAGTGAATGAGGGAACCGTTTTCGCTCATGAGTTCTCCAACACTACTGTTTCGCCGGCAAGCGAACCACTGGTACACAGTTCGGGTCACTGCTGCTAACCGCTTTGACAATATGTCAAATGCGGCTTCTGTTGTCAATCTCGACTGTGATCTCGACTCTCTGTCGGGGGAAGTTCTAGAAGCGGTTTGCGCTCGTGCCCTCCATTAACGAGCAATCGGATTAATGGAGGGATGTAGAATAATCGCGCGTGGCATCGGTTCAGGCTTTGAGGTTCTGCTTTCCTGCTAGACAAGGAGTGGTACGGGAGGAGGTGCAGAAGGGTTTTCAGCAGCACCGTCTTCCCCGCACCGTTGGGGCCGATGATAGCCAGCATCTCCCCCGCATGGAGCTCAAAACTCAGACCCGATAGAATGCTCCGCCCATCCAAGTTTACTGTTAACCCTTGTACCGAAAGAATTGTCTTCGCCAGCCCCTGCATCTCAGTCACTCACCATTTCGCCAATCATTGGACTTATGCTGTGATCGTGATCGCAGCCAGATACCGTTCGCAGCATGAGCGCGGTGAAGGCCACGACACGCCTTACGAATGCGTGCGTCAATCACAGTACTCCTAGTTGCAACCGCCAAGATTCCCTCTCAGAATTACCTTGGTGGCGGGAGGCTACGTCTCAGCTTTGAGTGAAGATTGAAAATCCCCTGAAGCGTGCTACAAAGGCAAATCCTTGATTCAGTTGTTCATTCAGCTCGTACTTTCAGCGTTCTACAAGAATTCTCGCCGCAGTTTGGTGAACGCCATCGACGAAATAGGCTGGAATGTGTGCCTACGTCCTTCGCGGGCAACCCGAAGATGCGTCCCTCACAGGGCGGGGCAAGGCAGCCCAGACTTTCATTTTAGGCAGCAGCCCGCCGAATTGGGCCCGCTTGTGCGACCTCGGCGCATGTAGCCGCGCATTGACGGCACGCTTGAGCACACTTCCTCATCGTTTCACCTTCGGATTTCCCGCACTCTGCCGCACAGGCTGAGCATAGCTCGGAACAGATACTGCACACCCGGTGAGCGTATCCAGAGCTGCCCGTAAGCAGG
>Ga0302319_10003454_pt1 | contig 33085 bp, 36 predicted proteins | sample Bog_T0_2_FD_203319 | JGI IMG/M metagenome (GOLD analysis project Ga0302319, IMG submission 203319) | Peat permafrost microbial communities from Stordalen Mire near Abisko, Sweden - Bog_T0_2 | ecosystem: Environmental > Terrestrial > Soil > Wetlands > Peat | place: Sweden: Abisko, Stordalen Mire... | reverse complement strand
AAAGGCATCGACGTTATTGGGATTACTCGCGTCGTTCGCCAAGACGATGGTGCCGTCGCGGTTGGCATCAACGGAAAGTTCCGCCGAAATTAGCATCGCGCCATGGACACCGGCGGGAATGGGATCGGTGGGGCCGGTTTGGGTGTAGGTGGCAGTGCCGATGATACTGGACAAATTGTTGATTCCACTGACGGTGGTCATGGACCAGTTATTGGTGTTGGAGAGGAGCGAGGTGAGGGTTTTGCCGACGTAGTTGCCCGTCAAGGGTTTGATCGCGGGTGAGCCGGAGGGGGTGGTCTGATCCCAAAGCATCGGAATGTTATTGGTGTCACCGCCGATGATCTGCGGCGCGGGCGCGCCATTGGTGTTAAGGTGGTTGTTGAGGTAGGAGGCACGGCCTGGCCCTAGGTTTATCACGCTTAGCGCAGCTCCTGTTAGCGGTCTGACCATCACCGCTGTATAAATGGAATTCGTCAAGACGGAACCCACCGCAATGTTGGTGTCATTGATGGCGGAAAGATCGATATTGGTATAGGCCGAAGCGGTGTAGATTGTGCCATTGATAACCGGGTAATTCGCCCAAGTATAATTGTTCCTCACTTGCGCTTGCCCACACCAGTTAGTCGCGCCACCTGCACTAAAGAAATTGCAGTTCGTATTGCAAGGTAGATTAGTCCCGTAGTCAGACGGCGGATAGGGCGCTGGCGGATAAAGAACCTGGGCCACATTGCCGGATGACCCCATTGAATTGGTGTTGTAGTTCTCGGCCATGTTTTGCCATTGCTGCACCTCGTAACTGGCTGCGCCAACCATGTAGCCCTGGTCGGAAATTGACGATACCCGACTATCGAGCGGATCAAATTGTCCATTGACTGAGGATTCATGCTCCCCGAGGGCGACCGGCGCTGTTGAAGAATTTGCCCAATAGGCAACGAGAAAGGTGTACCAAGAATTAGTATAGCTGAGGCCCAGGGGGAATGTTTGGAAATGCCAAGAGACATTCCCCGCGATATTTCCCGCATCATCGATCCCAACAACGTAATAATCATTGGCGGAGATTCCATACGCTGCATACGTAGAGTTTATAGGCAGCGGCTGGCTCGAATTCGACGACCAACTCCAGATCGCTACTCCGCTGCCGCCCGTAGCCCCGTTGGTCATCGGACCAATATTTCCCACCACCATGTTGCTGTTATTAATCCCCGCCGGAGCAAAATTCGTCCCGAAATCGATCAACGCATAGCGCGGCACCGGGGCACCCCCGGCGTAGACCGGGTTCTGCGCGGCCTGGGCCGGGCCAATGTTTCCGGCCCGCAACACCAAGGGTACCAGTAACACCAGCGCGCTCGTGGCCGTGAGGCAGAGGGTCGATACCGTGCTGGCCGATTCCGTGCCCTCACGCGCGGCGCGGTAGCGCTCCAGCGAACTGCGAAAACGTTGGGCCGCAGAACGCATCTCAGTTGTTCCCCGCCGTGACCCCGAAATAATAGCCCTGCCCCACCGTCAGACCGGTGACCGCGTAGCTGGTCGCCGTGGGCGGCAGTGAGGCGATGGGACTCCAACTCACCCCATCCAGGCTTTCCTCGACGAGGATGTACCTCGCATCGGTCGCGTTATTCTGCCAGGTCAGGTCGATCTCGGTATCGACCGGCCCCTGGGTGGCGTTGACATTGGAGGGCGAGATCAGCCCCGAATCGGGCGGCGTGCTTTGCCCCATGGAAACGGTGGAACCGTTCTGCGCGACGATCTGGAAGGCCGGGTTTTGCCCCGCGCTCAGGCCGCTCACCGTGTAGGTATGGGGATGCGCATTGTTAAACGAGGCGAGCACGCTCCAGGTGCCGTCGGGGTTTTGCTGCTCGACGCTGTAGGAGGTCGCCTGGTTGTTGCCGGGCAGCGACCAGGTCAGGTTGATCGTTCCGCTCGTATTGGCACTGGCGGTCAGGTTCACAGGATTGGCCAGCGTCAGGTCAAAGTCGAAGACCTCCTTCAACTGCCCCAGGTTCGCCGCGACATGGTCGGTGGCTGAATTGGCCGTGATCCAGGTGGGGGCCAGCATCGGGTAACCCGAAGCACCAAGCTGGCCATAGACCAGGCTGGCGATGTATTTAAGCTGGCCCACGTTCATCACGGCGTAATCGGAGGGCTTGGGGTTGTCGATGCTGTAGCCGTTGACCGAATAATCGAACGCCCAGTTGCCCGCCATGGTGTTGAGGTTGGTGCCCGCGCCGTAGGCCAGGGTGCTGTTGAGATAATCGACGGCCCGCTCCGTGAAATGCTTTAACTGGCCCTGATTGACCACGGCGTAGTCGTTCTGCATGAAGTTCGTCGTGACCACGCCGTCGTTGGTGACGACCTGTTCCGGCATGACCGCGCTTTGCGTACCTGTCCCCGGCGAACTCCACCATGACGGATCAGCATAAGCCGTCAGCGCACACAACCCCGAGCAGACCACGATCAGCCCCAGCGTTTGCGTGATCGTCGCCGAAGCCAGTTCCTGTTGCTCCTTGCGGGAGAGTTTCATGGTGTGTCCCTAAAAGCCCAATCCGTTTTGAAAATGATGCTATTCGCCGTACATCGGGATGTCGCCGCCAGCGGCGGCTGTGATTACACCTTGCGCGGTCACATTGCCATCCTTGTACACGACGAAGGCATCAGAAGGATTGATCTCACCAAAGGTGGGGCTCGTGCCGTTACCAATTTCAAACAGCGGATCGGCGTGATTCGGGGTATTTTTCCAACTCGTGGAGCTTGATTGGCTGCCATCTTCAGCAGAACCAACATTATAGGCTCCGATGACAAAATCAGCGAATGACGTCGCTTGAGTGTAGTAGCCAGAGGAAGTCGAATAATCGCCGTTAGCCGTGCCGCTGCCCATAGCTGTGGAATTTCTTCCAGAGGCCGAACTCTCCTCAAAAGCCATTGAATAATTGCCAGATGCCGAACTCTCCCCAAAAGCCACTGAATAATAGCCAGAAGCCGAAGAGCCCAACCCATTCGTAAATGAACCCATTCCTATAGCACTGCTACGATTCCCCATGGCCACTGAACAATACCCATAAGCCGAACAAGAATATCCCATCACGGTTGAATAGTTGCCGACTGCTTGACCCGATCCCATCGCAACGGAATAATTTCCACTCGCCGTGCCGCCCAATGCCACCGAACCAGGCCCACTGGCCGAACCACCAAGTGCCACCGAACCAAGCCCAGCTGCCTGACCAGTTCCTAATGCCACCGAAGCATATCCAGAAGCTGACGTATTGAGGCCCATCGCCACAGAATATTGACCGATGTTAGGGTTGGCGGTGGTATCGTCCCATTGCGTGCCGTTTACACTGCCCGCCCGAAAGGCCGCTTTGCCGGGATACCAAAACATCCGGGTGCCCGCGCCGCTCAAGCTTAAAGTTCCCCCGGAGCCAGTATCCATGAGCAGCCCGTTTGCATTCACTTCAAAACTGGCCGTGCTATTGCTGTAAGGGCCGAGAAGAATTTGCGCCTTTATAGACGACATGTGCAGCGCCAGCCAAAAGGTCAGGGCCAGGGCCATTTTTCTCAAGGTTCCGGTATGCATGATTTTCTCCTCCTAATTTTGGGTGGGTGTTCCTGCTTGGGATAAACTTTGCGCCTGCTGCTGAAGCTGCTGGATTTGACCCGCATTCTGTTGCCGCCATTGCTGCAGGGCGGCCTGCCTCGCCGATGGCGTGGCATTGGCATACTCATTTTGCAATGCAACCCGTCCCTGCATCAGTTGGTATTGGGTCGTGAGAAAGGCCTGCAATTGAGGTGAGGCGTTCGGGGGTATGCGCAAGGGTGGGAGAGGCTGCATCGGCCTCTGGGCGGAGGCATTGGCCAACGTCTGCGCCCGTTGTGCCTGCAACTGAAAATCCGCCGCGTGCTGTTGCCGGAACAGCCGCATTTGCTGCTGCTCCATCTGGCTGATTTGCGCCGAAGTCAGGCTCCGTCCCGACGCCGCAGCCTGCTGCACGATCTGGTTATGAATCTGCGCGCGGGCATTGGCCAAACTGGCCTGCGTCGTCAGAAAATCTCTCAGCGTGGGCGAGGCATTCGCTGGAATGACGGGCTGCCGATTGGTGGGCATCGTCCGCAAGGCCGAGGCCGCCGATATCGCTTGCACCCGCTGCTGCTGCGCCGCAATCCGGGCGGCATTTTGTTGTCGCCACGCGGCCAGTTTTCCCGGCGTCGCACCCTGGGCAATCAGAGCCTGCCTTTCCTGAAACAAAGCCTGCTGTTCCTGCTGAAAAGCCGCAATAGTTGATTGATTTTGCGAAAGCTGCTGCGCAGGCAATGACGACGCGATCTGCTCTGCGGGCTGCGAGGTGGTTGCGATTTGCGCAATCGAAGCGACGGTGGTCGCGAGGTAAAAAAGCATCCCTTTCCAGCGGAAGAAGAGTGAGATGCTCATCAGAACTTTCCCTGAAACGCACCTTGTCAGATGTTTACATGGGGTCAAGAAATTTCAGTCAATTTGTGAAATATTTCTGCGTTAATCGCTAATTTTACGACTTAGCTTTTTCCATGCCGGAATAATCGGAAGAGCGGTTTTGAGCCTCGCTGGCATTTCAATCGTGGAAAATTAGACCGCGCTAACTTGGTATCCAAAGAGAGTGAAATACCAGGCAAAATTACTCTGTACGAACCGCACCACGTCGGGACCGAGTACGGAGAGATAATCGTTCTGTAGTGGCTCCACCTTGGGACGGATCGCGTGCAGACCAGGGATGCCGTAAGCATGATCGTCCTCTTGGGTGACTTGGGCCACGTCGTGGAAATGATGCTGGTACTCCGGCACGCTGAGATAGGCGTAAACCTTCTGCATCGTTTGCTTAGGGTGAGCCGTCAGGTCTTCGTAGCGGATAAACAAAATCTTCTTGTGCCAGCCCCTTTGATGGATTTCGGCCAGGCGATCCAAGGCCAGACCGACCGGAGGGGTTTGCAGGTTTAGCACGGCCCGTTTGAAGGTGGTGGTGCCGCTGAGATTACTATGGTTTTCGATGGGACGATTTTTATCCGGATTTTGCCGGAACTTCTTTTCCATCGAGGCGAGGATTTGCCTCAGGTCGCGCACCAGGCAAATGATCTTTGGTTCTTCGCCAAAGATTAGGTTTAGGAGATCGAAGTGAACGCCCCACCCGCGTGATTTATCGACGACGTAGGGCTTGTCGGTCAGCGCCTGGAAATAGGCTTCCATCCCCGCCCGGCTGAAGGCGAGAAAAGCCTTTTTCATCAACGCCTCGTTCTGGGCCTTGAATTCCGGGGTGTTGGTGTAGTTGAGCCGCGCGCCGAAGATCAGTTCCAATAATCCCGATGTGGGGGTGACATAGAAATCAGGATTTTGCGCCAGGATATTTTGCAGCAGGGTCGATCCCGACCTCGGCATCGAACTTTGATAGAAAATTTTCGGAACCAAGGCGGTCAGCATGATGGAAACCACATTGGACATAAAATTTCCGCTGGCACAAGCTCGAACCTCGCAGGCCGGAAAAGCAAACTAAAGAAGCCGGATAAAGCAGACAGATTTTTCGGAAGCCATCCGCGCTGCTGCCTCGGTGATGTTTTCCGCTCAGTTCTACCCCTCATTTTATGACCAAAGGGGGGGGAATCAGCTTTTCGTTCGCCCGGGTGGAGATCGCTGGCCGCGAAGCTGGATATAGTCGCCAAACTGGCGAACGAAGTCACGCTGCAAACGCGAGGCATACTCGCGGGACACGTCATGTTCTCGCGCGCACCATGCGGCGGAAGGATGTTTACAGGGCAGCAGTTGCGGACAAAGGCAAAGGGAAACCAAATCGGATCGAAGCCCTCGCTGGCGGGCATCGCCCCGGTTGATCCACTCGTAAAAGCGGATGACTTCCAACTTCGTCAAGGCCGAGGCGAGCGCGTCGTCACTTTGGGCGCGGTCAAGATTGGCGGTGGGATCGTCAAAATAAGATCCCATGGGAGGACGAATGCGCTGGCTCATGCGGAAGGCCCTTTACGGGCGATTTGCCGCAGACGGTGCGAAGAGAGACGACGACTATTGGCAAGATAGTCCCTGATTTCGCTGGGAACGAAGCGGACGGCCCCGCCCAGTTTGACAAAGGGCAGGCCCTTCTTGCGAAGTTCGGAAACGGTCTTGACGCTGACATGAAGAAACTTCCCCACCCTTTTCGTCGTCCAAAGGTCCTCGAAGTCTTGCGGGCGAACCACGTCTGGGTCACTTTGGGAATGCATCTCGCCGGGATTGCTATTAAGAGGGTCTCTACTCATTTTCATCCTTTTTTCTTTCGTCATTGACCTCCTGCCAGAACTTGAAAATTGTCGCGCACGCCTTGTTGAGCCACGGCTCGTCGTCACGCAGACGCCGCAGCCGAACGGTCGCGTAATACTTGGTCGTGCAACGGTTGGGATTGCCGAGCGGCTTGAGCAACCGCGCCTTAGTTAGGTGCGGAATCTCCCTGGGGTTGAAGCCCAGGTACCATGCGGTTTCCTGAGCATTGAGGCGCGCAGGAATATTACGCAAATTGAGGAATTGCTGCCGTTCGGGATTCATGATTTTCCATTGATTTTGATCTCAAGCCCCACTTGAGGAACGCCCGTGTTATAGTTAGATGAATGTATTAGTGAAAAAGGCATTGAACATATCCGAACAAGAAATGATGTGTCTACAATTATCATCTAGTTTCCATAAGTTGTTCTGTTACAATCTCGTGACAGCCGCTGTGCATATTAGGACGTGAATGGCACCAAAGTGAGGCCATCTCGGGCTGGGCGGACTCGAAGGATGCCTTTTACGGCCCCGGAGCGGCTGGCCAGGGCCACCGGGTAGCGAATATGTCGTTCCATCGCTTTTTGGAGTGGGCGGGCCCCCAAATACTTGTCGAACCCGACTTGGAGCAGAAAAGTAAGCACGTCGTCGTGAAAGGTGATGAGATGGCCTCTTTCGGCCAAATGAGCCTGTTCGCGTTCAAGGTGCATTTTCGCGATCTCGACTTGGACCTCGTAGGTGAGCTTGCGAAAGACCAGCGTCGAATCGATCCGACCTAAAAATTCGGGCCGGAAAGTCGCGGACACTTGGGCCAGGACGTGCTTTTCGATCTGCGTGAAATTGAGATGCCTTGCCCGCAAAATATCTGCCGCGCCCAAATTGGACGTGAAAATGATGTAGAACCCGGAAAGATCGAACGTCCGGTCTACCCCACAGGTCACTCGCCCGGCATCGAGAATGGCGAGGAAAACATCGACGACATGGGGGTGGGCCTTTTCGATTTCATCGGCGAGAAGGATACCCTTTTGATGTTGAACCAAAATATGCCCGAGTCGCCCCAGCCTGCCGGTGTGGTCGCCGATGAACTTCGTCAGCGCGTCATCGGAGTTGAATTCCGCCATATCGAGACGGATGGGATCACTCCCGTCGTAGAGAGCGTGCGACAGGATATGGGCCAGTTGCGTTTTACCTACGCCGGTCGGGCCGAGGAAAATAAATGAGCCTTTGGGCCGGTGGGGAGAGGCAAGATTCGACTCACCGATGGTCACCCGCTCCAGGACGGCGGGCAAAACATGCTCCTGGCCGCGAATCGATTCGCGGAGATTTCGTTCCAAGTGGGCAAGGCGGTCTGAATTTGATAACGACATAATCAGGTGGTGATGAGCGGAGATGGTGGCAATGAAGTGCCGTTGCCCGACGCCTTGAGCTTTAGGATTATGGCGGGATCGTAGGGCTGGCCGTCTGCGGTAATCGCCGCATAGGGCGCGGGACCGGTCATCTGGCTCGTGAATCGGGTGAAGGGCAGCACCGTGCGCTCGTAACCTTTCTCGCAATGGCGGATCACGCATTCGGAACCATGGCGACGCTTTTTGAGGTTGCGGAGAACGTGGGGTTTGAGAAACGGCTCTTCTTTTTCCTGATACGACCGCGAAGTCGAAAAGCCGTTGGATTGGCGCGATACCGTCCGGGAGGTTTTTTCGATGGTTTTTTCCCCGATGCGTTTTGAGAGGATTTCGGCGTCTTCCTGATTGGTCTGGCAGAAGGCAATCTCGTTGCCGAGGTTATCGACCAGCGTGTTCTTGATGTCGCGGCCCAAGGGGGGAACGAACGAGCGCTCCGTCTGCGTGGAGAAGATGGCGCACCCTTTGGCCTCGCGGACCTGATCGACCTGGTTGTGGTCGGCCATGCCGAGTTCGGATTTAGTAACCACGCGCTGCCCCTCGTCGGCCCAAAGAACATTCAAATTGCGCTGTGCCAATTCTTCTTCGCTCAGATTGAACCGGTTTTTGATATGGGCATACCAGGCGATTTTCATCAGTGTGTTCAGAAATCCCCGTTCGGCATCGAACCGTTGCGGAATCGAACAGCAAAAGATTTTGCCCTGGTCGGTCAGGCTGAAATCGACCGTGCTGTGGGGCTGGCCGAACACGGCGGCGATGTCGGGATGCTGGTAAAAAAAGAGGATATTGAGGATGGTCGAGCGAACGCCGGAAAGTTCCTCCTCGGCCAAGGCAAGGAATTTTTCGGTAAAATGATTGAAGTAGACCGCGGCTTCCGGTGTGTTGAGGACGCGAAGCCGTCCCATTTGGAGATTCATGCGGGGGGGTGAGGTCAAGAATTCAAACACCTCAGGCAGCGTCGGAATTTCCCCGATCAAGCGGAGAGAGTCGATGACCATCCCGATATGGAGTTTGGCCTGTTGGGCGAAATGGTCGGAGGAGCCGCCACTGCCGACCGCGCCGCGTGCCTGGGCGACATCGGTGAGGAGCTGGGCGTAGCTCGAACCGGGGATGAGCGGGTTTTCGAGCCAGTTGAAGACATAGGGCGGACGCCAGTCGGAAGGAGCCAAATCGGGCCGTACCTGAAGGAGAACAACATCTTTTGCTCTCCCAAAGTGGGACGCCATTTTGAGCAGCATCCGGTAAAAGAGTCCCTTTTGGTCGATGCAAAGGCCGCCCCAGCGCGGCGCATTTTGAAACAACTGCGCCATGATATTGGCAATGCCTGCGGCGGTCTTGCCCGATCCGGTTCGCCCGGTGATGAGCCAGTTACGGCAAAAGTCCTCTAGATTCCAGGTCAACGAACCGAGTCGTACGATAATATTGGAATCGGTAGCCGCCTGATCGGAATGGGATAACAGCAAGGTTGAGAGGACGGCGGCGGTCCCGGCAGCGGCGGCCTGCTCGATCCAGCGGTCAGTCAAGAGCGATGAACCGACGTATCCGACGCCAGTCGCGGTGCCGACGATCCCCATGGTGGCGAGATGAGATAAAGGGGACGAATTCATGGCCAAGAGGGATTTGAGATCCAGTTCAGAAGAGCCTTTCGATTGCCGCTGTCAGCGCAACCGAGAAAAGCAAAGAGGTCGAATCCAGCCTTTGGAGTCGGCATAACCGGGATTCCAAACATTCAGGATGAACAAGGCACAATGCGTCTCACCCGTGGAGGCGCATGCAAATAACTGATAAAAATCATCCGCATCAAATTTCGTGGTATGATCCAGCCATCGGCGTACTTTGAGGGCAAGGCAGGGAAAACTTCGGATGAGGGCCAAGATGTATTCGTCGGGCGTGGGTGGCCTCTTGGGGATCGTATTCATAAACGGTTGCCTTGTGGTTACGGCCACACCTCGACGGCGAGACCTTCGGGCGAATTGATCGGCTGGGCTGCCCTATGAGCGCCTTGCAGGATCAAGTAATAGGCATCGCCTCCATTGTCCCGCTCGACCTTAAGGGTGATTCCAGCACTCAAGAGCCGGTTGAGCGCAATCGTATTTTCAAGCGAGTCAGCCTCCAGGTGGGAGAGCCGCTGCTGATATGATTCCTCGTAGCTGCGGGAGAGACGGGACGCACCAACAGAAAGCACAGCGGCGGTGATAATCACGGCGGCAAGTGCGCAAATGCCGCCCGAAACCAACCAGGGAACGTGGTCGGTGAGAATGGTTCTGGCCGCCTCAGGAAGTTTTTCGACGTGCCATTTCAATTTGCGCCAAAGTCCTTCGGGTGCCGGCATCGACGCATTTCGCTTCGAGAGCAGGAGAACGGGCAGCGCTTCCACATTCCGCGCCAAGTCGTTTGAAGTGCTCTCCAATTTCTCAACGGGATCGGTGAATTTGTCGAGCAGGCCGTGAAGCTGCGGCTCAAACCGGGCCAGGATGGTGGCGGGAAGATCCCGAAGTTCTGCGAGAAGTTGCTTCGCCTGATGGGAATGAAGCAGGGCCTCCTCGTAGAAATCGGGCGCGGTCTCTTTCCGGGGCGGGTTTTTCTCGTAGAAGTCGGCAAGCACGGCGAAGACGGGATGGTCGGGCGACAGGCCGGAACCGGAAAGCCGGGCTTTGCATTGCTCGCGCAACGGTTCAGACAAGGTCGCGAGGAACCGTTCAAATTCGTTGGCCGGGACCGGCGCTGGGGTTGCGGGTGTCGCGTTCATAACGATGAAACCTCCTGGGGCCGGGTGTGGCGGCACAGGTAAAAGAAGAGCGCCTGGTTCGGGTCTTCGACGGTGACGTGATGGCTTTCGTAGAGGACTTCGGTCGAGGGAACCGATTCATCGGTGGCGGGTCGATGGACAAAGCCCATGACCAGTGTCGGATTAAAGACGAAATGGCCCACCTGAACGAAGGCGCTGTTGAAACTGGTTTGGGTCTGGCCGGCAGGTAGCGTACGTCCGGGAGGGGTGGGTGAAGGTGGAGGGGTCATGAATTAGACTCCAATCTTTGGCTTGGTTGGTTTGGAACGGATCGTGACCGTGGGTTTGGGCGCGCGCGGCGTCACGGACGGCGGGAAAGCTTTTGCCTTCTTCTTGCTCCGATTAACCGTCTTCGTCGCGTCGGGTGCCGGAAGCAAACGTCGGCGCGAGGCTCGATACTCGGAAATCAGCCGGTAGCGCCGTGCCTGCAATTCCCGCAGTTCGCGAAAGAGTTTTGCCGTGTGCGCCTGCTCCAGCACTCGCAGCCATTTGGGTTGCCTGAGTCGGAAAAGAGACGCGAGGTTTCGACCGTGGGCGGCTTCGCGTAGTGCAAGGCGCTTTTCACTAATGCGTTGGTCCAACGCTACGACGGCAGACCGTTTCTGCTCCAATTGATAATCGGCGGGCGTCCTCGGCCGAAAATCATTTTTCGCGCGGGCCGTGTGGCTTTGGCGGGGCGCGAAATAAATGCGATCCGAGTAGAGGTTGTTTTTTAAGTGAGACGCTTCCTTCGGAGCAGAAATTTCTTTCAATACCTGGCTGACGCGGCGGCGGACGGTATCGAGGAGAAACCCGAGCTGGTCCTTGTGTCGTGAAGCGTGTCCCCGATGGCGAGCTGGTTTGCCGCTCATGCCGACGAAAGCGCCTTCGCGGGTGCGGGGATGAATGAAGACATGCGCGTGGAGATTATCGGTGTCGTGGTGGAGTCCGTAGCTGTAGCCCACGGAATCGCCCGGATGGAATTCCTCCTGTAACGAGCGCATGGTCCGCTCGATAATCCCGCGCAACGCCATGTCGGGATTGCGGCCCGCCTGAACCAGCGCGTCGTGAAATTCGTTGGAAATGGAAAAGACGAGCCGGTGATGGCTCACTTCGGTATCGCGGCTTTTCTTGGCGTGCGCTTTCCAGGCGCGTCCCAGCCGTCGAATTATTTCCTCGGTGGAGAGAGAGGCGGGATGGCTGAAACTTCCATCCGCGTTCTCGGCCACGCGGTCGTGCAGGAAACCTCGAACGCAAATCTTTCCCAGTTCTTCCTTGGCGAGATAGGGCAACGATTCCCAAGGCTTGGGGGTGTAGACCTGGCCGCGCTTTTGCGCGCCGATGCGGTCGCACTCGATTTTGAAAACAGAAATTTCGTCCAGGTAGCGGAAATCAACCGGACTCGTCCACGAGTTCGATTTGATCACGTTGACAGCTTTTTGGAGGGCGACAGGTTTCATGCGGAAAAAAGAAGCCGGAGGATTTCTTCGGTGCGGACGGAAATGATTTTCAGGAGCGTTTTTTCGTCTTCGGACCATTTTCGGGTATTGGCCAGATCGACCGCCCGCTGGATGGCGACATTGGTTTTGACACCCCATTTGGCGGCGAGCAGCCGCACTTTGGTTTCAAAGCCGGGCTCGGCATCGAAACGGATGCGATGGCGCTTTTTGGCTGAAACGGTGGCGCTCATATCGGTAAATCAGCGAATGCCTCCGACAGCCGTCGCGGGCTTGCCCGCGAAAGGCCCGGGCCGTGAGGCCCCGCACTTTTGGTCCTCTTTTTTGCGCCCTGCAAAATGGGGACCAAAAGTGCCATCCTGTGTCATCGGTAGAAACACCCAATGTGGGTGTGGGCTGGCCGCCGCTGCGCTCGGTTCTCCCCGTTGTCTAAGGAAGATCATAAGCGCCTCCCATGGCTGCGCCGGGGTGCTGCACAAAGATCATCGTTCCAATCCTTCGCGGCGGGCATCATGCGCCGCGCGGGTGGATCATGGGGGTAAAGCAGCCGTTGCGTTTCCTGGCAACGCTCCCAACCGGCGTTTCCGGCTGGGTCGTTATCGAACGCTACGGTCAGTGGCCAGCGCCGTTCATGCGCCGCCTGAAGCACCGAGGGGAAGACATGCGAGCACGACATCGCGGCGACGACGGCCCCATCTGTCTTTTTGAGGGCGGCATAGCTGATCGCGTCGATGGGGGCCTCGACCACGATGGCCCGGTTGGCGTTCCTCGGATTGCCGAGGGTGAACCAGGCCGTAGCCTTCTCGCCAATCGAGCAGGCAAAGCCGGGGCCGGGCGTGGTGGCGCGAATGGTTGCGCCGCGAGGTTGTCCTTCAAGATTCCGGTGAACAAAACAGACGCAGGTCACTTCGGGCCGGGTCTGCGAAAAGGAGGCGTAGATGTCCTTGCGCTCGTAAAGCTGCCCGACCAGATCGTCCGGCAGCCGACGCGAATGGAGCAGGTAATTTCGGGCCATGGGCCAACGGGCATCATCCCGAATGGACAGCCGTGCTGTTTGACTCGCGAAGGTTTCTTTGGGGAAAGCCGGTTTCGCCACTTGGGGCATCGAGACCTCCGTGCCGGTCCCCGGCTGGAATGAGGCGAGCCAAGCGATGGCCTCTCGCAAATGGGTCTCGGAAGCCAGACGGGGATTGGCTCGGCATTTGAGGTGCAGCGTCAGGTCGATGGCTCCCCTCCCTCCTATCGAGGCGGCGTTGTCGAACCAAAGGTTGTTCGGACTGACCACAATGTTGAACTGGTCGTTCTTGTACCGGGTGGTCGCACCCTCCTGCCGTGGGGAAAGCCCGAACTGGCCTAGAATGGAGCCGAGCGGAATATCCCGGAATGAGCCAATCATGGACGGACTATTCATGGAGGTCGCGAGGTGACTGCTCTGTTGCGGGAAGGTTCAGCGGATTTGGCGGCGTCGGATGAGGCAAAGCACCAACGCGCCCAGCACGATGAGGGTCAGCGCCCAGGTCGGCGGCTCGGCCACCGCCGAAGGCGGATCAAACGAAGCGTCGCTGAGGGTGACATTATCGAAGGCGGCTTCGTAGGCGGAGCCTTGCTGCGGGAGAGTCGCCAGTTGAATCGTCAGATTATCTCCGATGACCGGGCCGGAACTTGGACTGTCATAGGTCAAACTGAAATCCTCGAACGTGCCGTTGGGCACCGTTCCATTCGGCACCTCCTGAGTGGCGATCACCGCACCGTTGGCCAACAGGCTGAACGACACGGGGCCGGGCGCGCCATAGAGACTCGAATCGCTCCCCTTCACGTTTCCAATCGCCAGGGTAAGCGTGTAATCGGTCAGGGGAGTAATCGTCGCCAGGGACGACGCTGAGGTGATCGTGTCGGTCATATTGGCCACGTCATTATTGATGAATGCGCAATTGTTGCCGGCCGACGCTCCGGGCGAAGTAAAATGGGAGGAGATCGCCATCGTTCCGAATTCGCTGCCACTTTTCACATTGAACACCCAGCCGGGAAGCAGGTTGAAATTCGTCGAGCTTTGCGCCGGGGAAGTGGGCGACTCGAACGAGGCGTTGGGAACGGTGATCGGAGTCGCGTTGACAGCGAGAGCGGTGAGCAGGAATAGAAGCGCCGTGGCTGCTCGCTTGCGGCGGATGGTTCGAGTTGGGGCTATGGTCTTGAGGGTGTAGGTGGGTGAGGGATTCATGGGTTGGTGCGGTAGGGGTGGAAGCGAAGGGAGCAGTTAGTGCTGACGGATGATTGGGCGTGTTAGGGTTTGAATCCGGCGGTCTTCGCATTGCCGAGGGTCTTCTTGACCTGGCTGACCTCGGCGAAGAGCACGTCGTTGTATTGCGCCCGGCCCAAACGACGGTGGGCGATGTTGAGTTCGGCGGTGGCGACCAGATTGGGATCGAGTTTTCGCTCGTACTCGACCTTGGCTTTCGAGACGTTGAAGCCCTGCCGCTCGATCATCCGCGAGAGGACTTCCTTGCGCTCCAATTCGGCGCGCGTGAACTTGGTCGCGAGTTCGACCAGGTCGGGGCGGGAACTCGTGTAATCGCGCAGGGTGGTCCATTTATCGACGCGCTTGCGGTCGATGTCCTTTTCCAGCATCCGGGTCAGGTAGCGGTGCCGGAGTTCGTCCTCGCTCATGGTTCCGATGTCGCGCATCCAATCGGACTCGCGCCTCATCGCGTCGTTGATCGCATCGTCAATGGCGGGATGCGATTTGGCCTTTTCAGGCAGAGGCGGCGGTTGCGCGCCCGAAACCTGCCCGTTCCCATTGAGAAATTCGCGGTTCCTTTCGTTGAACTGTTGCAGGGCCGCCTGCTTTTTTGCGGTGTCCTTGATGGCGCTGATGCGCTGGAGTTCTTCCAATTGACCGCCGCCAAACCAAAGTTCGGGGGTCATGTTCGTTGTTTCTATCGTGGCTGTGGCCATAGGTTCTCTTTCGGATGGGGTTGAATGGGGTTAGTGGAGGGCGGATGTCGCGGGGGCCAATGGCGGCGGTGCTACTTTTGCCGGTGAATCAGGATCGGTTGACTTTGGTGTCAAAGCGGGCCTGGGCGTGCCTTGTTCCGCATTTTGGGAATTATCCGGGTCGTCGAGGCTGCCGGAACGGACGGCGCGCTTGAGGCCCTTCAATTCGGCGATCTGCCGCAAAAGGGCGCGTTGCTCGGCATCGACGCGAGTCAAAACGAACTGGTCGAAGGCGTCGGCCTGGCCCAGGAAATCTTCCACGATGGAGGCGATGACCGACTGGGGCGTGTCGTGCCATTCGGGTTTGAGTCGGCGCGACTCATTAACGATTTCCGTGAGGCTTTCGAGATCGTCACCGATGACGGTGACATGGAAGGATCGGGACGGGATGGGATCGGCTACTTTAGGCATGGTGGTTGTGGGGTTGTGTGTCTTTTTCCCCCGTTTCCGCGTGGGGAAAGTTGGGAAGGTCAGGGGTGGAGGGTTCCGAGCGGCCCCGTAACGAAGGGACGACCTCAGAAATTTCTTCGGCCCAAATGAAGGTGTGATAGACGCCGGTGGCCTGATTTTTGGTCTGGTCGAGCCGCCCCTTCACCGTGAAGAGCGTTCCGGTGTCGATCTGCATGGCCGGGTCAATCATTTCGCGGCCGAACTTCACGGCAATGGCCCATTGCCGCGAGGTGCGGTCGCTGCGGTGGATGGCCCACACGTCGATAAATTCGGGAACGCCTGCGTCTGTCCGCTTGAGGATGCGCGGCGAGCGAAGCGCGCGAAGCTGGATTTCAAGGATGTTTTTCATGGCGGTTAGGGTTGGGGAAGCGTGGTGTCAGGCGGCTGGGACATTTCGCCGGGTGACGGGATTGGCCCTGGGATGACCGTCTCATCTGGAGCATTGGTTTGCGGCGGTGGAGCTACCGTGAGCGGGTCCGGGGGCGGCGCATTCGTCACCGCTGGGCGCAACTGCGCGGCGGGCTGAAAAGTCGGCTTGGCCGCCGCGACCGGCGTTCCGTGGGGAACTTCCCGAAAGAGGTTGAGGATCGGGTCGAGCCAGGAAGGATTCTTCGGCGCGTCGGGCGCGATGGGGGGCGGGGCGGGTTTGAGTGTGTCGATCTCTTGCTGGACCTCGTTGAGCCGGTTGCGCAATTCGGCATTTTCTGCCACAGCGTCCGCGCTCTTCTCGGCTATTTCCTGAAGTTTTCCCATTTCGGCGGTCATCTGCCCGCCCAGGTCGGCAAGCTGCCGGTACTGGTCGCGCTGCTGCGCCAGCTCGGTTTCAAATTCGGCGCTGTAAGGATTGGGCGCGGCGTTTGGATCACGGACCGCCGTGACTGGCCCAAGGTTGGTTTCGGTGGTGTCGGTCGGCTGAAGGTTCCATTTCTCGTCCTGCTCGACGACATCGACCAAATGTCCGCGATGGCGCAGGCGCGGATTGTTCGGGTCAACGTAATCGTTGACGATGTAGGTGTGAACGCGGCCCGGCTCCCGAAAGTCGTCGTTATTGGACGGCGAGACCTCGCGGATATTTTCGCTGGTCGCGGAAGGTGATTCGGCGGGTCCTTCGCGATGGCCCGCGCACGCGACGAGGCCAAGAGTTGGAATGAGCAGGTAGATGAGTTTCATGAGGATTTAGGGTTTGATTTTCAAGGGATTGGCCTCGGTCATGGGGAGGTCCATGCTCGCGCCGATTCGGGCTTTGCCGGGGTCGAGGGTTTGCGTGACGTAGAGGTAAAAGTCGGTGCCTGCCGGGACTCGGATATAGATGCCCTCCCGCTTCACCGTGTCGGCGATCTGCTGGGCGTAGAGGTTGGCGGCATTTTCGACCCCCTGACCGGCGGCCTGCTGAAAGCCGTTATTCTGCGAACTCAGGACGGTGCCGTTGGCCGTGATGACCGATTGGAGTCCGCTTTGGGCGAAGGACTGCGCGAATCCCGACCCGAATTGCGCCAGCAACATTTTGATTTCGGCGAGGTTGTCGGTGCGTATCTCCTGGCCGCGCAATCCGGCGGAGCCGTCCGTCAAGCTCCAGCCGGTTCCGTTCGGGCTTGGGGTATGGTCAAGGGCGAGGCCGGACAGCGGCAGCTCCACCTCCTGCCCCTCGTTCGTCTTCCAGGTCACGACCCATTGCGTCTGTGAACCGATGCGAGATTCCGCGCTGTCGGGCTGCGCCATGCCGTGGACTTCGGCCATCGCCGGGATGAGCAACTGATGGTTGGCCGAATAAAGGTCCTCCATCAAAACCCCGACAATAGGCGTTTGGATGCGGTTGGAATCGACGGTGATGAGCAGCTTGCAGCGCAGAAAACGTCCGTAGGCGGCGTACGCATCGCCGATGCGGGGTGAGTCGGATTCGGCGAAAGCCACTAACGTCAGTGCGCTCTTTTGTGCGGGCTTCGTGGCTGCCGGAGTTACGGGGGCCGGAGCCGGGGCAACGTGGAAGATGGGCATGTCACTGTCAAACGTCGTGACCTTGGATTGGGACGCCTCGGCATCGATGAGGGCGGCATGGCCGGGTTTTGGGGCCGACGCAGGATGCAGGTTCTTCCAATAAAGGACGCCGCCGATGACCAGCGCAAACGCGAGGCCCGCGAGCACCAGGCGACCGAAATCGCCTTTCCAGAGAAATCCGAAGCGATGAATATCCATATTCCTAGTGGGTGGGGCCGTCCTTCGGATCGGCCAAATGGGAGATAGGCTTGCTCGTGCTGGCCGGTGCACCGCTGGACGGGAATGCAACTCGCGGAACTAACACCTTGAAGATGTTACGGGCCGGATCGAGATCGTTGCGGCCTCCGTCCCTTGTGCCGGTGATGGCGAACCAAGCCGTCGTCACCGACCTGGCCGGCATCAAGCCCGCAGCATCGACAATGGAGGCGTCATAAACGGGCGGTGCTTCCCGAAGATTGGCCGTTTGGGGTTCGATCCGCACCGAAAGTTCGGCGGGCTGGTACGCAATTTCCCGGTCGGTCTGATTTTCCAAAAGGAGATGGAAAACGAGCGTGTCTTCGGCCTCGAAACGGAAGATCTCGCTGATCTGAACCCGAAAGTCGGGATACTGAATGATCCTGTCGGACGCAATGCGCGTCACGCCTTCAAGCTGATCGGGATAATGCTTGGCCAGGACGGGCCAGGCTTTGGCCCGCGTGAGGCAATCGATCAGGCGGTTTGGGGATACCGATTCGCTCTGCGCCTCGTTGAACGTCGGACGGAAATGGAATTCAACTGTGAGGAGTGGCTTGTCTGCGTCACCATGCAGAAACAACTGATAGACCTTGCCGTTGAGAAAAACCGACAGGGTGTCCTGGGCCTCGGGTCGGATGGCCCGAATTGAGCAGGTGGCGGAACCGCGATAGGTCAGCGCCACGAAATCAATCCGGTCGTCGGCGGAATAATCGGGCACCTTATCTCCAGCCTCGATAAAGGCGACGCGGGCGGCGGCGTAGTTTTGCGGCGGCTCAGGAAAAACCAGCGTCGTCAGGCCGTGCCCCACGACAACGGGAATTTGATAGGGCGTCCGCTCATCGAGCGGGAACGTCCGCAAAAAGGCCGCGGGTATGTCGTCGGCTCGTGCCAGTACGGCGACAAGGAAGGCGAGCGCGGAGAGAAGGATGAGTTTCATTTATTTCCTTAATTTCGTTCGAGGGTGAAATCGTCGGCGACCAGCGGGAACATTCCGTTGGTGAGGAAATCGTCGTTGCGAACGAGGGTGATCGTGACCTTGAGCATGAACGGCTCGGTAAAGGCCGCGCCGTTCATCGTCCCGTTCTGGATGATCTGGCACCACGCGATGGCACGGGTGATTTGCTTATGATCCCGGTCGGGCTCCTGGATGATCTGGATTTTTCCGCATTTGACCGACTGGAAGATTTCACTCTGTCGGAAATAAGACGCGGTATCGCCGAGGAGCTTGTTGGCCTTCTTTCGTCCGGCCTCGGTGAAAATGGCCTTCCATAATTCAGAATCATCAGCCCCCGCCGGATTACGGGAGAGCAGCGCGAGGCAGACATTCTTGGCCGCCTCGTCGTAAACGGTGTCCGACATCCAGAAATCGCTCAACCTGCTGAAATGCCAGCTTCCTGCCGGGTCAATCACGGCCAGGCCCATTTGCGGCTTGGCGAGTTGATAGGCCATGAAGGGGTCGGCGACGGCGAGAAGCCAGCCGATGGCGGCGAAACCGAGCGCCAGTTGCAAGGACTGGGATCGGAAAACAACTTTGTCGATGGGGTCAGGATTGGTCATAAATAACTTTTCAGCCTGCTTGGTCGAGGAGGCGGGTGATCGCGGTCACGCGCTGGCCCGGCTTTCCGGTTTTGTAACCGGCGAGGATGCGGGTTTGGCGCTGGGCGGGAGTTTCGCCCGTCTCTTCGGCGAGAGCGGTTTGGCGCGGGGCAAAGGAAGAAGCGCTGGTGGGGGGCGTGCTCGAAGGCCGGGGAGCCATGGGGGTTGTTTCACCTCCCTCATCGCCACCGGAACGATGGTCACCCGCTGGCGATTCGTTGGATTTCGCTGCGCCTGCGGTCCAGGCCGCGCCCAGTCGTGCGCTCGTCATTCCCGCCAGACCGAGGGCCGTGAGGGTCATTTCCATGCCTGCCTTCGCGCCGGTCGTGAGGGGTGAACCGCCGCGCAGGACAGCGGCCATGATGAGCGGGACCGCGAGGTAGAGAGCGAGGGCCACGCACACGATGCCTGCGAGCGCCCCCAGGAAGACCGGCAACATGCCGATGGAAATGACCGTGGCGGCAGTGACGCCACCGGCCACGCCCGCCGCCGCCGAAATCTGAACGACAATGCTGGCCAGAAGAATGTCGACCAGGGCGATGCCTAGATGCCACGCCGCGATGCCAAATGAGGTGGTAAAGAACGTGATCCCCATCCCCTGCGTCCACGGCACCGCCAGGCCGCCGATGAGGACCGGCGAAATGGCAATCAGGCCGTTGAAGGCCCACGATTGGACCCAATCGAGAAACCAGATGGAAAGCTGCCCGATCCATTTGAACATTTGGCAAACGGCGATTTCGATTTTCTCGGCAATCTGGTCCCAACTCGGCTGCTCGAATTGGGCATCGAAGATTTGCGTCCAGGTTTGTTGTGGCCCGCCGGGCGCGTTGGCCGTCGTCTGTTCGCGCAGCGCCTTGAATCCATCGGCGACGGTGGTGAGCGCGGTCGGATAGCCGTTGAGCAGGATCACGATCACGCCAATGCCGACGATCGACATGAGGATTTCGTGGAAATTTCCCCAGTGGCGGAAGACGGCCATGATGAGGCCCGTCGTGCAAAGGAGGTAGGCGATGGGCATGAGCGCCGTGCGCAACTGCATCGCCTGGTCGTAGCCTAAGTCAGTCATGGTGAAACCTCGTAGAGGGCGGGTTGATTACGGCTTCTGGTTGAGGATGGAGGAGAGGGTGTTGTTCCACTGCTGGTCGGCCTGCGGCTGGGCCTGCTGGAACTCCGTATTCGATTCGTCCTGCTCGGCCTGATTTTGCTTCGCGCTGTCCTGCGCATTGGCCTCGTTTTGCGCCTGCCGCTGGTCATTGGCGTCGCGGATCACTTCGTCGTTGGCGTGGAGTTGGGCCGAGAGCGCGTTGATCCGGGCGATTTTCTCGCTTTGCTCGGCGTCCGTGCTGGCGGCGGAACTCATCACGGCCTGAAGTTGACTCAAGAGTTGCTGTCGCTGCGTTTGCGCCTGGCTCAGGATCGATTGGAAATTCGAGAATTCCTGCTCGAAGGCGTCGAATTTCTTGTAGGCGTCAAGATCGTGAGCAATGGGCTGGCCGTTCGGCGTGGTGGCAGGAAGCGCTTTGAAAATGCCTTCGCCCGTATTGACCAGGCTGCGCGCGCCGTTGGCGGTGTTGGCAATTCCCTGAATCGACTGAAACAAGCCGCTGTTCGTCAATGCCGACGGGTTGAGGCCCATTGATCCCGCCGCGAACGAGAGCGCCTGCGACGGATTACCCATCAAGGTGAGGACTTGTTTTCCCTGACTCTCGATGTTCTGAAGGTGAGTGATCTGCGTATCGAGCTTGGCGAGTTCCGTCGCCATCTGTTGCAGGAAATTCGCGTTGCCCTGACTGATCAGAACGTGCGAGGCAACATCGGTGACAGGATATTGGGCGCGCGCAACGACAGCCGGAACAACGGCGATAAGGAACGTGATAAGGATGGATTTGAGGAGGTGGTGTGTTTTCATAAGGGGTTAGTTGGGATGGGTGGCCAGGACGGGCAGGACTACGGTGTGCGGCACCTGTTTGATCGGGGCGTTGGGGTCTTCATCGACCGGGATTTCGAGATAGTCCTGCTGGTCGGGTGAGTTGGTTGCCTCAGATTGTTTGGCCCGCTCCTTCGCCCAGTAGAGTTCCTTGACGGCGTCGGACTGGCCCCGGTCGTACTCGGCTTGAAGCTTGTTGTTTCCGGTGACGCAGCCGGTGAGGAGAAAAGCGCTGACGCAAACAACCAGACCGGTACGCGGCCAAATAAGGGTGATGAATTTCATAAAGTGATTTCCGAGGGGGGCGCGAGCGGCAAAAGCGCCTTCGGCGGAGGGTTCTGGGTCACCGTGATCGTCCCGCAAAGCGGCCGCGTGGCGTCCATGTGGTAATAAAGAAATTGGCTGTAGGCGTACCCGATATGCTCGGGTAGCGGGTAACGCGCGATGGCTTCCGCCGCCGCCTCGGGCAATTCCAATTCCTGGGAGATGGATTGGACCAGCTTCGGCGAACGCTGCCGTCCCAGGAGCGCCTGCTTGATGTTTCCGAAGACCACCTTGCGGACTTTCTCCTTTTCAAGCTGCGCGTCGTTCTGAAAGGCGAAGCAGGCCCAGCAATTATATTTGCGGAGCTGGGCCGCCATTTCCTCCATCATCGCCGCGCCGTTCGGGATGTCGGCGACGCGGGCGGCCTCTTCGACCAAGCCGCGTTTGAGCAAATGCCGGGGCAGCGTCATGACGTGCTTGCGGCAGGCATTGCTGATGAGGTAATAGGCCGCCGTCTTCATCGGCGATTCGCCGCTGCCCAAAAGCGATAGCTCGATGAGCGTGAGTTCGTCGGTGAGCGAAATGTTCGTTACGCCATCAAAGAGCTTTCCTTTCGAGCCTTCATCCCGGCTCCAGTCGGCCAACTGTTCGGCCAAGTCCTGGACGGTGCGCCGGTCGTGTTCCGGCATCGGCGTCCGCCGCATCATTTCGACCAGCACCGAATGGGTCGGCATCTGCTCGGGCGCGAAGTGGGCGAAGACGCAGTTGCGGACGATTTCTTCGGTGGCCGGTGTTTTCAGGAATTGGGTGACCTCTTCCTCGGTAGATGCGTTAAGGGCTTCCCGCCAACGCCCGGCGTTCGTTTCCTGATGGGAATCAACCCACGCATCAAGGAACGAAGATCCAGCTTCCATCGCCCGGTGCCAGCGGGTGACGGCCAACGCTTCACGGGAGATTTGAATCAGCTCGTCGGGCCTGCTCCGCGCCCAATCTTCAAACGTGTCGGTGTAGAGCTGGTCGATGTAGCGGGCAAAGAGCGCCAGCCGCATCCGCTGGGTGTCCTCGTTGGCCGACGTCCCGACCATGTAGGCGCAGAGCGCCGCCGCTTCAGACTTCTGACTTTTGGCGAGGGGCAAACCGCGCGTATCGAGGTAATTTAAAGTGTCTTCCCCGTCCGGCCGAATCACCTTCGGGCGATAGCCCAGCGCCTTCGCGAAAGGAGCATAGCCGAAGCCCTCCTCCACGATAAAGGTGTACGCATAACGGTGATGGCCCTGGCCGAGGAAGGTTTCCAAAAGGGTCGTTTTTCCCGCGCCGGTCATGCCGAGAAAAAGACAGTGCTGCGGCTGGCCCTCGATATTGGTTTTGATGCCGACGACGGAACGGTTCGCGCCGGCATGAAGAATTTCCGCGCCGCGCAGATGGCCCGTGAACGTGGACGAAAACGGGAGCATCGACGCCAGGTTGATGTCCTCGAAATATTTCGCGTGGTGGGTGTACTTTCCGAAAACCCATCCCGGCCAGCTTTGAAACCAAAGCTGTTTGTTGGTCGAGAACGTGAGCGGTTCATGCTCCTTGCAGCCATCGAGCCGGTTAATGACCGTGCGCAAAATCTGCGTCTTGTCGGCCAATTCCTCGGGGGTTGCGGCCCAAATCCGTATGATAAAATCGGCATCGTAAGGATTGACCGAACCGCGTTTGAGCGACTTGATCCGCTCCTCGATCATGGTCATCGCCTCCAGGAATTCCGGGGCGCGGGTCGAGGCGTAATCGCCCCGCACTCGGCGGAGTTTTTCCTGCTCGCGGCTGACCACCTTGTCTTTGTTGGAGGGGTAAAGATTGGTCGTAATCGAGTAGTCGAGGAGGTCGGTTTGCGTGAGGAGCAGGATCGATTTCGGGTCGGTGCCGTCCGGCAGGCGCCGGATGGTCAGTAGGTTCCAATAACGGTCGTGGTACCGGAATCCGAACGACGGAAGATGTTCTCCGCCCGTCGCCAGTCCGCCCCGGAGCCAGATTTCCTGAAGGCTGTCGTCCCGCTTAAATTCAGGCAGCGGATCGTGGCCTTTGCGCGCCGCGTAAGCCGGGTTGAGGTAATAGAGTCCCTGCCGGAAATGCCCCTCATCATCCAGGGGCGTGAACCGGACGTTGCTCGGGGCAAAGAGATTGGCCAGCGCCGTCTGGAAGAGCTCGAATTCGCGCTGGTACTCGCCGAAAAGCTTCTCGTAGAAATTCTTCTTGTGCCGCGAACTGGTAAATACGGACGGGGTGGCCGTGATCTTTTTCGAGACGTAAAGATGAAGGTGCTCCCGGCGAAGTTCCCGCCGCTCCATGGCGTCGTGGAATTTAAGGAAGGTCGCCGTGCGAATCTGGCGCGGATACGGGGCGTGGCAGGCCGCCTGCGTTTCGTGGCCATACTCGACCAGTTCGTCCTGGTAGTTGGAATCGACCGACCAGCAGAGTTGCATGCGGTACTGGCCGCCCAGGGTGTGGAGAAGACGGCGCACCTGCCCATGGAAATCGACATTGAATTGATCGGAGGCGTTCGCCCGGTCGGGACATTCCACCACGAAGCCTTTCGACACAACGGTCGGAACGAAGGGGTCGAGGCCCTTGCCGTAGATGACAAGACCGTGCTTCAGAAATCCGTTGGGGCAATCAGTTGTCATTATGCCAAAAAGGGGTGGGTTGCGCGGACCAGTTCGGCGACCAGGACGTGCCGTTGAGCTTGGTGTCGAGCAGGTCGAGGTCGTAGTGGGGCGGTTTGCCCTGCCGGAAACCAAAAACCCAAACGCTGGCGACAACGAGAGGCGCTGCCCCGGCCACGCAAACCGTGACCGGGGACCATCCCTTGCTCATACCTTCCGAGAGGATTGAGATGCCGAGCAAGAGTGCGCCCAGGAGAATGAAGACATTGTTGCCCTCGAATCCCCACGTCTTTCCCGTGGAGTCGTCAGCGTTGTTGACGCGGTGGTAGGGAAGGGCCATAGGTCAATGTCCGAGAACGAGCCAATCAACGAGGTAGAGTGCGACCGAGAGGCCGGACAGGAGCCAGGTTTGCCACGGCAGCTTGCGGCTGTCGGCGGCCTCGTCCCGATGAAGGAAGGCAAAGGCCCCGGCTCCGATGAGCAATGCGGTCGAGAGAACCGTGAGACTGCGAAACGCAATCACGATGCCCGTGAGGACGGCAACGGTGAGAATGAGTGGAATGGCTTTGGCGTTCATGGTCGGTCTTAATTGCCCATCGTGGGGGTGATGTTGATGGGGAGGTCGCCGGTGGCGAAAAGCGCCTTCACGATCAGGGAGGCGACGGCGGCGATCAGCGCGCCCATCACGGACCATTTGGCCGACTCGGATTGTCCTTTCTGGACATTCCAGGCCGCCGCAATAATCATGGCGAAAGCGCCGAGGTAGGCGATGCGGGCGAGGATGCCCATGCCGCCGCCGATGGCAGTGTCGAGGTTGGTGGCCTGGGCGAAGATGAGGCTCCCGCGATGAAGCAGTAACGCGGTGCTGAGAAGGTGCGAGTTCATGGGCATGATTGCACCACGACTCGCCCAAAAACCTTTAGATTGTAGCTGATCGGTAACGGGTCGGTAACTCGTTGTATCTGTGCCGTAACTTTTTTCGGGCGTAATTCACGCTGAAAAACCTGGTTTCACGCGGGTCTCGTGATGGTGAAAACGGCGGCGCGGGCAGCCCGCGCGGCCACGTTTTAATTCCCCATCGGACGGGTGGTAGCCCAGCGCCAGCGAGTGAAGGCGGACGCGCAGGCCGGAGGAAACGGAGGCCGGAGCGGGAGCCGCAACGACGCGCGGCGGTGGGCCACGCCCCGTCCGCTCACTATTTATGCGTGTCGATAAACGTACTTTTAATTACTGAATCAGCGTTCGGTCACGGGAGCGCAGGACGAAGCGGCGATGACCTATTTGGGAATCATGGTATTGTAAAGAGTCAAAAAAGACTGGTTGGTTTCGGCCTCTCTTCGGCTACGAAGATAATCGGCCATGAATGTGCCCGACCAGTTGATTGCGCCAGTACTCAAACTGGTAAGAAAGTCTCCGGTAACCGCACCCCCCAACATGCCGAGTCCAAAAGCAAACAATCCTTCCCCTCCACGGGTAAGGGCTGAAGATTTTTTTATTCCATCTTTGATTTTCGAAGCCGCAGGCCGCAACTCCTGTTCAATAATTTCCAGAAAACGCTCTCGATTTAATTGAGGATCCTTCGTGGCTTCACCAATGTCCCGCACCGAGCGTTCCAAAGCAAGACGCCACTCGGCAAATAGGGGTTCTTCGGCTCTCACCTTAATGAGGTCCTCCCACGACAATTTCCCCAACCCTGAAAGCTCAATATCAGGACAAGCCCATAACATGGAGTCGAGCAACCCAAGAGATTTGACACCGGGGGATTTCTGATTTCGCCCGCTCAAATAATTAAGATAAAGTTTGTAGGTATCGAGTGAAAGCCGATTGTTGAAAAAGAGTGTCGAATCATAACGCTTCTCGTGAAAAAGAAGCGCCAACAAAGCGTTTGGCGCAATTACGCCATTGAGCGTTTCGGGAAGTTGAGGGCGACACCAGTCAACCCAATCCTTGTCATCAAAAATAGTCATCCCGGATTGATTACTTAAGTAGCCATCAACGTCCACCTCGGGCGCTGGCACTATAAAGACGACTTTACTTTCCACCAGTGGGCGTATCTCAGCTAAAAATGTCAGATACTCATAAAGTTGTACGAATAAGCCAAAGGCTAATCCTTGGATTTGAAAAGCCTTACCTGGCATTAGCCGCCGCAGAGCTTCAAGTTCATCGATCCGTCCCGCGAAGTCGCAAAGCGCATCAGGAATGACGATGGAATGCGGGTAGAGTAGGGCGCGCTTGAGATTATTGACGCTTTTTTCAACGGCTCCGGTGTTACCAAAGTTTTCCAGCGTTCCTCCTATCTTTGAAGTCACGCTCATTCCGAGATCGAGCTGATAAAAATGCCTGACCTCATTCGTCTTTTTTGCCGGAACAGAAAATCTTGGGGGCTGGCTAGAAACGCGATCTCGATCTCGCTGCTTTATGCCTTCAAGCTCTTCTTTTGTCATGGAATGAGCCGCGTTAGGCAATTCCTGATAGCGAAGCGCTGGCTTTATGGTCATGCGCAGTTCGTTAAAAATCTCAACGAATTTATCCAAGCGTTCGCCAGATAAGTCCCCTATATTTGTGAGCGTTTTGCTCGTGAGTTTGAGGCCATAAGCTTTATCAACCAGTTCGTATATATTCATGGTCGAGTAACGAAGAGAGATTTTTGTCGTATGAGTAGAGGCTATTGTTTAGTGAGGTGCCTCATGTTATGTCCTCTCGCGTTTTGTGCATGTCAAAGTTCAGCACGTCATCGACGACCTGCTCGACGGAGTAACCTTCAGATTCAATCGCCGATTTGATGGCGGGGGTGATTTTATGATGAAGGGCCTCGTATAATCTCTGCATCGCCTCCTCTTCGCCCAAGGGCAGAATGCGAACGTCCTGGGCTGCTCGCCAAAGCCTGAGGCGAGTAGTTCGGTTCAAGAGATTCTCGGGAGTTTTTCTGACGGATGAATAGGCTGAAAGTTCTCCGGGTTTCCACGGGCCTTGGGCCAGAAATTCCCGCGCCAGCTGATCCACTGTGATCTTGTCCTTGAAGATCAATGCTCCAGTTTCAGCCAGGATGGGAGCCATTCCCTTTTTCAAAAGCGCGTAGTCGGTTTCGGGGTGATGGCCCTCAGATTGCCAGTCACCCTGAAAACGTTTTTCGCGTACTCGCATCTTTTTTGCCACGTCATCGAGACGCGGATTGTCCTGGTACTTTAAGCGGATTTGATTCAACTCCTCTTTGAGTTCGGATTCTTTGGTAAACATGCCAAGGAATAATTCGAGCAACGTCATCGGCTGAGCCGTCCAAAATCGGAGTAGGGCCGCTTGGTCGAAAAGGGGTGCGGGGCGCGTCTTGTAGATTGCGGGTAACTTCGTTGGGCTGACAAAAACGTCCTTGGAGAGCGCGAATGCCATCCCCACCAAACAGCTATTGCGGTTCATCCGCTTGCGCCGCCACTTCACATGCAGCGTGCGCGAACACCACTCCCATACGTCGAGAAAACTTGCAATTTGGTGATTGCGAAGAGCCTCGTCCATAACAAACCTTATGACTGTACACACAGCCTTCCGGTTACATTTGTCTACTGCCGAAAGCTGGTTGCGGCGAGATTAAACTGAACTCAAGACGGGAAACTTAGAGTCCTCTGCACCGCGTTGTCGCAGCCCTCATGCACGCCATTAGTATTCAAAGAAAAATAAAGGCCGATGGTTTTCACCATCGGCCTTAACAAGGCTTTTAAACCGATGTGACCGCTCTGGCGGCAGGGAAACGGCTTGCCTTATCTAACTTTGTCTTGATTCCGCATATAGTTTGCAACTTAGCCTTATACAGTCAAGCTAACCATGCGTCTGATCGTACCGATCCTTTAAAAGAGGTTTGTTTATATGACCCAACAAGTTCCGAGGCCGTTTGAAATCGCGTTAGACATTGGCCATAGCTCCATTGGCTGGGCCGTTTTCCAAAATGGTGAAAAGTTTGATTTGCTTGGAACAGGCGTCGTTTTGTTCCCTGCCGATGATTGTCTTGCGATCAAGCGTCGTGCTTATCGCCGCCAACGCCGACATGTCCGCGCGACGCGGCAGAGGATCGAGCGGTTGAAGCTACTGCTACTCCATGCTGGGGTTTTATCCGAGGTTGAATTAAAAGAGCCGGGTTGCGCATGGCCATGGAAACTGGCGGCAGAGGTCTTAACCGGGAGCGGACGCCTGCTCACATGGCGGGAGCTTTGGGATGTGCTGCGGTGGTATGCCCACAATCGCGGTTATGATGGTAATGCCCGTTGGAGCCGATCGGAAGAGGCGGATTCGGATGACACAGAAAAAGAAAAGAAGGCAATCAGCCTTATGGACGAATATGGGACAAAGACCATGGCGGAAACCTTTTGCAGAGTGCTGAAAATCAGTCCTCTGGGGGTCACAAAATCTTCGCGGGAACGCTTTAAGGGCCTCAATGCCGCCTTTCCCCGACACATCGTTTACGCCGAAGTAAGAAGCATCTTGGAAAAGCATCAGGGCATCCTGCCTCAGCTTACCCCGGAATTGCTCCGCGCTTTAGTGGGGCACGATCATGAACAGAATAAAACTTGGGATGATGATGCTTGGCAGGCGGTGGCCGTTCCCGCAGTGCGTTTGCCGAAGCGTTACAAGGGCAGCTACCTCTTCGGTCAAAGTGTGCCGCGTTTTGACAACCGGATTATTTCCTCCTGCCCGATCACCTACCAGCGCGTGCTGGCCGAAACCGGTGATGCCAGCAAAGCCGCACGTGACAGCAAAGTGCCTGTCAAGAAATGCCGTGAGTTCCTGCTCTATCGCTGGGCAATGATTCTGGCGAACTTGACAGTCAATTCGGGCCACGGGGTTCGCCCGCTCACCGCGGATGAAAGAAAGGCCATTCATCAGGTCATGATCAAGGGTGATCCTGAAATGAAATGTGAGGCTGGCCACTTGACGAAGACGCAGCTCAAGAAGGTGCTCAAGCAAAAAATTGGCGACGCCACAAACAACGTGGATTCTTATTTTCTGACACCCCATGCAGAAGACGCTTTATGGCTACGACCTGAAAAATTGCCCTCGGGCCGCGCACCCTACACCCGGCAGGTTATGAAGCAGGCGATCCGGGAAGTATTTGAAGGGAAGCATCCCACCGAAAAAGGCAATAGCCTTTACCTCAGCGACGATATCAAAGAGGCTCAACTACAGCGAACGCTGGACGAAAAAACCAATAATCATCTCGTGCGTCATCGTGTGCTGATCACGCGCCGTCTTGTCCAGTACATCATCAAATCCTACACTTCTGCAGATGCTTCTCGAATCGGGCGGATCACGATTGAAGTAAACCGAGACCTACAGGCTTTTTCCGGCAAGACCAACAAGGAGATCGAGGGCGAACTCAACCAGATGCTTAAGGATCACAGCGGTGTGGTCAAACAACTCGAGAAAAAATTTAGCGAAGCCAGTAAGCCCTATCGCATTACGGCCGGGCTGATCCGCAAGGCCCGCATCGCGTCCGATCTGGGATGGAGATGCCCTTATACGGGAAAGGACTACGATGCGATTGACCTCGCCGAGCGGGCCTATGATAAAGACCACATTATTCCCCGTTCGCTCCGTCCCTCCGATTCATTGGAAAGCCTGGTGATTACGTCGCCAGAGGTGAACAAAATGAAGGGAAACCGCACTGGTTTGCAGTTTATCCGAGATGAAGGCGGGAAAGATATTGCAGGCTCAAAAAGCGTCGGCCAGATGAAACCAAACTTGTTCTCAGAAAAAGAGTATCGCCAATTTATCTCCAAACTCGACATCCGAAATGGTCACAAACAAGACCGTGACCGCAAGAAAAAGCGTCGCGCTTTGCTTGAATTGGAAAAATACGAAGAAAAAGGATTTCTACCCAAAGACCTGACCCAAACATCACATCTGGTTCGGCTCGCCGCCACCGAAATCGAGAAGGAATTCAGCGGGCTCGAAAATAAACCACGCATTGTTTCACTGCCCGGCTCCGTCACCGGCGAAGTCCGAAAAGGCTGGAAGCTTTACGGCTGTCTCGCCGCCCATAATCCCGAGGTGCAAAAGTTATTGGATCGCAAAAAGGACGAGCCTGATCTGAATATCAAAAAAGAGTTGCGCGACCTAACTCACCTTCACCATGCCTTGGATGCCTGCGTCATCGGCTTTGCCTCCCACTTCATTCCCAATGAGGGCAATCTATGGGAGATTCTCGTGAAGCGCAACCGAAGGCCTCATGAAGACGAACTACTGGTTCAAATGGGGAATGGCTATTTCATACGCGATGCCAAAGGACATGCTTGCTTGCACGAATTTTCTCCCGACTTGGAGCAACAAATTACCAATCGATTAGCGGAATGCCGCGTGGTCCAGCACGTTCCCAAGAGGATGGGAGGGTTGGCTGGTCTGGAGGAAAATACGCGAGGCATCACGGCCATCGAAGTCCCCGATGCAAAAGCGGGCTCGGGTAAAAAATCCAAGGAGCCTAAGCTCAAGGAGATTTGGAACAATCAAAGTGGGCAACCGATCCCCGATTTACAGAATATGGAAGGGATCCTCGTTCGCCTTCAGCAATACGGGCCGCGTGACGCTAAAAATCATGATATGCGGGTACGGAAACCGAGTCGTGAAAAAGCCAGCAAGCTGTTGGGATTGCGACCAGAAAACGGGAGTGGAAAATTACGAGCCATTAAGGGCGTTAGAGTGGTAGAGGCCAATTTTGGCTTGGCTCTCTGGCGAAAAAATGGAAAGGCGGATGGCGAGCCGATGGCCAGGATTATCCTTTGGCACAAGGTTTGGCCTCAGCTAAAGGCGATTGCAGTAAAGGAAAATGGGGGTAAGTGGCCTGAAGTATTGCGAGCTGGTCAAGTTATTCACGTTCCAAAATCAGGGAAACAGAGCAACTACCAAGGCTACTGGAAAATTAAAGGCGCGGAGGATCAAGAGCAAAGAGGAATGACGTTAAAGATTAGCCGGGTGGATTCAGCGTCCACCGAAAAAATCGCGGCGGCCGTAAAGACTTTGCTGGAGTGCGGCATGATGGTGGTAACGAGCGGGCTAACAGGAGTGCCTCTTAATATGTAAACGCTGGCTGATGGCGTTAGTACACAACCCTATTTTCATGTGTCCTACCACATCGTAAGCATCGACTCGCCGCAGTGTTCGCTCACTTGTCGAAACGGACAGCTTATTTGCCGAACGGAGGAGGGCGAGAAGAAGTTGCCCTTGGAAGATGTAGCTTCGATCATCATCACCAGTTTTTCGGCCACGATTCACAGCCAGCTTTTTCTGGAAGCAGCCAAGCAGGGTGTCGCGCTCATTATCTGTGAGACTTTCCGTCCGGTGAGTCTCGTTCTGCCTGCCAATCGGTCCACCGATACTTTGCTGACTCGCGCGTTACTCAAACTTTCGCCCCAGCACGTTTCTCAACTCTGGCGCGCGACCATTGACGCCAAATGCCTGAACCAATTGACACTAGCGGAGCACCTGTCGCCAAAGGATGATGGTTTGGAAGCATTGCGGAACGCCGCCCACAGTCGCAAAGCACACAAGGAAGCCATCTGCGCAAAACTTTTTTGGCAGATTTATGGCCGGAGCCAGGGAGAACCGGGATTTGTGCGGGAACGTACCCAGGATGGTTTGAACAGCTTGCTCAATTATGGTTACGCCGTATTGCTGTCAACTGTCCTTCAAAAATTGTTTGGAGTGGGCCTGGACCCAACCTTTGGTATTTCCCATGCAACCCGTGAGCGGAGTGCGCCGCTGGCCTACGATTTGATGGAGCCGTTTCGTCCGTGCGTTGATTGGCGTGTTGTGCAGTGGGTGCGACAGAATCCGAAAGCGGAATCACTTGAAGTAACGCCAGAATTTCGCCGGTGGGTAACGGGATTTCCGCTGGAACGAATTGATTATTTGGACCTGACCCTTGAAGTGCGCGGCTGCATTGAGGGGGTGGTGCGTGGCTTTCGCCGGGCAGTTCTTAACCACAAACCTGGCCTCTATAAACCATGGACACAGAAAAGTTCAAAATGGGCTGGCTAGTCGTTGCATTTGATCTCCCCGTCGTTGAGAAGGAACAGCGAAAAGCGGCCACCGATTTTCGCGAGTACCTGCTCGACGACGGATACACCATGATGCAATTCAGCGTCTATGTGCGTGCGTGCGTATCATTTGCTCGTCAGGAGACTCATTTGGAGCGATTGAAGCGGAATTTACCGCCCGAAGGGACGGTTCGGGCGATCTATGTGACGCGCGCGCAGTGGGAACGATCTTTCGTCATCCACGGTCAGCCAGCCAAGGAGATTTCCGCAGAGGCACTACCAGAGCAGATTCAGCTCTGGTAACCAGCTTGTAAAGAGCTGGTTACCAAGAGCGATTCTGCTCCCCCCGGATTTGGAATCAAGGCAAAGCCGGCGGCGCCGGCGGTGTTCGCGAGGGCTTATTCTGCTCCCCCCGGATTTGGAATCAAGGCAAAGCCGGGCTGTCCTACAACAACATTATCGCCCTATTCTGCTCCCCCCGGATTTGGAATCAAGGCAAAGCCGAAGGTCAATGCCCCATTTAGTTTCGCCGATTCTGCTCCCCCCGGATTTGGAATCAAGGCAAAGCGGCAGAAACCCGCGCCACCACGGCGGAGAGATTCTGCTCCCCCCGGATTTGGAATCAAGGCAAAGCAACTCTAGCCCCAATGAAGATTAGAGCTATATTCTGCTCCCCCCGGATTTGGAATCAAGGCAAAGCCACTGACCCCGGCGGTAATGCATCAAGAAAATTCTGCTCCCCCCGGATTTGGAATCAAGGCAAAGCTACCACGCGATAGTCCGGGATTTCCTGCTTATTCTGCTCCCCCCGGATTTGGAATCAAGGCAAAGCGATAGAGAATTCACCCATTTTCACAGTCTCATTCTGCTCCCCCCGGATTTGGAATCAAGGCAAAGCGTAAGCTCGCGCATCTCTTCGCCAGTGCCAATTCTGCTCCCCCCGGATTTGGAATCAAGGCAAAGCTCGAATCGTGCGATTGTTCGGATCGATTTTATTCTGCTCCCCCCGGATTTGGAATCAAGGCAAAGCGAAGACTTGAGCGTCCCCAACGTGCTCAAGATTCTGCTCCCCCCGG